>Ga0102940_1002909_pt1 | contig 10070 bp, 12 predicted proteins | sample SalPonR2_C_D1_MG_FD_78215 | JGI IMG/M metagenome (GOLD analysis project Ga0102940, IMG submission 78215) | Salt pond soil microbial communities from South San Francisco under conditions of wetland restoration - Salt Pond MetaG R2_C_D1_MG | ecosystem: Environmental > Aquatic > Marine > Intertidal...
CTCAAGTTTCTGCCTCCACTGTGTTTCTCTGTTTGCGGTAAAAACCCATTCGAAAGAATCCTCGGCTCGCGTAATCGCAACGTAAGCCAGCCTTCGTTCTTCTTCGATGTCTGCGTTTTTCATCGGCAGAACACCCTGCTCTGCCCCGAATAGAATGACGTGCTCCCATTCCTTGCCTTTTGCTGAGTGGATTGTTCCAATGAACACGCCCTCCCCTTCTGGTCTATTGTGTTCCCCGCCGGAGCACATCACGCTGGTGATTAGGTCGGTCAAGGATTCTGGATTCTCGTTTTCGATAATCTGGTGAACAAGCTGGACACTATCGTGACTTAAATCCATTCGCTGAAGTGCTGCCGTTACCTGATTGATGGATTCGGTTTTTTTAATGCCAAGCAACTCTGCAGGAGAGTCCTCCTTTTTTGCCTTCGCAATTTGCGCCTGCGAAATAGGCTCGATGCTGTTGTTGATGAAAATCTGAGCCAGCGTCCAGTTGTCAGGAGAAGCCAGTAGTGAAAGAGCAAGTTTCAGCTTATTCCAATCCCAAGGCTTGTCGGACTGGCGCATTTCGCAAACGCGCACCCCACTTTCCTTCATTACCTCAGATGCTTTTCTCGCTAATGAGTTAGTCCGGCAAAGCACAGCCGTTTTGCTTTCAGGAACACCCATCGCCTTTAGGCTGGACAACCGGCTCGCAACATACGACAAGGCTTTCCCGTCGTGCTCAAAGTGGTGGCAAAGAACCTCGCCGCCCTTACGCACACTCTTTATCCCCTTGTCAATTCTGTTCGTATTGTGCTTTATCAGAGATTGTGCCGATTCGCAGATAAGGCTGCTTGAGCGATAGTTCGTTTCCATGAAGAACACTCTTGCACGTTTCTGCATTTCAATCATGTTCTCAACCCTTGCGCCCCTGAATCCAAAGATACTCTGGTCGGCATCCCCGACAAAGAACCGTCGATTAAATGGCAAGGCATCGTAAATTTGAACGTCGACTTCGTTTGAATCTTGAAACTCGTCAACAAAAAGATGCGTAAATGGGCAGTCAAGGTTCTTGGATTCGATTAAAGCCATGTTCAGAATTCCATCGTAATCCACGACGTTGTTTTCGGTCAGGTGTTGATAGTATCGTGAGACAACCTGATATTCCGGTTTCATGTCCCTCGGGCTTCGGATGCGCTGGCGAATCTTCCACCAGTTCCGCGCCGTTTCACGAAGAATCTTTTTGCTGGACTTGCTCTTCATGAGCTTGGCGACATCGTTAAATAAATATTCCTCTGCCTGCTCTGCAGGAATGACGGTCATTTGCGGAAGCTTCATTCGTAAAAGCCTCAAACAGAATGAGTGAAGCGTGCCCACGTAGCCGATTGGGTAGTGGCTTCGCTTCGATATGGTATCTGCCGCCGAGTTTGTGAACGTAATGCACGCAATGTGCATGGGCTTTACGTTCCGCTTTTCAACCAGCCACTTAACACGCCCAAGTAATGTCCTTGTCTTCCCTGAGCCAGCTCCTGCCGCGACCATGATAGTGTTGTCTTCACAGGTTGCTATTTCGATTTGCTTTTCATCTAGATTGTCCATTCGTTTCCTTTTTAATTCTGACTTCACTGTCATTGGTATCCATAAAAAAAAGCCCCCCTTCAGGTCAAGCCAGAAGAGGGGTTTTATTGTTATTGTTCCTGTGTTTTAATCAGCTTAAACCCTTCGGGAATGTTTTCAGGGACGCGCACATCGACTCCAATAAATTGCTCGATTGTTCCGCGCTCAATCATGCCCTGAATATTCTTGAGAAGCTGCGCCTTGCGCTGGTCATCAAAGTAGCTCAGTTCGTCCATGATTGCGAGTTTCTTATTCTTTGCCGCCAGCCCGATGGTGATTGCACAGAAAGTCATAGCAAGCTCGCTGCCAGAGAAGGTCTTGTAGTTGATGAATTTTCCAGACTTGGATGTTCTCCCAAGTCGCCCCTCTTCGTAAACCAGTGGGCTACCCATTATTCCGTCAATGAGTTCGTTTGCTGGCTTGAGCACGCGCTGGATGCTGTCGTCAACAATCTGCTCCTTCATGTCTTTGACCTTCTGGATAAGCCCCTTGAGAAGCTCGAGTGTTCCATCAAAAACGCGCTTCTCATTTTCTGCTTGCTCGATGCGCTTGTGGTCTTGTTTTAAGCCCTCCAGCTTTGCCCGTGTGCTCTTTTTACCTTCGATTTGAGCAGCCAGCCCATTAAGCTCTTCAACTAGCCTTGTGTGTGTTTCTCCGTCGTATTCAGGGATACTGATGCTGGCAAGCTGCTTCCGGTGGCTCTCAACCATCCCGAGCATTTCCTTTGCTGACTGAATCGTGTTGATTTTAGCCGCTTCTTGGGTCTTCAAATAATTTACATCGGCAATCATTGAGTCGCGTCGTGTTCGGATTGGCAGAGTCTCAGATTCGTGCTTACTGTTTTGGCTCGCCCACTGAGTACGGAGGAAATGGAGTTGGTCGCTTTTTTCCCTGTGCTTATCAATAAGTCCTTTGTATTCAAGCTTTGCCTGCTCGCTCTCGATAAGCTTCCAGCGAAGGTTATCCATCTCGATTTTGAAAACTGAATTTTCATCGAATTGAGCAGTGCATTCAACTTGAACTCTGGATTCTGGCTCTGGCTGTTCGTCGGTGATTTTTTTCCAACTACCCTCTGCTTCTTCACGCATCTGCATAAGCCGGAAGCTCATTGTTTCGACGCTGTCCTTGAGTTTTTCTTCTTCATCGCAGAAAGCATGGTAATAGGATTCATGTTTTTCATTGGCATCTTTCAGCTCAGACTCCGCTTTATCAAGAGCCGCCTGCGCCTCATTGATTTTTGTGGTGATGCCAGCAAGCTCCTGTTCCGCGTTCTTGATTTCGGCATCGTAATCACGGTCGGTCATCGACGACAGCCTGTCTTTTTCAGCCATTGCCTTGTCGCGCATTTCCTTGGTTTGCTCATGACGAGAAATCTTATCTCGAAGCTCATCACGCTTTTCACTCATCTCCTTTATATCTTGATTCAGGATTTCTATATTCGGCAGACGCTCCATTTCTTCCTCAACGAATTTCATGTCGCTCAAGCCCTGTGCGGTCTGAAGCATGCGCTTCTGGTAAGCCCTGCTATCCTTTTGCTCTTGCTTGAGGTATTCCTCTACGTTTGCCATTGCGAGGCTGACCGAAATGTCCTCACCGAAGTGCCCATCGATGTTTTCGATGTATCGAGCGAGTTCTTTTTCTGTTTCCTCGCTCGGTTCTGCTATGCGCACACGTTTGAACTCGGCAATAATCTTCTCCTTTGTCCAGTCCTCGGAGAATCCGATAATGGTGAGAATTGTATTCAGCTTCTCGTTATCGGATTTGTTGAAAAAGAGACTCGGGTCGAGCATTATTTCTGTCGCAACATCAATGTCGATGGGGTTAATTTCTTCACACTTGACGCTTTTCTTTTCCATACGGTAGGTGCGCCCCGTTTCCGTCCCATCATCGAGCGTGCAGGTCGCGCCCATCTGAACGCCGGAGCAAAGCCCGAATAATTCCTTGTTCGTTGCCCCGAGAAGAGGATGCCGCCCAAGGATAGCAAGCCGGAGCGTGTCCAAGTATGCTGTTTTGCCGGAGAAATTATCTCCGACAATCAGGTTCATTTCAGAAAGGGACACAGGAGATGTGTTGCCTTTCACGTTTTCTGGATTGATTGATTTGATTTTCATTTCGTTTATTCGTTCTGGTTAACTTCGTATTCCTCCCGACACTATTTCCAGTCGGATGGCGTTATTTTCGTCGGCATCTGCTGAAGCCCACCGCGCTTGTCCATGTTGATGAACAGGCTGCTGGTCATCGCTTGAAAATGCTCGTCGGTTATGTCTTTGCCGGTTTCAGCCACATGCTTTTCACGTAGGCTTTTTGCTGCCTTCAAGCAAAGGTCGTAGCCGTTGACCGCCTGAACAAGTGCCCGCTTTGCTGTCTTCCACTTTTGGTATTCAGCATCCTGCGAACCCTGCTGTGGTCGCTGTTGCGCTGGTGGTTGCTGATAGCCCTGCTGCGCCGGTGGATGTTGGTTTTGCGGGGTCTGCGGTTGGGGCTGTGGTGGCTGTTGGTAGCCCTGCGCCGGTGGCTGTGGTTGTGGTTGTGGTTGTTGGTAGCCCTGCGCCGGTGGCTGTGGTTGTGGTTGTTGGTAGCCCTGTTGTGGTTGTGGCTGTGCCGGTTGAAACGCAATCTCAGCACCTTCAAATACCCATATCTGCGGCGTGACTTTTCCGTTGTGCGTATTTTCTTTGCGCTTCAGCCCGTAGTAGCCGCGCTGTCCTCGCTGGCAACTTGCGTAGAGCTCTTGGTTCACAAAGTCGCGCCCAACTTCCGGTCGCCCTGAAAAGATAACTTCCATTATCTCGCCGGACTGTTTGTCTTTGATTGTTCCGACTTGAAGCGACCATTGACCGTTGTCGTTTTGACCGCTTTTTTGCGCATGAACCTTGGTTAGAATTCCGCAGAATGCCTCCGGAACTGCGCCCTCAGACATCTGGAGCAATTGTGATATTGTGCTTACTAGCATTTTATTTCCTTCGTTTTGTTGTTATGAGGTTCAGTCCTCGATTGATGAAATTAAATAAGAGCTCGACTCTTGATTAATGTCAAGCGGATAATTAGATGAATATCGCGCCTCTGGAATCTCGTTGCTGCTGGCGCATCCCGCGAGGAGCAACACAATAATGGCTATCGCATAAACATGCATGATTCTATTTCCTTTTTGCTGAGTTGGACGATTCGCTCCCTAGCTTCGGGTTGCGGTTCGATAAAGACTGGAGTGCTGCCATCGAGCGCAGTAACAATTGCGTGCCCACCGCCTTTATCCATCTGATACCAGAATTCAAAAACTGAGATTCCTTCTGTATCGACTGCGGTTGTTTTGTGTGCTGCCTCTGCGAAGTAAGGTAGCCCTCGAGCGAAGTTATCGCAATCCCATTTCCGATTCCAACTCGTAAGATTATGTTGGAACAAATGGTTGTGAAGCCAATCGAATAGAGAGCCGGTCAGCCATCCGATGTGTGGACTTGCGTAATCCCTGTCCGGAAGATTGATTACAGACGGGTCAACGCCGATTTCAGAGTAGATGAATTTTACTTCAAGAGCCGAGTGAATGGTAGCCATAGAAATTGAGTGCTTCGGGGTGTGCTCTTATTGCTTTGCGGTTTCCGGATGCGATGAACAGACCTTCTTTTGAGCGTGCTCGCGAGAGAGCGACGTATGCCTGCCCGTATTCAAAACAGTTTCCCAAGAATACCTTCACCTTGTCAAGCGTCATGCCTTGCGATTTATGCGTTGTGATGGCGTAAGCGAGCTTCAAAGGAATTTGTGAACGAACTGCTGCCCGCCGACCGTTCTCCTGAATTTCCCACTCCCAAGGTGTGACCTCCATGCTTGCTCCATTGTAGAATTCGACCACCGGATAACGCGAAGTGAATCGCGTGACAATACCCATGCTCCCATTCGCAAGCCCCTGAGTCTGGTCTATATTAGCAAGAAGCATTACCTGCGCCCCTTCTTTTAGGTCGAGGATAGTTTCAGCGATGCAATTCTTCTCTAGCAATGCGCAAGCCGCAGGCTTTCCTTCGTCGACCGCAAAAAACGAACGCCGCTTGCCTTCGAGTTCATTCAGTCGCTGGATATTAATTGCCGATGTGTCGCGGTTATGGGTGTGGAGAATGATTGGTTCTTTGTCCGGCTCAGTGTCCTCAGCGTTGTATCGTGAGTTCAGGATAGCCCGAGCCGATTCACTTAAAACCCCCTTGCGAATATCCGATAGTGCGCTGGCGAACTCTTGATTTTCCTGTCTGAACACCTTTGTGAGAATGTGGGTCTTAACGTTTGCCGTTTGCCACGCAATCGATTTGAACGCGAATTCTGCTTTGCCCTCCTTCGAGACAGGCGGTAGCTGTAGGAAATCCCCAAAGAAAACCATCTGAATCCCTCCGAATGGCTTGTCGGACTCTCGGAGGATTTGGAACACGGTATCAATCTTATCAAGCAACTCGCCGGATATCATTGAAACCTCATCGAGTGCCAGCCGGTTCGCCTTACGGATATTGGCATAAGCCTTCTCGCGCTCGGTGCGGATTGTCTTCGCTATCGCCTCTGGCTTTCCCTTGGCAAGCCCAAGTCCAGCCCACGAATGAATTGTTACGCCGGACACGTTGACCGCCGCGATTCCTGTGCTGGCTGTGACCGGAAGCCGCGCCCCGTATTCTTTCCGGAGAAGGTTCAACACGGTAGATTTCCCTGTTCCAGCCTCGCCGGTAATGAGCACGTTTTTACCGCTTTTTATATCCGAGAAGATAGCTTTATGCTCTTCTGTGAGAGTGATTTCTTTTTCAGTAATCATGATAATTGACCCATTCTCCCGACGTATTCAGCAACCGGCTCGCTGGATTCCATCACGCTGTTTATGAAGTAAGCCCACGCCCGCGCCGGTGGATAATCGGGGTCGCCCTGAATATCAATAAGAATCCTACAGTAGAACCTTGGGTGTCCTTCAAGTTTGTCGAGCCGCGCCATTGTCTGAGGGTCAACCTGATACACCTCGCCAAGAACGTGCTCGCCAGAATTCGGTTGAGGATAAAGGTATGGCAAGCCTCGGACATAGAGAGGGAATCGCTGTGCAGTCGAGCCGCTTCCGAGAAACACAGAGTTCCTTAGAAGCCGGTGGTTCCCATGCCCGCGTTTCAGTGTCCCGTAGACGAATACTCGGTTGCAGAATTCAACCGCTGCATGTGGTTCGTGCTCAATAGCACGCTTATGGCTATCAAACCATTTTGTGTCCATTTCATTTCCTTTCTTTTTTTGAGCTTCATTGCTCTAGCTTATTCAGTTTCCGGAGTCAGTTCTTTCTCTATCCGTTTGAGATGTCGGTTGCGCACCGGCTTTGAGTTTATTTCGAGGAATTCGATATACTCGGATTGTGACATTCGCAGAAGCTGTGAGTGCTCGGCAATCGAATCCTTAACCTCTGGTATAAGGCGAGTGCTGAACATTTTCCTCCGCTTCTCCGGAGGCAGTGGTGTCCTGCCTAAACGTTTTTCTTTTTCTGGCATTGGGATGTCCTTTCTTATTCTTTGAGTTTTGGAGCAACGAATCCTCGTAACTCGCACACGAATACGTCGTTGTCTTCTTTGACTGGCGCATAAACATAGGTTGCTCCGGCAGAGCCGAACTTTCCAGCCTTGTCGGTGACATTGATTTTGAAGTCAGGCTTATCGCGGTTGACTTTAATTCTTGCACCTGCGTATGGTGCTCCTTTTATTACTGCGGTTCGTTCCATGTCAACGAACATCGCAGGTTTTACCTTTTTGTCAATACATCTTTTTCTTTTATGTATTGCGTTTTAAGAAAACCCCAAGCCGCGCCGGATGCCGCTTCCTCGAGCGTCCACTGCGCATAAGCCAGCCGCTCAAGGTATGATTTTCGCTCCTTCACAGATGCGACTCGCTCATTGTCTGCATCCCCAATCCTGTTCCCGAGATTAGCATAGTGCGCCTGCTCGCTGCAAATAATAGGCTTGCCCTGAATTATCGCTTCAATTGCCGCCGTAGAATTATAGGTGACAAGGCAATAACATTTATAAATGGCTTCTTCAATGTTCATCTCGTAACAATCTTGGGTCTCGAAGTCAGCGAGCTTTGTCCAAGCTGGAAACCTCGGATGCGGTCTGAAGATGATTTTTCGATGATTCTTTGTCATCGCACGAATCTTGAAAGCTGCATTCCGAAACCACTGAACGCATTGCTCGACGTTCATCTTGTGCTGGCTGTCGTTTGGAACCTGTCCAGCCACTAAATAGCCGCTGCCCGAATTCGAAGCCCGCTTGATTTTCCCAATGCCCAACTGAGCCAGCCTGTCGCCGCTCACAGGCTCTTTCGGTGTCCAGCCTATGTGGTGGTATCCGAATTGGTGGTAGCCGCTGTTATCGTCCGCTTTTGCCCGCCGCATATATCCGAGGTCGCACACGATTGTCGGAATATACCTCGAGGCAAATCGCTTGATTGCGCGTTCCTCGAATTCATGCATCCCGCATACGATAGCCAAATCGTAGCCAATAATTGGGATTTCATTTTTTTTTGCAAAAGTAACTTCGACTCCATGCTTTTTCAGTCCCTCGCAAAAAGCAATGCATCGATTCTTCTCAGTCCCAAACCCGACAACGATTGCTTTGCGCACTGATTCCAGTTCATTTATTTCTTCATTCATTTTGATTCCTTCCGTTTCTTGCCTGCTATAACAGGTCGATGTTTTTTAACAAAGTGACTGCCTTTTGGACAACCCACAAGAATGCCAATCCTGCGGTGAAGCCTATAATGATATATTTGCCCCTGCGATAATCTTTTATCATCTGAGTAATATCAGTTGCCGCCTTGGGGTCTCTCGCTAACATACAATGCTCGCAATCACTTTTCACTGATTCCAATGCACTCGAAATTCTCTTGTCGGATTCTGCGAGCATTAATGTGCTTTCAGCGAATTCCTGTTGCCACTTGAGAGTAGCAGTCCGGAACTCCTTGAGACTCGTAATACTCCCGTTCGTGTAGTCTTGCTTTTCAAGGACGCTATCCAGCTTCTTAGTTATCTCAGTCGATATTAGCGATTGCTGTCGCCTGTGTTGGTGAGCCTGAACCTCAGACATAGCCATGAATCGAACTAAGTCATACATAGGTGGACGCTCTGAGGGGCTGGTGTTATTCAGAGCATCAAGCTCACGCTTTATCTCTTCAAAAATAGCATCGTCGATTTCATCGCTCATGGAGTATTTGGTAGTGTCTAAATCCTGTGATGACAACTATAAACCTAATTTTCTCCACTGATTCATGTCGAGAAAATACACGATATGCTCGTGGTCGATAACGTATCCGGCATCTCCTTTAGTCACACCGTCGTTCCTCTCTAATTTTGGATGAAACCTATCCGCGTAGACTTCAATCATCGAGTTATATCTCTCGACAAAGTTTTGGGTGACGATAAACCCTACGTCCACCATTTCAATGATTCCAGAGTTTCGCTCCTGCCCGTCGTAGGATGCGGTCTGTTCCTCGGTCGGTATCGGTTCAGCAATATCAGGGTTTAAGCTCGAACACCCACTAGCGAGAAGCCCGCTTGCGAATATCGTCAAGATTGCCAGAGTCAGCCGCCATGTTGACGACCTCCTCGTTTTCATTTCGGATTTCTTCATCGCGCTTTGCTTCCTCCGCTTTTCTTAGTTTAGCATCGTTTTTTCGCCCGAGAATATACTGCCCGATGGAAGATAGGATGCTTAGAATGGATGATAGGATTTTCATTCTCCTTCGAGTTTAACTTCTGCTGGAGGAACTGGTGGAGAAGCTGGCGAGTCAACGCCGCCTGTGGCAAGTGCGCTGGCGATGCCGGAACGCGCATGCTTAAGTATCTCCCTGACCGCCCGTGTGCGCTCTGAGTGCCCCACGTTCTCCTTGTAGAAACGCTTGTAGGTCTGCCATGCCATATTAAGGCTTGAAGCCACAAGTGGCGCATATTGCTCGCCGCCCGCGCCTCGTATTTCATAAATAATAAGCTCCATTACCGCGTCGGGGTTTTGAACATTGTCAGCCAGAGCAATCGTAATCGCGTCATGAGCAATTATTACGTATTCACGCGCTTCTGGTTTGTCTGAAAGTAGGAGGCTCACGCCGAATGAAACCGCTGGCTCAGTGTAATCGGTTATCGCCTTAAGAATCTGCTGATTCCGCGCTTCTTTATCTTCGGTGAAGGCACTCGCGCATCCACTCATGCTTGCAGATATGAAGAACAGGGATGCAAAAATGAATCCCATCGTTACGCCTGAAATAATCGGGTGATTAAAAATATTGCTTGCTTTTGTTTTCATGTCTCGGTGCTTTCTGTTCGTTTTTTTTGTTTTGGTATGTTCTCTCCCCCCAAGGCTCCACACCATACAGCCATCCCAAATGATTTGATACCGCCATTGCGCTTCATGTAGTTCAGGATTCTCCCGAGTAACATTGCGACAACAATGACATCTATCCGCGTCAAGCTTCCAGGCATTTCAACCAAAG
>Ga0102940_1002910_pt1 | contig 10068 bp, 9 predicted proteins | sample SalPonR2_C_D1_MG_FD_78215 | JGI IMG/M metagenome (GOLD analysis project Ga0102940, IMG submission 78215) | Salt pond soil microbial communities from South San Francisco under conditions of wetland restoration - Salt Pond MetaG R2_C_D1_MG | ecosystem: Environmental > Aquatic > Marine > Intertidal...
CCGGTTACACCTCCAACGTCATAGCCCATCAAGGGGTGCTGGATGACGGAGTGGCATTTATCCAGAAACCCTTTTCAATGGAGAATTTAACAGGAAAGGTTCGGGAGATTTTGGATAAAAACATCAAATGAAGCTTACCCATAAATTATTCTATAAAGGAGGATGGTATCAATGATACATAAGAAGGATCACTTCTCTTACCGCATTTTTGTCTTTTTTTATAATTCTTCTGACAAGTGTTGTTTTGCATATTGTTCCGCTGAAATACGATGACCCGGTGCAGGACAGGCCGAAAGAATAAACAGGAATAAACAGGAATAAACATGAGAATTCTTCTGGTGGATGATGAAGAAGTACAAAGGGAACTCTTATCTGGTTTTTTGAAAAAAAAAGGGTTTCAGGTGGTGACAGCACAGGACGGCAGTGAAGCTATTACTCTTTTTCTCGAGTCTGCTGTCCAGCTGGTGATACTTGATCATAAAATGCCGGGAATTACCGGTGACAGGGTGCTTGAGAAAATCAAGGAGATCAATCCCTGTGTAAAGGCCATTATGATTACAGCCTTTGGCTCTGTTGACACTGCTGTTCAGTCCATGAAACTCGGTGCTGAAGATTTCATGGAAAAACCAGTGGATCTTGAAGAACTTTTGTCAAAGATCAGGAAAATAGAAGATGCCGTTGTGATGGAGCAGGAGGCAGAAACCGTTTCCGAAAAAATCGAAGCGAGTGAGCTGCCGTTAAAAATCATTGGTGAGAGTTCTGAGTTCAAAAAAGTTCTCTCCATGGTCAGGCGCATCGCACCAACGGAATGGACAGCGTTGATACGGGGCGAGACAGGGACAGGCAAGGAGCTGATTGCCAGGCTTATCCATCTGTTAAGCCGCAGACGAGATGAAAGTTTTATGGAAGTAAACTGCGCTGCAATTCCTGATACTCTTTTTGAGTCGGAGCTGTTCGGCCATGAAAAAGGAGCTTTTACAGGGGCAAGTTCAAGAAAAAAAGGCCGTTTTGAGCTTGCACACAAAGGGACCCTGTTTCTGGATGAAATCGGGGAGCTCCCTTTGAATCTACAGGCAAAGATGCTCAGGGCACTCCAGGAGAAAAAAATCAGCCGGGTTGGCAGTGAAAAAGAGATTGATGTGGATGTGCGGATTGTCACGGCAACCAATCGCAATATAAAACAGATGACTCAAGAGAACCTGTTTCGGGAGGATCTGTATTACCGGCTCAATGCCCTCGAAATTGAACTTCCCCCTTTAAAGAGAAGAAAACAGGATATTCCGGCGCTAATCGATTTTTTTCTTAAAAAATTCACTACAGCGCCGGTAAGATTTTCATCCGATGCCATGACCACTTTGATGAACTACTCTTTTCCCGGTAATATAAGGGAGCTTGAACATATGATACAAAGAGTGGTTACGTTTTCAAGGGGGGCAGTCATTCAGACAAGTGACCTTCCGTCTGAGGTGAGATTTAACCAGGATACAAACCAGGGCGATCTTGCGGAACGGCTTGTTACAGTTGAAAAAGAGATGATCATAACCGCCCTTGAAAAACATCAAAATGTCCAGACTCGTGCAGCAGAAGCCCTTGGCATCAGCGAACGGGTTCTTCGGTATAAAATGAAAAAATATAAGATTTCCAAAACCACACCTTCTTTTTAACTCAAAGGAAGCATTATCTCCACCCTTACGACACCGGTTTCAGGAACTTTGATTGAGATATTTCCACCATGGAGATGGATGATTTTATTCACCATGGCAAGCCCGAGCCCGGTTCCCCTGATCTTGGTGGTAAAGTAGGGGTCAAGTATTTTTTCTGCTTCATGGGAAGGGAGCGTAAACCCTCTGTTTTCAAAAAGGAGCCGCACATTCTTTTTTTTCCGCGTAATTCTGATTTTGATATACCCCCCGCCCGGCTGGGCTTCAATGCTGTTTTTCATGAGATTTTCAAAAACCTGCGCTAAAAGCCCCCTGTCTCCGGCAATTTCTTCATGAAAATATGACTTAAAATCAATGTCAATCAAATGATCGCGGCACTGTTCATTGTAAAGGGCAATAATATGGTCCAGGATCTCTTCCAGCATGATATTTTCATTTACCATGGTGATTGTACCTGAATATTTTTTAAGCTCTGCAATGATCCGGTCGGTCCGTTTGACAGCCTGAAGCAGAGTTAAGATAAGGTCTCTGTGTTCTTTTTCAATGCTGTCAGCTTCCATGTGAAGGCGTTGAAGCCCCATACTGATGGCGTTCAGAGGGTTTCGCACTTCATGGGTTATGGATGCAGATGCTCTGCCCAATGACGCATCCTGCTTTTCCCTGGCAAGTTTTTGTTCATACTGTCGTACCTGGTTGAGCCATGCAGCCTGTCTTTTATGGAGAACCCATGTGAAAAATGCACCTGCCATGGCAATGACCGTGCTGAACAAAAAAAACTCATGCCAGAGTTGTTTTATCCTGAAACTGAAATGTTCAGATGCAATTCCGGTGACAACACGGTTTTCTCCCAGGGGGAATCGAACTTCAGCAACACCTCCTGTTCCCTCTATATCCAAAAGTTTTACTTCATAGGGGCTGTTCTCTCTTTTTCCCAAGATTACTCTGTTATGGACTGGTGCGGCACCCGTTCGAATATTTACATGGCTGTTTTGGACTTGATGTTCCATTTTGACATAATGTATTCCGCCGAGCCCTGAAATGGTTTCAAATAACTTTTGAAGTCCGATTTGTTCCTTCAACTCGCTGATTCTTGGATCTGAAAGTCCCACTATAACAGCTCCGGGCCCTTCCCTTCGATCAATGCTCAAAAAATAGAGATCCTTCTCTTTTATATAATTCAGAGCGGAAGGGGGTGTTTTCAGGTCATCGTCGTGGTTACCCGGAAACCAGCCCTGGGGTCCTTCTGTATAAATGTTGCCGGCAGATCTGCTGTTTGATCCTGAGCCATTTTCATCAAAGGCAGAGTTCCCTGTTTGGGAATCTTCCCTGTATACGGCCTTCTCTTTTCTGGTAATTCTTATTCCAGTCAGGCCAGACTCAATGGCAAAGGCTGTAAGTTCTTCTGATGAAAATGGCTGAATGGAATCAAGGTAATCAATAAACCCTGCCGAGCTTTTTAAAAATGTTATGAGTACCTCTTCAATGATTGTCTGGGACAGGACTGCATTTTCAGCATTGAGCCGGACAACGCTTGACAGCATATACGCATGCTCTTTGGCGTAGGACAAAAATTTTTTTTCAGCAATCCGAGTTTGCCAGTAAAAATAGCCAAGTACCACAAAGATAAGAGCGGATATAACAATCAGGTTGGTTTTCCAGACAGAAGAAAACAGCCTTCTTCCGGTGCTCTGGTCATTTTTTTGTTCAGCTCTGCTTTTTTTGTTCATTTGTTATGGCCGTGCGACCCCGTGCCTGTTCCCCTGTTATGGGAGCCTGCCCTGCCCCTGCTCCTGCCCATACCTTTTCGAAGCCTTGATCTCACCCCTGTGGGGTCATGGTTTAACCGGACGTCTCTTATGTACCCCGCGTTAAATGTTTTTACTGCATCCCGGGTCAGTTGATTTGACTTATAGTCGCCCCAAATCCGTATTTTGCTGCCAGGCTGAATATTAGAATTTACCTGATCCCGTATAAATGTTACCCGTACTTTTTCCGAATTGTTTGTGTCAACATACATTTCACCTTGTTCAACGTCAATGGAGAGTACAGTAGCAAGTATGGCATCCATGCCCCTGGCCGCAGGGCGCCATGCTATGAAAAGAACCACACACATTGCTGTCAAAACAGTCGTGAAATGCCGCATTTTAATACTCTGCTTAAATAAGACTCTTCATTGATGTCAGAATGGTTATCTGTTATATCTGCTTTTAAAAAGAACTCATATTTTTTAAAAAAATAACTGACACCCACTCCTCCAGTTATCTTTAGATCCCTGCGATCCACTGCCCCGCCACTGTCTTTTGGATACCAGTCATAGTCAAACCGTTTTATGCTTGCCAGGGCACTCAACTCCCATGCATCTGTTCGTTTAAATAAAGAGACAGATATGCCGTCCGCTCTGTAGGACTCTATTTTCTGGCTGGAAGAACATCTGGTATGGGACACTGCCATCTCTGAAGTTAGAAAAGGAGAAATATAATACATAAGCCTTCCTTCTGCCATCCATAGTCGGTCATTCCTGGATTCCCCGGGGTAAATTTTCCGGTTTTTGCCATTACCTTTACCATCGCCATGCATATTGAGTTCCCCGGCAGAGAAGGGATTTTCCATGGCATGTGCATCACCAAATGAGGTTTCATAGTTCTGCCATGCAATCGAGTAGAAAAAAGCCGGTATAAACCTGGCAAAATCACTCCACTCACATGTCAGCGCCAGCTGCTGGCTGTTCAAATCATCTTCCGTAAATTCCCTGTCCCTGTAAACTTCTCCAGTATAGGAGAATGTGACAGGAAGCCTGTCCCTTGCAAAAACCATCTTTGAATCAACCCCCCCTTTTATCGAAAAATTATCAGAAATTGAAAAATAATCCTGGTATGCACCGTTCATAAGTCCTGTCAATTCCAGATAAGGGATATTCAAAGGTATTTTTGTAAGAACCAGAAAATCATACATGGCAAACCCCGATCCCTGAGAATGTGATGAAAGACCATAATTATCATCATATCCAACAGCGGCTTCCATGATATAATCAGCTGCCTTTGATGCATTTACCTGTACAAAAAGGCTTGAAAGCATACTGGTTACAATCATTGCAAGGGTAAACCGTCTGATTTTGTTAAAAAACATTTTTATCCGTAATGTTCAGTGGCACATTGTTTTAAAAAAACGTCAGTGACGGGCCGGCTTGAATTGAAAAAAATTCATCTTGATCTTCCCCGATTTCTTTTCCGTATGATGTTTTTATGATTAAAGAGAGGCGGTCCAGCACAGACCAGCTCATAACAAGTTCCCCCTGGTTAAGCCAGGATTCTTCATTGTGTGAATATTCCAGCTGATATTCCATACCCAGGGTGAGTTTTGGCAGCGGCTGCCAGTTATACCCCGCTGCAAGGTTCACAATCGTCTCTTTTTCTTCAGTATAGTAGCCTGTGCCGAGACTGAGACGTACACCATCCATCCAGTCTGGATATCCGGAAATCTGAAGGTTGGCGTTAAATTGATTTTTCCGGTTAGAGCCGTAGGTTTCGTAGTACAAGCTGGCCCCCAGCTCTGTATTGTCAGTGAGATATGTACCGACGGACCCCCCTGCAAGCTCTTTCATTTCAATGTTAAGGATTGCCCGCTCCTCAACTGGGTCATAAATCGGATCAGACTCACGCTCCCTGGAATAGTTCAGATTCAACCAGAATTTTTCTTGTGTATAATTGAGCAGCATATATCCTGTCACAATGTTTTGCGGTTTATCAAGTTTAAAATAACCGCTGTTTGAATCATTGGTAATTCTTTCCGGCCTGATACGGAATGCCGTGAAAATCTGACGGCTCACAGGCAGTTGCACATGCAGAAAAGGCACTTTTCTTTCCAGGGAAAAATCTGTATCATTGTAGTAATGGTTCTCCTGGTTGATCTTACCCTCCAACCATCCAGCTGAAACCGTTTTTCCTTTTCCCAGGGACTTACTCAACTGTACCTGCTGAATATTTTCTTTCCATGTGGACAGATCACGCTGCAGTGCCGGAGAGTAGTCATCCTGGACAATATGGGACCAATATAGTTTCAGTTTATAGTTTTGTTCGGAATTAATCAAGGCTGTCCCCTGAATTTCAGTGGTGTCTCCAGGTGAAGCAGATATCACTCCTGTATCAGCAATTCCGGTTATACCGGTCTCTTCCATGTTGAGTTCCTGTTCAGCCTTGCCAATATTTGAATTGATGTCAAGCTGATTTAATTGATCGGTGCTGACGGAGTTATCATTGGTTTCAGGATCGGCCAGAGTGAAACCAGGCGAGAGGAGTAAAGCAAGAGAGATTCCCGACAGTATGAAAAGCCATTTTAAGCGGACTGAAAAAATTTTTGGTTCCATATGCAAAATACTTTTGAATGCAGCTTTCAGATAAAAAAAGAGACTGATCCCATGCAGACCAGTCTCTTTTTCGTTACATTTCAAGCCTGGTTTTAATGTCTACCGCCGCGAAATCCTGAACCAGATCCTGGAGCATTTCCTGAAATATCACACACACCGTCACCGTCTTCATCACTAAAGCCATTGCCTGGGCCGTAACCGGAACCTGGAGTCCGCCCAGAAATATCACACACACCGTCGCCGTCTTCATCAATAAAGTTGTCGTTAATGCCGTCACCATTTTCATCAACAAAACCCATGCCGCCTGCACCGTTTGCACCCCTTGCAGTGTCTATTCCAGCACCACCACCACCTGCCCCTCTGAACCGTCCTGCATCTGATGTCACGGGATATACTGCCATGCAAAATACAAGTGCCACAGCGGCTGCTTTAAGTACGGATGTTAATGACTTCATTGTTACATTCTCCTTTTACTATAAATTTAATTTTTTAAGGCCCATTGCCTTGTTGGTGTTTTACAACTGCAGTTTGCATGCCACAATACAGTTTAATCAAATTTTATCTGCAATTCAGAGATGTTACACTAAAACATGGCTTGAGAGAAATGATTTTTCACTCGACAAACACAGTTGTTCTCGACAATATTGTCGATGAAATAAATGAAGAATTGAAAAGACGCGTTCAGGAATTGGAAAAATTGGAATCTGAACTGGATCAATTGAAAATTGAGGACCTGTATGTCAATCCTGAAAACATGGTGGTCTTCTTCCAATATGCATGCACTGCAAAAAGATACGCGATGATAAAGGATGCTGGAATCAGATGGAGGCCTATATTCATAAACACTCTGATGTGGAATTCAGCCATAGTATCTGTAGTGACTGCGCCAAAAGTATTATCCGGATATGGATCTGTACGATGATTGATGGGATTTGCACATAATTATCCGAAAGGTAAGCATTAAAGGCCCTGAAAAATCAAGGATACCGATATAATCATTCATTTTGATAATCGCTCTTTGAAATAGCCGGACCGGAATCAGCACTCCAGTCCGGCCTTACGTTCGATTACCCATGCAGATTGTCAATCCAACGCATGGCCTCAGTATCACTGATTTTACCCAGGTACCTTATCTTTTTCAAGGATCTTGAGTTGGATGAATTTTCTGGCCCTGAAAAGTTTACGTAATGCGGGATTGTCACATGGATTTGTGATTTTGGGATCAAGGGAATTTTTGACAAAATTGAAAAAAGCAGATATGAGGGTGAAGCGGAGTTTTTGGTGTTCTGACTGGTGCCATCTGTAGCCGTTGACATGAAACCAAGAATGTCTTCGGATGAAATGACCGAAAGATCTATGTCACCAAAGTATTTCTGAAAACTGCCAAGGATGAACTCATAATTGCGCAACGTATTTTTTTTTCACGTTCATGCGTTGGTAATTAAAAAAATGGGTGGTGCAATGGTTGATTTTCATGACGGACCTCCTTTGATTGGGTGGTATAAGAATGATTTGACACTGGTACATTAAACCAGTATGTCCCAAGGATACCATGAATATTCAAAAGCTGAACAGGTCGGTTTGATAAATGATATTTGTTGATAGACGGTTGAATTTTGGTAAGGCTGGAGTGTGATGACTGGCAGCTATATTCCTGCCCACAATACCAAGACAGGCTCATGATGTTTTATACCATAATTCAACTCTGTACGTTGATTTCGATTTTTGCTATTTTGAATTTCCTAAAGTATATTAAAAGTTATTCAGAATCTTAAAGGAATTCTTTTTTTGTAACAAATCAGATTTACAAAATACCTCAATAGTTTAAAGGGAACATCGTTATGGACACATTTGTAGCAAGACAACCTATATTTGACAGTAATAGGAAAATATTCGGCTACGAGCTACTTTTCAGGAACGGCTTTGAAAATGCATTTCCTGATATTGACGGTGATACAGCCACCTCCAGTGTTTTGTCCAACACATTTTTTTCTTTCGAACTAAAAGAAATATTAGGAAAGAAGCCTGGCCTGATTAATTTCACAAAGAACCTGATCTTAAATAAAACCCCTCTTTTTTTTCCCCAGGCGAATATCATTATTGAAGTGCTTGAGAATATAGAACCGGAAAAAGGCATAGTTGATGCTCTTTCAGAAATGAATGAAAAAGGCTTTACTATTGCACTGGACGATTTTGTCTATCATGATAAATTTGAACCTTTGATAAAATTATGCCGGATAATTAAGTTCGATTTGGTGGCGACACCATTGGATAGTCTTACTGATATTGTCAATGATATCCAAGCGAAACGGAACATTACCCTGCTTGCTGAGAAAGTTGAAACCTATGTTGAGTTTGAGCATGCAAAGGAGATGGGATTTAAACTGTTCCAAGGATATTTTTTTTCAAAGCCTGAAATCCTTTCAAAAAGAGATATTCCAGCAAATATTGTCGCAAAATTAAAGCTTATAAACGAGTTTGAAAAATTGAACATTGATTTAGCAATAGTTGAGGAATTAATTAAAAATGATGTTTCAACATCTTATAAATTGCTTAAATTTATCAATTCAGCCTATTTTCAAAGACCAAACTCGATTAATACGATCAAAGATGCGATTACACTTCTCGGAGTTGATGAGCTAAGAAAGTTTATCAATATTATCGTGGTATCTGATATATGTGAGACCAAACCCAATGAACTGATCCGGCAGTCTGTCATTTGTGCCCGGATGTGTGAGCAATGTGGTACTTTCATCAGAACAGGCTTTTCGGGTGAGGAGCTTTTCACACTGGGGCTCTTTTCTTTCCTGGATGCTATCCTGGACAGAGAAATGGATGATATCCTGAATCAAGTATTTTTATCCGAACAGATGAAAAGTGCCTTGAATAGTAAAGACAAGGCCTTCAACGATATTTTGGAACTTTATCATATTTTTTCTAAAGGAGATTGGGGGAATCATTCTTTCAAGAAAGTTAAAGGTTCAAAAATTGAGAAAAAACTACCCTATTTTTATCTTGATTCGTTAAGAATGGCCAATTCATTTTTTGACAACTAAAATTTCCAGTAGATATTTCGGAGCAAAAAGAATTGAGTGACTACTACCTGGTAAAAAAATCTCAGATGAATTTATTTAAAAATACACCTCTTTATTGTCAAGCAAAAGATAGTTCATTTGTTCTATACAAAAAAAAAGATGAATACTTAGAAGACTTGCGTGTGGAGGAGGATAAACACCCTGATCTGTTTGTACATAAAAAGGACAAAGATGCTGCGATCAAAGAACTCTTTAAAACATTGAATGGTGTGCTTGAACAGCAATGTTTATCGAATGATCTTCAAAAGATTAGATCTACTCTCTATTCTATTATTAAAGAGGCCCTCCTTCATCAGGGAAAAGAGGGGCTGAAATATTTGCCGGAAACAGTCGCTATCTTATTTGACAGGTATTCTGAAGAGGAAAAATTTCTTGAAGTATTGACAACTATCAAAAGGTCTTCTGATATTGTCATTGAGCACACCATTAATGTGATGTTACTGACTCTTCGGTATTGCTTTTACCATAATCTACCTGAAGAAAAGGCAAAGCATTTGGCATTGTGTGCGCTGCTGCATGATGTGGGGACTTCAAAAATCAAACAGGATCTAATAGAGGCCGATCATAGGCTAACTGATGAAGAATTCCAATCGTATTCAGCACATACAATATTAGGGCACGCTTTTATCAGAAAAGAAACAGGTTTAGATCCGTCGATTGCACGGGTTGCCCTGGAACATCATGAACGAATTGATGGAAGCGGATATCCGAAAGGAGAAAAAAATATATCAGAAGAAGGCCAGTTGATTGGACTGATTGACTGTTATGAACCGCTGACCTATCGTGATAAAACCTATCGGAGATCAAAGAAACCATTCGATTCTCTTAATCTGATAAAAGAAGAAGTACAGCAGGGTAATTTTTCTGTAACTCTTTTTAAAAATCTGTGCTCATGTTTGACGGAATGATTTTACGATAATTTTGTTAATTTGTTGAAGAAAAGTAAGTA
>Ga0102940_1002913_pt1 | contig 10063 bp, 9 predicted proteins | sample SalPonR2_C_D1_MG_FD_78215 | JGI IMG/M metagenome (GOLD analysis project Ga0102940, IMG submission 78215) | Salt pond soil microbial communities from South San Francisco under conditions of wetland restoration - Salt Pond MetaG R2_C_D1_MG | ecosystem: Environmental > Aquatic > Marine > Intertidal...
GCGAGAAACCGCGCGTAATTGGCGCGCAGCGCATCCCTGTCGATGCCATCATAGCCCGCGAGCGCGGCGCGCAGCCCCGGAATGTCGTATCGGTCAAACGCTCCCGGCATGCCTGCCATTATCGCCGCCAGTAGCCTGTCACGTTCGGCCTCGGTCGCTTGCTGGAACCATGCAGCGGCCCGCACGCGCACCTCGTCCGGATAATCGTCTTCGGCCGCCTGACGTCCCAACATGTGGATCTCGAACGCGGCCATGTGGGTCGCCTCGAACCGCAGGCAGGTGGCCCCTCCGGTGACGGGTGCTGCAAGATCGGTGCGCGTCCAGTCCAGCAGCGGCATGAAGTTGTAGCAGATCGTCCGCACCCCTTGGTCCGCAAGGTTGGCCATCGACTGGCGGTAATGTGCGAAAAGACCCGACAGATCGCCCTCGCCCGTCTTGATGCGTTCATGCACCGGCAGGCTTTCGACCACGGACCATGCAAAGCCCGCAGCCTCGACGGCGCGCTTGCGCGCTGCGATCGCCTCGGGCGGCCAGATCTCGCCGTAGGGGATGGCATGCAGGGCGGTCACGATGCCAGAGGCCCCCGTCTGTGCCACTTCGGCCAGTGTGATCGGGTCGAATTCGCCGTACCAGCGCCATGTCTCGATCATGCAAGCACCTTTTTGATTGCGGCGCGGGTGCCATCCTCGCAAAGACGCGTTGCGCCGGTGGTGACAGGCCTTTGCAGCGTGGCGGCGAGATCAGCGGGAAACACGTCTCGAACGCGCAGCAAAGCGGCCACCTTGCCCTTTGGTGTGTCTGCGCTGTCCGACACAGCGCGTAAATGGTCGGCCATCGGATCGCGCACGTCGATGGTCTGGCCTTTCTCATCAACACCGCCGACATAGCGCATCCACGCCGCCACGGCGAGGCACAGCGCCGGAGAGGGCCGCCCCGCCGCGATGTTCGCCGCAAGGCTGCCCAGAATGCGCTGCGGCAGTTTCTGGCTGCCATCCATCGCGATCTGCCATGTCCTGTGGCGAATGCAGGGATTGGCATAACGGTCGAACAGCGCATCGGCGTAATCGGTCAGACTCACGCCTTCGGGCGCGTGCACCGCGGGCATGATCTCGGACCAGAGCCGGCGGACATAAGACGCAAAGACCGGGTCTGCGACGGTTTCAGCAATGGTCTCGTGCCCGGCTAGGTAGCCGGTGTAGGCCAGCGCCGAATGGGTGCCGTTCAGCATGCGCAGCTTCATGTGCTCATGCGCGGTCACATCCTTCACCATCTCGACGCCCGCCGCGGCGAAATCGGGACGCGCATTGCCGACGAAATCATCCTCGATCACCCATTGGGCAAAAGGCTCGTGCATTACAGGTGCGGCATCGGCGCGGCCGGTCAGTTGGGCAACGCGGGCGATGTCGGCCTCGGTGGTGGCCGGTGTGATGCGGTCCACCATCGTCGACGGGAACCGGCCCTCGGTGGCGATCCAGTCGGATAGCGCGGGATCGATCCGCTGCGCGAAATCCAGCACCAGACCACGCACCAGACGCCCGTTTTCCGGCAGGTTGTCACAGGTCAGCACGGTAAAGGGGGCAACACCGGCGGCCCGCCTGCGTGCCAATGCCCGCACCAGGAAGCCCGGAGCCGAGACCGGCAGATCATGGGCAAGGTCATGCTGGATGTCGGGATGGCTGGTGTTCAGCGCGCGGGTGGACGGGTTGTAGCAATAGCCCTTTTCCGTAACCGTCAGCGTGACGATCCGAACCGCCGGCTCCGCCATCGCGGCCAGCACCGCTTCGGGGTCTTCCGGGGCGACCAGCACATCGTTCAGAATGCTGATCCAGCGCGTCTGCTCGCCTTCAGGTGCAAGCGTGACCGACGTATACCCCCAGCCCTGCCCCTGCAGCGCATCGCGTGTGTCGGGGCTGCGAAGGGATACACCGGTGATGCCCCAGTCGCCACGGGACGCCACCATCGCGTCGGCCACAAACACACATCCAAAGCCGCGGAAAAACGCGCCAAGACCCAGATGCACGATCCCCGTTTCGGGGCCTGGAGCGATGTCAACGGGCAAGCCAACCTCCATCGACATTGAGCACCGCGCCATGCACATATCTCGCAGCCGGGCTGGACAGGTAAACCGCAGCCCCCGCGATATCCTCGGCCTGGCCCCAGCGGCCTGCCGGGATACGGTCGAGGATCGCCTGGTTGCGATCGGGATCGTTGCGCAGTGCTTCGGTGTTATTGGTTTCGATGTAGCCCGGCGCGATGGCGTTGACGTTGATGCCCTTGGCCGCCCATTCGTTCGCCAGAAGCTTGGTCAGCCCTGCCACACCATGTTTGGACGCCGTGTAGGAGGGCACCCGGATGCCGCCCTGGAACGACAGCAGCGACGCGATGTTGACCACGGCACCCGTGCCCCCACGCATCATCACCGCCTTGGCAAAAGCCTGCGTGGTAAAGAACAGCGCCTTGAGATTCACGTCCATTACGGCGTCCCAATCCGCCTCGGTGAAATCCAGCGCATCGGCGCGGCGGATGATGCCGGCATTGTTCACGAGGATGTCGATAACCGCATGGTCGAAAAGATCCTGCCCCGCCATCGGATCGGCGAAATCGACCAGAACCGAGGACGCGTTGCCACCGGACTGCGTGATCTTGTCAACGGTCTCGTCACTGGCCCGCCGACCGGCACAGATCACCTCGGCCCCGGCCTCGGCCAGACCGATGGCAATGGCCTGCCCGATCCCGGTATTCGCCCCGGTCACCAACGCACGGCGTCCGGACAAGGAAAACAACCTCATCGCAAATCCTCCATCGCGACCATATCCATGTCTGTGAAGTCGACATTATCGCCCGCCATCGCCCAGCAGAAAGTGTAAGACGACGTGCCCGCTCCGGCATGGATCGACCAAGGGGGCGAAATCACCACCTCTTCATTGGCCATGACGATATGACGGGTCTGCGAGGGCTCTCCCATCAGGTGGAAAACACGATGGGTCTCGGGCACTTGGAAATAGAGATATGCCTCCATCCGGCGGTCGTGCAGATGCGCGGGCATCGTGTTCCAGACCGATCCTTCGGCAAACTGGGTGTAGCCCATCAAGAGCTGACAGCTTTGGCAGACTTCGGGATGCAGGAACTGGATGATGACGCGCTCATTGGCGGTTTCACCTGCGCCCAATTCGACGCGCCTTGCATCGGCCAGCTTGATCAGACGTGTCGGATAGCCGTGATGCGCCGGGGCGGACAGGACATAAAAGCGCCCGTTGCCGCTGAATGTCACAGGGCCAGAGCCCATTCCGATATACAGAACCTCGCCGGTGTCGATCTCGTAGGTTTCGCCCCCGACACTGACTGTCCCCGCCTCACCGATATTGAGAACTCCCATCTCGCGACGGTCGAGCAGTGACGCCGTGCCCGCCTCCTTGACGTGATCCAGGATCAGCGGGTTGCCCGCAGGCACGGCAGAGCCAAGGATCAGACGGTCGTAATGCGTGTAGACCAAGTTTATCTCGCCCTCGGCAAACAGGCCTCCGACATGGAAATGGTCGCGCAATTGATCGGTGTCGAGCGCCTTTGCCATTGTCGGGTCGATCGCGTGGCGTGTTTGGGTCTTCAGCATGAAGTCAGGCCTTTCAGGTCAGAGGAAATCGTCTCGGCGCGGACGACGGGAAAGGTCATGGCATGCCTCAACGGAAGAGCGACGGCAGCCAGAGCGACAGCGCCGGGATGTAGGTGACGAGCATCAGCGCAACCAGCGCCGCCCCGTAGAACGGCCAGATCGTGCGCACGGCCTCCCAGATCGGTATTCGCCCCACCGCACAGCCCACGAACAGCACCGCGCCGACGGGCGGCGTGCACAGCCCGATCCCCAGATTCAGGATCATGATGATCCCGAAATGCACCGGATCGACGCCGAAGGCGGTGGCAACCGGCAAGAAGATCGGCGTGGTGATGACGATCAGCGGCGACATGTCCATGAAGGTGCCCAGAACAAGCAGCATCACGTTGAGCAGCAGCAGGATCACGATCGGGTTGTCGGACACACCCTGAAGCAGGGTGACCATGGAGGCAGGCACCCGCGTGTAAGCCAGCAGCCACGCGAAGGACGCCGCGCAGCCGATCACCATCAGCACCATCGCGGTGGTGCGCACCGCGGCCTTCGTCGCCTCGACGAAATCCGTCCAGCCGAGGCTGCGATAGACGAAGAAGGTGACCAGCATCGCGTAGACCACGGCGATGTTGGACGATTCCGACGCGGTGAACACGCCCGAGCGCACCCCGCCGAAGATGATCGCGACCAGCAAGAGCCCCGGCGCGGCCGACACGAAAAGCCGCCCGATGTTGCGCAACCCCAGGAACGGCTGCGTCGGATACCCCTTGCGCTTGGCCACCCACCACGCCGCGCTCATCAGCAGTAGCGCCAGGACCAGCCCGGGCAGGATGCCGGCCGTGAACAGGTCCGCGATGGAGATGCGCCCGCCCGCGGCGATCGAATAGATGATCAGGTTGTGCGAGGGCGGCAGCATCAGCGCGATGATCGAACTCACCACGGTGATGTTGACGGCATAGTCGGCGTCATAGCCGCGCGCCCTCATCTGCGGCACCATCAGCCCGCCCACGGCGCTGGCATCGGCGGCAGCCGATCCCGATACGCCCCCGACCATCACCGATGAGAGCACATTGACCTGCCCCAGCCCGCCGCGGAAATGGCCGACGAACCCTTCGGCCAGTCCGACGAGGCGGCGCGCGATGTCGCCCCGGACCATCAGATCGCCCGCGAAGATGAAGAACGGGATCGCCATCAGCGCGAAGGCAGAAACGCCCGAATTGAGCCGCTGGAACACCACCACGGGCGGCAGGCCCAGATAGATGATTGTCGCGAAGCTGGACACGCCAAGGCAGAATGCGACCGGGGTGCCGATCAGCAGCAGGAAGGTGAAAGTCCCGAAGAGGACGTAAAGTTCCATGATATCAGTCCTCGACCGGGTCTTCGCCGAAGCGCGCGGTGCCCAGCCCGGCGGCGCGGCGCAGCACGCGTTCAGCGGAGAACAGCACGATCAGCAAGCCCCCCGCGACGATGGGCGCGAAATCGAACGCGCCCGAAATCCCGAGGCTGGGCAACTGGTTCCCGGAGGTCTTTTCCGCCAGTTCCCAGCCAAACCAGATCATCCCCGCGCCGAAGCCCGCCACGGCCACGTCCGAAATCGTGTGCAGAATGCGTTTGGCCCTGTCCGGCAGCACGGCCAGCAGCACGTCGAAGGACAGGTGATATCCTTCGCGGATGCCCACCGCCGCGCCGAGGAAGATGAACCAGCCCATGATCATGACAGACGCGGGTTCGGTCCACGCGATGCTGTCGTTCAGCCCGTAACGCCAGACCACCTGCGCTGCGATCAGCGCGGTCATCAGCACAAGGCCCGCCCCCGCGACCCAGAGCGCGATACGCGCGATCCAGCCGGTCGTGACGGCAAGTCGTTTCAGCCGGTCCTGCACGGGTCGATCCTTTATCGCGAAAACCGGCCCGCGGACTGCTGCCCACGGGCCGAACGGTGGCTTATTCGACGGCCTGGATATCCGCGACCATCTTCTGCAGTTTCGGCGAGGTGACGTACTGCTGGTAGACCGGCTTCATCGCCTCGATGAAAGGGGTCTTGTCGATATCGGTGATGACCTCGACCCCGGCCTCGCGCACGCGGGCCTCGGACTCGGCCTCGCGCTCGTTCCACAGCTCACGCATGATCGGAACGCTGTCCTTGGCGGCCTGGCGCACGATTTCCTGATCTTCCGGGCTGAGCCTGTCGAAGCTCGCTTTTGCCATCACGAGGACCTCGGGCACGATCAAGTGCTGGTCCAGCGTATAATACTTTGCGACCTCGAAATGGCCCGAGCTGTCATAGGACGGCCAGTTGTTCTCGGCCCCGTCGATCACCCCGGTCTGGATCGAGGAATAGACCTCGCCATAGGGCATCGGGGTCGCGTTGGCGCCAAGCGCATCAACCATGTCGACGAACATGTCGGACTGCATCACGCGGAACTTCATGCCTTTCAGATCCTCGATCGACCTGATCGGCTTTTCCGAGTTGTAGAAGCTGCGCGAACCGCCGTCGTAGAAGGCCAGCCCGACCAGGTCGTGATCCGAGAACGCGTCCAGGATCTGCTGGCCAACCGCGCCGTCCATGACCTTGTTCATGTGCTCGGTGGAGCGGAAGATATAAGGCAGCGACGGGACCTGTGTTTCCTCGATGATGTTGTTGAATGGCCCAAGCGAAACGCGGTTCATGTCGATGACGCCGAACTGCGTCTGTTCGATGGTGTCCTTTTCCTGACCCAACTGCGCCGAATGGAACACTTCGATGCACAGACGGCCATCAGTGCGCTCTTCCAGCATCTCGCCCATCTTTTCGACGGCTACAACGGTCGGATATCCCTCGGGATGCGTGTCCGACGACCGAAGCGTGACTTCGCACGCCGATGCAGCCGATACCATGGCGACGCTTGCCAGCAAGGCCGCTCCGAGTGTTTTTGTGTAAGTCATTTTTCCTCCCAGAAAGTGGCTCTCAGAGCCGGTAAGCCTGCTTTGCAAGCCGGTATGCGAGGTCATGTGCAACCTCGAATGCTTCGTCCTCTGCCAGCCGCCCCGTGGCGATCAGGTTGGCAAGGAACGCGCAATCTACCCGACGCGCCACATCGTGACGCGCGGGAATGGAACAAAAGGCACGGGTGTCGTCGTTGAAGCCGACCGTGTTGTAGAACCCTGCGGTTTCGGTCGCCATTTCGCGGAATCGCATCATGCCTTCATAACTGTCGTGGAACCACCATGGCGGGCCAAGGCGCAGCGCCGGGTAGACCCCTGCCAGTGGCGCGAGTTCGCGGGCATAGGACGTCTCGTCCAATGTGAAAAGGATGATCGTCAGGTCGGGCCGTTCACCCACAGCGTTCAACAGCGGGCGCAGCGCATGCACGTAATCGGTACGGGTGGGAATGTCGTAGCCCTTGTCCCGGCCGAACCGCGCCATGATCTCATCGGAATGGTTGCGCGCGGCACCGGGATGGATTTGCAGCACCAACCCGTCGTCAAGGCTCATCCGCGCCATCTCGGTCAGCATGTGGCCGCGAAAGGCATCGGCCTCGTCTGCTGTGCAGGCTCCGCGCAACGCCTTGTCGAACAGCGCCGCTGCAACGTCCTGCGGCAGGTTTTCGGTCCGGGCGGTCGGATGGCCGTGATCCGACGACGTGGCCCCGAAGCTTTTGAAAAACGCCCGCCGGTTGCGATGTGCGGCCAGATAGCCCTGCCACGTCGTGGCATCCTCGCCCGACATCTCGCTCAGCTTTTCGACATTGACCGCGAAGCCCGGAAACTCCGGATCGACAACCGCATCGGGGCGGTAGGCCGTGACAACTTTCCCGGTCCAGCCGCTGTCGCGGATCATCTTGTGCCATTTCAAATCGTCGATGGCGCTTTCGGTGGTCGAGATGGCCTCGATATTGAACCGCTCGAACAAGGCACGAGGGCGATAGGCGTCCTGGCTCAGGCAGTCGTCGATCTGGTCATAGATCGCGTCCGCCGTGTCTTCGGACAACCGTTCGGTGACGCCGAAGACCTCTTGCAAGGCGTGATCCACCCAGATGCGCGAGGGCGTTCCGCGGAACAGATGGTAATGCGCCGCGAACAAGCGCCAGATCTTGCGTGGATCCTGTTCGGCCTCCCCGCCATCGGCACGGGGCACGCCAAGCGCTTCCAGCGCGATGCCTTGCGAATGCAGCATGCGGAAGACGTAATGATCGGGCGTCACGAACAGACGCGCAGGATCGGGGAACGGGGCGTTTTCGGCGTACCATTGTGGATCTGTGTGGCCGTGCGGGCTGATGATCGGCAGATCACGCACCGTGTCATACAGCGCACGCGCCAGGCTGCGCAGGCCGGGGTCGGGCGCAAAGAGCCGGTTGTCGTCCAGTAGTGCCATTCATCCCCCCTTTGGTCCCAGCGGGCTTGGCAAGCCGAGTCCGCTGATAACTGATATCCTAGTAGGGCAATTTTGACAGGTCAACTAATATCCTAGTTGCAAGCCCCTGCGACAATTGTGCTATGATACATCTCAGGTAATCCGCAAAGGAAGGCCCAGACCGTGGAGACGTCCACCCAGAAGCAATCGGCCCCCCTGCCGCTGCCGCTGCCTCAGCTTCGGCAGCAGTTTCAACCAACGATCGCGGACCAGGTATTCAAGGTTCTGCAAGCCCGCATCCTGACGCTTGAACTGCCACCTGAGACCAAGATATCGGAAGCCGAGGTCGCGGCGAAAATGGGGGTTTCGCGCCAGCCGGTGCGGGAGGCGTTCAAACGGCTGGCCAATCTCGGATTCCTGCAAATCCGTCCGCAGAGCGGCACGATGGTCAGCCTGATTTCCGAAGAGGCGGTGATGCGGGCGCGGTTCATTCGTCTGGCGCTGGAAATTCACACGGGCCGCACCGCCTGCGGGGTCATCACGGATGACGGGCTGCGCGCCTTGTCTGCTTTGATCGATCAGCAGAAAGCCGCGATTTCAGACAATAACAGAACCCGGTTCCACGTGCTGGATGATGCGTTCCACCGCGAGATCTGCGTGCAGTCGGGTGTTGGTTATGTCTGGGAGGTGATCAGCGAAAACAAGGGACACATGGACCGCGTGCGCATGCTGACCCTTGATACCTCCTCGCAGAACCACGCGCTGAGGGAACATATCGCCATCCTCGACGCGCTGTCGTCACGCGATGCGGAGGCTGCAGCCGGTGCAATCGAACAACACCTGTCGCGCATCCTCGTGCAGATCGAAGAGATCAAGGCGGTCAATCACAACTGGTTCACGGATATTCCCCGGTGACACGGATTGTCGCAATCGGGGAATGCATGGTCGAGATGGCCCCGCTGCCAGATGCGGGCACTTATCGCATGGGGTTTGCGGGCGACACGCTGAACACTGCGTGGTATCTGGCCAAGCTTCTGAAGGATCGCGCGCAGGTCGATTATTTCACCGCCGTGGGCACCGATGCGGTCTCGGACCAGATGCTGGCCTTTCTGGACCGCGCAAGCATCGGCACCGCGTCGATTCTGCGCCGGGACGACCGGACGCCGGGGCTATACACGATCCAGTTGCAGGACGGCGAACGCAGCTTCAGCTATTGGCGTGGCCAAAGCGCGGCCCGCACGCTGGCGCAGGCGGTGCAGGATATCGACACGGCGTTGCGCGCGGCTGATATCGCCTATATCTCGGGGATCACGCTGGCGATCCTGCCCGAGGCGGATCGCGCCACGCTTCTGCAGGCCTTGGAGCAGTTCCGCAGCGCAGGCGGCGAGGTGGTGTTCGATCCCAACCTGCGCCCCAAGCTGTGGCCGGATACAGGCACGATGACCGACGCGATCATGCGGGCCGCGCGCCTGAGCGATATCGTCCTGCCCTCACACGAGGACGAGGCGACATGGTTCGGCGACGCGACCCCGCTGGACACGGCGGAACGCTATGCGCTCGAGGGTGCGAAGATCGTGGTGGTCAAGAACGGCCCCGGCGAGATCGTGATGCTGGACAATGGAAAGACCAGTCGGCACCATCCCGAGACGGTGACAGACGCGGTGGATACGACCGCTGCCGGGGGTTCCTTCAACGCGGGCTTTCTGGCCAACCGGATCATCGGTGCACCGCTGGATCAGGCAGTCGAGACAGCCGCACGACTTGCCGCGCTGGTGGTGTCGTATCCCGGCGCGCTGGTGAACGAGGCAGTGTCATCGGGGTCATCGGGCGACATGGTCGACTAATACTACAGTTGCGTTTGCTGCGACCTTCTGATGCAATCTTCTTCTAGATTGAGAAGGATGGAACATAAACTGATGCGGTGGATGCCCTCCCAACGGCATCAAATGTGCCATAACGGTTTCGTAGGAACCAAGATGAGGGAGGCATCCATGTCAGAGATTAGCATATTGGCGATTGATCTTGCCAGATGGAGGGAAATCCATGGCTGAACTGACAGATTCTGAAATCAATGCCGCCATTGAGCGTGGCCAGATCGCGCAGCAGACCGAGCCGCGCGCGGATGCAGC
>Ga0102940_1002915_pt1 | contig 10057 bp, 10 predicted proteins | sample SalPonR2_C_D1_MG_FD_78215 | JGI IMG/M metagenome (GOLD analysis project Ga0102940, IMG submission 78215) | Salt pond soil microbial communities from South San Francisco under conditions of wetland restoration - Salt Pond MetaG R2_C_D1_MG | ecosystem: Environmental > Aquatic > Marine > Intertidal...
CCGAGATCGTCGAAGCCGATCGCCCGCACCTCGGGCATCGGTCTCGGCCGCGGCTTGGCCGCGTCCGCCTCGCCTCGCGCCTCGCTCATCGCGTCTCTCTCCCGTCGCGGCGTGACCTGCGGCCCTGGCGCCCGCCGCGCGGCGGCCCGGGCCTCGGGCGATCATGCCGCGCCCGTCGCCGCCACGGAAGGGGCGATCAGGTCTCGAGGAACTCCTCGGCCAGCCGGTCGACCACGGCCCGCATCGCCGCGTCGGAATCGGCGCCCGCCTCGCGCGCCGCGGCATAGGCGGCCCGTTGGCGCTCGGCCGAGCCGCCCTCGCGCGCGATGGCGCGGGCGTGCAGCAGCTCCGTCCGGCAGCCCAGCACCTCCGCCTCGGGGCTGACGAGCTCGATGACCTCCTCGACCAGGTCGGCGATCGGCGCCATCCGCCGGCGACCGTGATCGACCAGCTCGCCCCGCGCGCCGTAACGCTGCGCGCGCCAGCGGTTCTCGGCGACGAGGGTCGTCGGATAAAGCCGCCAGCGCTGGTTCCGGCTGCGCAGCCGGAAGAGATAGGCGAGCAGGCACTGATAGACCGCCGCGATCGCGCCCGCGTCGCGCACCCGGCTGCACACGTCCGTCACGCGCTGCTCCAGCGTCGGGAACTTGTCCGAGGGACGGACGTCCCACCAGATCCGCGTCGCGTCCTCGATGCAGCCGGCCGCGATCAGCTGGTCGGCGAGGCGGCGGTATTCCGACCAGGAATGCAGCTGATCCGGCAGCCCGGTGCGGGGCAGAGCGTCGAACACCGTCAACCGGTAGGAGGCGAGCCCGGTGTCCTCCCCCTCCCAGAACGGCGAGGAACAGGACAGCGCAAGCAGATGCGGCAGAAAATAGGCGACCTGGTTCATCAGGTCGACGCGCAGGTCCTCGTCCTCGATTCCGACATGGACGTGACAGCCGCAGATCAGCAGCCGCCGCACCGTCTGCCCGAGATCCGAGCGCAGCGCGTCATAGCGCGCCTTGCGGGTGTGGGTCTGCCGGCGCCATTTCGCGAAGGGATGTGTGGAGGCCGCGATCACCCTGTAGCCGAAGCCGTCCGCCGCTTCGGCGAGACCCCGGCGCAGCGCCCTCAGCTCGTCCACCGCCGCGCCGACGCTCTCGTGAGGGCGGGTGCCGACCTCGACCTGGCATTGCAGGTATTCCGGCGTCACCCGTTCGCCCGCCTGCGCTTCGCAGGCCTCGAGGAAGCCGGGGTCGGGCGTGCGCACGAGGTCGCGGGTCTCCGCGTCGACCACGAGATATTCCTCCTCGATGCCGACGGTGAAGCTCGGCCGATCCATGCGCGCCCTCCCGCAAGCCCCTCGCGCCGCTCAGCCTAGCAGCGGGGAGCCCCCGCGCAACGCGGCGTTTCCCGAGAGGGGCGCGCGCCGGAAGGGGGGATCGACCCCCCTTTCCGGCGCCGCGCCGCCCGAGGGCGGCGCGAGGGGGCGCCCGGTCGCCGCCGTCAGGCCGGCAGACCCAGGGCGCGCAACGTGCCCGGGATCGCCTTCTTCACCTTGAAGAACCCAGCCGTCGCATGGGGGTGGAAGGCGGCGTCCCAGTCGCGGCGGCGCTCCTCCAGCGTCAGGCCGGCGGCCTCGAAGGCCGGGGCACAGCGGTCGAGGAAATCCCTCGCCCAGCCCGTCGGCACGAAGCCCGTGGCGATCCGCTCGGCGCCGGCGTCCCGAGCCCAGGCCGCCAGCGCCTCCGGCGTCGCCGTGAGCGACGAGGCCGTCGGCGCGCCCGCCGTCTCCGCCCGCGAGGCCGCGTCCGCCAGGGCGCCGACCTCGAACGCGGCCGCCGCAGGCGAGGCCCCCGCCGCGTCCCTCAGATGCGACAGCGCCAGCGTGCCCGTGGCGACGGCCCGCCCGACCGGCAGATCCTCCTCCAGCCGGCAGTCCTCCTCGAGGATCAGCAGCGCCGTCGGCGCCTCGAAGAGCGGCCGCGCCGGCGCCCGCAGAGCCCGCTTCGGCGGCGACACGCCCTCGTCCAGCGGCGCGGGTTCCTTGGCGAGACCGTGCACGGCGCCGAACCGCCCTCCGGTATATTTGGTTATGTTCGAGCTTCTTGCGACATAGTGCTTCCCCGGCGTGTGAAGTCCTGCCACCCAGCGCCAGGAGCAGGTGTTGGAGGCCGGATCGGCGTCGCGCAGATGTCGCAGGAAAAAGGCCGCGCCGAGGCGCCAGGGCAGCCCGAGCGTGAAGATCCAGATGGAGGCGAACCACATCCGCGCGTGGTTGTGCAGATATCCCGTCCCGACCAGCTCCCGCGCCCAGGCGTCGAAGGGTGCGAGTCCCGTCGCGCCCGCCTCGGCCTCGCTCAGTCGCAGCGCCTCGGATCCGGCAAGGGCGTCGAGATCCCGCGGCACGCCGGCCACGTAGTCCGTCCAGACCGAAGGCCGGTGTTCGAGCCAGCCCTTGAAGTAGGTTCGCCAGAGCACCTCCTGCACGAACTTCTCCACCGTCGAGGGCGCGAAGCGCCCCAGCGCGGTCTCGACCGCCTCGCGCTCCGTCACCATCCGCCGCCGCAGCCAGGGCGAGAGCATCGAGACGTTGGAGCGATCGCCGGGGCCGAGGTCGTGATTGCGCGCGCCGCCGTAGCGTCCCATCCGCGGCGCGAACCCCTGCAACCGCGCCAGGCCCGCGGCGCGGGTCGGCGTCCACTCGGTCTGGAGCGCGTCGGGAAACAGCTTCGGCTCGGTCTCCATCGGGCGATCCTCCGTTGCGATCGAGGGTCAGCTAGCGTCCGGGTCGCATCGGACGACGCCCCGCGCTCTCGCGCCGCGCCCCTCTCGTCTTCGAGGCCGTGCCCACTACTTCGAGGGGATGACCCACGCGACCGCCGAAGCCCGCCCCGCCGATCCCGCCGCCGCGACGGAGGTGTTCTACGACGGCGCCTGCCCGCTCTGTCGGCGCGAGATCTCGACCTATCGCCGCCTGGAGGGGATGGACCGGATCGACTGGCGCGACGTCTCCGCCGCGGGCTTCGACGCCCCGGACCTGGAGCGCGACGCCGCCCTCGCCCGGTTCCACGCCCGCCGGGCCGACGGCGCGCTGGTCTCCGGCGCCGCCGCCTTCCTCGCGGTCTGGCGGCGCAATCCGCGCCTCGCGCCGCTCGCGCGGGTGCTGGACCGCACGCCGTTCCGCCAAGGCCTGGAGCTCGCCTATCGCGGCTTCCTCCGGGTGCGACCCCTCTGGCGCCGGGTCGTCAGCTAGAGGAGGGTTCGCGAGACGGCCGGTCCCGGTTTCGTCCGCGATCCTGGCGGGAGCCGCCGTTCGGGTTTCGTTCCTCCGTCACGCGGACGGTTTCGGGCGTCCGCCCGGCCCCGTCGGGGGGCGCGTCGCGGTCCGGCCGCGGGGTCCGTCAGAACACCAGATCGGCCGTCTCCGCCTCCGCCGTCGTCAGACCCGGCAGCACCGCCCGGACCTCGCCCTCTACGTCGAGCGCCGCGCCCTCGCGCGTCTCCCGCCACATGATCGCCTCGAGGCCGCCTCCGAAGCGGGCGACGTCTATCCGGTCCGTCCCCGGCTCGAAATCGGCGATCCGCGCGAGCCCGTCGGGCGACAGCACGAAGACGTCCGCGCCCTCCGCCCCGGAGAGCCGGTTCGTCCCGGAACCGCCCGAGAGCCGGTCGTCCCCCGCGCCGCCGTAGAGGCCGTCGTCGCCCGAACCGCCGTAGAGCGCGTCGGATCCGAGGTCGCCGACCAGGAGATCGTCGCCCGCGTCCCCCTCCAGCCGGTCGCCGAGCGCGCCGCCGTGCAGCGAGTCGCCGTCGGCGCCGCCCTCGATCCGGTCGACGCCGCCGCCGCCGTAGAGCCGGTCCGCCCCGACGCCGCCGGCGACCCGGTCGTCGCCGTCGTGGCCGCGCAGCACGTCGTCCCCGGGGCCGCCCGAGAGCCGGTCCACGCCGGGTCCGCCGATCAGGACGTCCGCCCCCCAGCCGCCGTCGAGGCGGTCGGGCCCCGCCCCGCCCTCCAGGCGGTCGTCGCCCCCGCGGCCGCGCAGGAAATCGCCCGAGGCGCCGCCGATCAGCACGTCCGCGCCCTCGCCGCCCTCGACCGCGGCGGCGGAGACGTCGAAGCGCGTCGCGGTCCAGGATCCGGCGCCGCCGACGATCTCGGCGCCGATCTCCACCGTCGTCAGCCAGAGCCCGTCGCCGAAGGGCGCGCGCGCGTCGAGTTCGCCCAGCATGGCGCCGAGATCGAACGCGCCCTCCAGCGTCTCCGTCCGGGCGACCAGCGCCGAGTAGTTCCAGCCGCCGCCGTGCGGGGCGTCCTTGATCCGGAGCTCCCAGTCGACGCCGCCGATCGCGACCTCGTCGACCGGCGTCCCCGCCGGCCGCGCCTCCCCGCGGGAGAGCCAGATCATGACCTCGTGCGTGATCGACCCGGCCCCGCCTTCCGGGTCCGTGGTCAGCCAGAGATCGAGCGCGACGTTGAAGCCCTCGCCCTCGCGCGCCGCGGCGATCTCCGCCGTCAGCCCGTCGAGCGCGGCGTCGAGCGGCACGGGAAGGGCGGCGTGCGACGGCCCCTCCCGCCACGGCGAGCGCCCGGCGATGAGTTCCGGATAGGCCAGCACCCGCTGCGGCTCGACCTCCGGCCAGACCCACTCGAACCGCACGCCGTCCGAGAGCGTCGCCTCCACCATGGCCGTCTGCACGTAGTCGACGCCCGAGACGAGATCCCGCCGCCCCCAGGTGTTGTTCAGGACCAGGAGATCCCCGAGATGGACGGCCTCGCCGTCCTCCTGCAGCAGCCGCGTCATCCCGTCCCTCCTTCGCGTTCGGCGAACGGGATGGCGCGGCAGTCCTTAACGAACCGTCAAGCCGGCGTCAGCGACCCGCAGAACCGGCGGATCCGCGCGCAGGCCTCCTCGAGGGCCTCGTCCGAGGTCGCGTAGCTGATCCGGAAGCAGGGCGAGGCGCCGAAGGCCGCGCCCTGCACCACCGCGACGCCCTCGGTCTCCAGCAGGGCGGAGACGAAATCCTCGTCGGTCTCGACGACCTTGCCGTCCGGCGTCGTCCGGCCGATCAGCGCCTTGATCGAGGGGTAGACGTAGAACGCCCCCTCCGGCGTCGGACACTCGATCCCCTCGCACTGGTTCAGCGCCGAGACCACGAGGTCGCGCCGCCGGCGGAACGCCTCGCGGCTCTCCTCGACATAGTCCTGCGGGCCGGTCAGCGCCTCCACCGCCGCCCACTGGCTGATCGAGCAGGGGTTCGAGGTCGACTGCGACTGGATCTTGCGCATGGCGACGATCAGCGCCTCCGGCCCGGCGCAGTAGCCGATCCGCCAGCCCGTCATCGAATAGGCCTTGGAGACGCCGTTGACGGTCAGCGTGCGGTCCTTCAGCGCCGGCTCGACCTCGGCCGGCGTGCAGAACTCGAACGGGGGATACGCGATGTGCTCGTACATGTCGTCGGTCATCACCCAGACGTGGGGATGGCGCATCAGCACGTCGGTCAGCCCCTTCAGCTCCTCGCGCGAATAGCCCGCGCCGGAGGGGTTGGAGGGGGAGTTGAACACGAACCACTTGGTGCGCTCGGTGATCGCGGCCTCGAGCTGGTCGGGCGTGATCTTGAAGCCGGTCTCGATGCCGGCCTCCACCGCCACCGGCTCGCCGCCGGCGAGCAGCACCATGTCCGGATAGCTCACCCAGTAGGGCGCGGGGATCACCACCTCGTCGCCGGGGTTCAGCGTCGCCATCAGGGCGTTGTAGAGCACCTGCTTGCCGCCGGTGCCGACGCTCACCTGCTCGGTGGTGTAGTCGAGCCCGTTCTCGCGCCGGAACTTCTCGACGATCGCCGCCTTCAGCTCGGGGATGCCGTCGACCGCGGTGTACTTGGTCTCGCCACGGTCGATCGCCGCCTTCGCCGCCGCCTTCACGTTCTCCGGCGTGTCGAAGTCGGGCTCCCCGGCCCCGAGGCCGATGACGTCGCGCCCCGCCGCCTTCAGCTCGCGCGCCTTGTTGGTGACGGCGATGGTGGCGGAGGGTTTCACGCGGGAAAGGCTGTCGGCGAGAAAGGCCATGGCGGATGCTCCCTTGTCCGGTCGGGTCCGGATTACGCCCGGCGCGTCGCGCCCGCAAGGCGTCCGATCCGCCGGACGGACGGCGCGCCGCCCGGCGCGGCGCCCCTCGCCGCCGAAGGGCGGCCGCCACATCGCCGCCGAAGGGCGGCCGCCACAATGCCGCCGAAGGGCGGCCGCGACACCGCCGCCGAAGGGCGGCCGCCGCCCAGCCGGAAACCGGATGGACGGTCCGGAACCGGCGCCCGCCCGGTTCCAACCGGAGCGAGAGCGTGCGAGCATGCCGCCGGGACGCCACGGGATCGCAGGCCGGGCGCGACACGGGAGGACCGCCGCAGATGACCGACGACTGGTTCAGCGATGAGACCGCGACCTTCGGCGACCGGCTCGCCGCCGCGCGGGAGGGGCTCGGCCTCACCCAGTCCCAGCTCGCCTCCCGCCTCGGCGTGCGCCTCGGCAGCGTGCAGAACTGGGAGGCCGACCGCGCCGAGCCGAGGGCGAACAAGCTGCAGATGCTCGCCGGCCTCCTCAACGTCTCCATCGTGTGGCTGCTGACCGGCGAGGGCGAGGGCGCCCCGACGCCGGCCGAGAGCGAGAACGCCGAGGCCCGCTCGCTGATCGCCGAGCTGCGCGAGATCAGGCTCGCCCAGTCCCGCCTGACCGAACGGCTCGGGCGGGTCGAGAAGCGCCTGCGCTCGCTCGGGACGGGCTGAGGGGCGCGGCATGAGCGCCGGACGCCTCGGCATCGACCTCGGCGGCACCAAGATCGAGGGTATCGCCCTCGGCCCGGGCGGCGAGACGCTCGCGCGCCGCCGCGTGCCGACGCCGCGCCACGACTACGACGGCACCGTGCGTGCCGTGGTCGCGCTCGCCCGCGAGATCGAGGCCGAGGCGGGCGGCGCGCCGGCCGGCGGCCTCGGCGTCGGCATCCCCGGCTCGCTCTCGCCCGGAACGGGGCGGGTGCGCAACGCCAACTCGGTCTGGCTCAACGGCCGCCGCTTCGACGCGGATCTCGCCGAGGCCTTCGGCCGCCCGGTCCGCGTCGCCAACGACGCCAACTGCTTCGCGCTGTCCGAGGCGCGGGACGGCGCCGGCGCCGGCGCGGCGGTCGTGTTCGGCGTGATCACGGGCACCGGCGTCGGCGGCGGCGTCGTCGTGCGCGGGCGGGTGCTGATCGGGCGCAACGGCATCGCCGGGGAATGGGGCCACACGCCGCTGCCGAACCCGACCGACGCGGAGCGGCCCGGCCCGCTCTGCTGGTGCGGTCGGCGCGGCTGCGTCGAGACCTGGTGCGCCGGCCCGGCGCTCGGCCGCGAGTTCGCGGCGGCGGTGGGCGCCGGCGAGGGCCAGGCCCCCTCCGCCGCGGAGATCGCGGACCTCGCCGCCGCCGGCGACCCGGTGGCCGAGGCCTGCGTCGCGCGGCTGACCGAGCGGCTGGGGCGCAGCCTCGCCGGCGTGATCAACGTGCTCGATCCGGACGTGATCGTGCTCGGCGGCGGGCTCTCGAACCTGCCCGATCTGCCGCAGGGGCTGGCCGACGCGGCGCGCCCGCACATCTTCTCCGACGTGGCGGCCACCGCCATCCGGCTCAACCGGCACGGCGACGCCTCCGGCGTGCGCGGGGCCGCCTGGCTCTGGAACGAGGACGAGACATGACCGAAACCGGCACCGCGGCCGACGCCGCCGGGCTGCGCCTCCGCCGCCTGAAGATCCGCTGCTGGCGGCGCGGCACCAAGGAGATGGACCTGCTGCTCGGCCCCTACGCCGACGCGCTTCTGGCCGGCGACGCGGCCGCCGACCTCGACGCCTTCGAGGCGATGATCGCCGAGGCCGACTCGGATCTCTACCGCTGGATCTCGGGCGCCGCGCCGGCGCCCGAGGCGCACCGCCCCGCGCTCGAGGCGCTGCGGCGCTTCCACGGCATCGCGGCCGTCTGACGCCGGCTCGGCGGCGTTAACCGCGCATTCGCGATTTCGCCTCACCTTCGCTCCAAATCGTGAGAGAGAGGTCGGAGAGCGACATGTCCAAAGCTGCGCTGCGCGTCGAACCGAAGAGCCCCGAGAGCGGGACGGAACCGTCCTTCGAGACGCGCTATCTCGAAATGCTGGCGCTGGTGGAGCGGCTGCACCGTCTGCTGCTCGACGTGGTGAAGGACGAGTTCGAACGGCTCGGCATGCTCGACATCAATTCGGTGCAGGCGCTGCTCCTGTTCAACATCGGCGACGCCGAGGTGACCGCGGGGGAGCTGAAGACCCGCGGCTACTACCAGGGCTCCAACGTCAGCTACAATCTCAAGAAGATGGTCGAGGCGGGCTACCTCCACCATCAGCGCTCGGAGGCGGACCGCCGCTCCGTGCGCATCCGCCTCACCGACAAGGGCCGCTTCATCCACGACACGGTGGCCGAACTCTTCGCGCGTCACGCCGGGCAGCTCGCCCCCGATGCGGACGCCGGGACCGAGACGCTGCCCGAGACCCTTGCGGCGCTGCGCCGAATGGAACGCTTCTGGTCCGAGCAGATCCGATACATCTACTGAGCTCGTCCTTCGAGGGCGGGCGCGACGCTCGGGGGCAACCGTGTTCGGAGCCTGATCGGCTGTCCGGTCCTGGTGATCGCGTTGAGCATGACGAGGAGCTGGCGCGCGACGGCGATGAGTGCGGTCTTCGGGGCCTTGCCGGCCGCTCGCATTCGGTCTCGCGACGGCTTCGGCGCCGGGACGCTCCGCGAGGCGCTGAGCGCGGCGATGTAGAGGCCCTCGCGGACGCGCCGTCTTCCACCCCGTATGCGTCGCGTCCCGCGCCATGTGCCGCTCTCGCGGGCGTGGGGCGCGAGCCCGGCGGGCGACGCGATCCGCCTTCGGCAGAGACGCCCGAGTTCCGGCAGCTCGCCGAGCAGGACGGCGAGCACGGTCGGCCCCACGCCCGGCACGGCGCGCAGCAGGCGCGCCCGGGCGGCGGTATGGGGGTCGCCCTCGATCGCGGCCGCGATCTCGGCCTCGAGCGCGTCGAGCGCGTCGATCCGCCGGCCGAGGATGCGGATCATGCGTCCGATCTCGGCGCGGCCGGCGTCGTGGCGGCGCATCCTCTCGGCCTTGCGCATCTCGACGAGCTGCCGGCGGCGGCGCAGGAGGCAGGCGAGCTTGGCGCGGACGGGCGAGCTCGGCGCGGTGCGCGGCAGCGGCAGGCGCGCGCCCATCTCGGCGAGGACGCGGGCGTCGACCCGGTCGGTCTTGGCGAGCACGCCGAGGGCGCGGGCGAACTCGCGCGCCTGCCGCGGGTTCACCCGGCTGAAGGCGAGGCCGCGGGCGGCGAGCGCGGCGATCAGGAGACCGTCGCAGCCGGAGGTGGCTTCGAAGACGACGAGCGCGTCCGGCGGCGGCGCGGCGACCGTCGCGTCGACGGCGTCGGGGCTGTTGGCGATCCGTTCGGAGACGCCGGAGGGCAGGCGGTGAAGGTCGATCCAGCCGCGCGCGAGGTCGCAGCCGACGAGGGTCCGCGGCATGGTGTGACTTCTTGTCCAGGTCATGCGGGAGCGGCTGCCACCGTCCCAGGCAACTGTTCAGGTCTGCATCGACGCGGAAGGGACCCTTGCTTCCACGCGGGCTCTCGACCCTCGGGGGGGACGGGCTCCTTTCCACGACACCCAGGCTACCTCATCGCCGACAGACAGGGGGGGCACGAGCCCCCTGCTCGCGCCGCGCGCGGACCGCCCCAAAGGGGGGCGGCCCGCCACGGGCCGGGCCGCCGGCGTCGCGCATCGCTCCGGGGCGGCGGACCATCGGGCGCCGGGCGGCCCCGCCCTCGCTCGCGCGTCCGAGATCCGCCCGCGGCGTGGATCGGCGGCGGAGGAGCGATGGACCGGCGCTCGCGGCATGAACGGATCCCGCAGGCGCCACGAAACTCCTGTGCAACCCCGACCCATGGGTGGCGTCCGCGGAGGTGGTGGCGTTTCCGCCGGCGCCGGCGGCGGAGAGCGGGGTGGGCATCGAGGTGTACGGTCGGGGTGGAG
>Ga0102940_1002916_pt1 | contig 10056 bp, 8 predicted proteins | sample SalPonR2_C_D1_MG_FD_78215 | JGI IMG/M metagenome (GOLD analysis project Ga0102940, IMG submission 78215) | Salt pond soil microbial communities from South San Francisco under conditions of wetland restoration - Salt Pond MetaG R2_C_D1_MG | ecosystem: Environmental > Aquatic > Marine > Intertidal...
AACCAGAACGCCACAGGAAACCGAACAGGCCCTTATGGAAGTGCTGCCCCGGAAGTTCTGGATACCGATTAATGGCCTACTGGTAGGGTTCGGCCAACAGATCTGCACTCCCGTGAGCCCGCGATGTAGCGTGTGTCCGCTCTCAGATGAGTGTCCTCGCACAGGGGTGACGCACCACCGCTAAAAAAACCCGCACGGTGCTCGTGCGGGTCTGTAGATTCCGGCGCTGCCGGTACTACTCTTCCTTGATCAGAAGTGTTTTCGGGTCGAGCTGCAGGTGCAGGTCTTCTTCCCGGTACTCATTGTGATCCTTGACCAATCGCAACTTCAGGTGGTCCTGCTCGGGTGCGAGGGAAATCAAAACGGTGATCTGATCCTCAAACCGCTGGAGCGACGATGGAATCCCATGCTCGTTAAGCGTTGGATCATCGCGATGTATCGATGCGGTAAACCACACGGTAAGTTCGTGCTCCGCCGCAAACTCACGGATCATCGTGAGCGTCTCTACCTCGCCCTTTTCAAAGTCGTATCCATCAATGACGATCACGTCAGCTTTAAAGTTTCCATCATCAACAAGGGCACGGATACTGCGCAGTAGCTGATCCCGCGTGACTCCCTCCTGACTAAAATTCATTACCACCCGATTCTTGATCAGATCGTCGTGAATATCCATGGCGTTCTCCAGGTGCCGCTTCTTTGCGATCTCCCCAAAGATATCCTCATACCAGCTGATGATATGATCGGTCCGCCCGGAGAAGGACACATGTATAACGTGCTTTTCCTGAAACAGCTGGTCTGTGGCAATATGAACGAGGCACGCGGTCTTTCCGGTACCTTTGCGAGCGGCAATTACGCCGACATTTCCAGCCCCCACGCCGCCGTGGATCGATTGTTCCAACAGCCGCAGGGGACTGCGCTTAATGAGTTCTTCTTTGACCATACGGCGCCTCCTTATTTGTTGCCTTCCTGCTTGGCTTTGAGGTACTTCTGTCGAAGCTCCTCTGCAATACTCTGCGGTACTTTTCCGTACTTCGCAAATTCCATCGAGTACTCCGCCTTTCCTTGCGTCAAGGAGCGCAACACCGTGGAGAAACCAAACATCTCGGCCAGCGGTACTTCCGCTTCTACGATACTGAAGAGTCCATCTTCGTTGGAGGCAACGATCAGTCCCCGGCGCTGATTGAGCACGCCGAAGATATTTCCCTGATACTCCGTGGGACCTTCAACTACAACTTTCATGATCGGCTCAAGAGCGATAGGCTTGGCCTTTTCGTACACGCTCCGAAACGCCGCCAGGGCTGCGGTCTGAAACGCCTGGTCCGAGGAGTCCACCGGGTGCGTCGCACCATCGTTCACCACGGCTTTCACGTTAATAATCGGATAGCCGATGAACGTTCCCCGATCAAGGGCGCTCTTAAACCCTTTGTCCACCGAGGGAATGTACTCCTGCGGAATGACACCACCCTTGATCTGGTTCACAAACTCGTAGTTGTCTTCCTCACTGGGCTCAATGTATCCGGCAACTCGGCCAAACTGCCCGCTACCACCGGTCTGCTTTTTGTGAGTGTAGTCGTACTCTGCCCGCTGGCTGATCGCCTCGCGATACGCGACCTGCGGCATGCCGGTTTCCACCTCAGCCTTGTACTCACGCTTCATGCGCTCGACGTACACATCGAGGTGCAACTCCCCCATGCCCTGAATGATCGTCTCATTGCTTTCTTCGTCCACATAGGAGCGGAAGGTGGGGTCTTCTTTCACAAACCGCCCGATTGCCTTACCCATGCGGTCAGCGGCGGCCTTATCCTTAGGCTTGATCGACAGCGAAATCACCGGCTGAGGCACGAACATGGATGTCATAGACACGTTCATATCCGGACTACAGAAGGTGTCTCCGGAGGCGCAGTCAATGCCAAACAGCGCAACGATGTCACCACTACCGGCCTCGTTGATGTCCTCCATGTGATTGGCGTGCATTCGCACCAGGCGTCCAACTTTGAACTTCTTGCGAGTTCGCACGTTGAAGAGCTCGGTCCCTTTCTTCACCATACCCTGATAGATCCGGATGTATGTGAGCTGCCCGTACTGACCATCTTCGAGTTTGAACGCCAGGGCTATACTCGGCTTCTCGTCATCAGAAACGGTGATGAACTCTTCTTCGTTATTGCTGAGATCCAGCGCCTTATTGGTAATATCCAGCGGGGACGGAAGGTACTTTACCACTGCATTCAGGAGCGTCTGCACACCTTTATTCTTGTAGGCACTTCCCACATAGACCGGGCACAGTTCGTTGGCGATAACCGCTTTGCGGATCGCAGTGTCGATCTGCTCGGTGGTTGCGCTTCCCTCCAAGGCAGCCTCCATGAGCTCCTCATCGAACATCGATGCCGCATCGAGTAGTTTCTCCCGGTGCTCTTCTGCCTGTTCTTTGAGCTCAGCGGGGATCTCATCTTCCCGGATAACTTCACCATACTCACCCTCGAAGTAGTTGGCTTTCATAGTCACCAGGTCGACCATTCCTACGTGCTTATCTTCAAGGCCGATGGGAAGCTGAGCCATCACCGCGTTGAGTCCGAGCTTGTCCTCAAGCTGTTGGCGAACTTTCAGCGGATCCGCTCCGGCACGGTCACATTTGTTGACGAACGCTAGTCGTGGTACTTCATACCGTTTAAGCTGCCGGTCAACCGTAATTGACTGGGACTGTACGCCTGCCACCGAATCGAGAATCAGAATCGCACCATCCAAAACGCGCAACGCCCGCTCTACCTCAATGGTGAAGTCCACGTGTCCCGGGGTGTCGATAATGTTAATGGGATGTCCATCCCACTCGACGTTTGTTGCGGCGGACTGAATGGTAATGCCCCGTTCCCGCTCCAGTTCCATCGAATCCATAGTGGCTCCAACGCCGTCTTTACCGCGCACTTCATGGATCGCATGAATCTTGTCGCTGTAAAACAGTATCCGCTCGGTGAGCGTCGTCTTGCCACTGTCAATGTGCGCAGAAATTCCGATATTGCGCATGTTTGCCAGTTTGTCACTCATGAAAAAATCTTCCTTAACAAATTTATCTGTGTTGTGCCTGCGTGTGTGGTGCAACTATATAGACGGCAATGATTTCCATCAATACCTGACTGCGAGCATGAAGAACGTGTCCCCAGCAGAGTAGCTGCCCTACTCGTACTGGTTGAAATATAGTGCGAAGATAGCCTGAATATGCTTATTGTGCAACGGTTCGGCATCTTCCGGCAAGGCCCCGTTCACCTGTGCCTGCGCTTCGTCCTGCGTAATTTCAGGATCTGCGGCACGGAGCTGAACCACTTCGAGGATCGCTTCGGGAGAAACATCGCGGAGGCTCCCGAAAAGAGTTCTACTTGCCAGAACGATTGAACCTCGTCGGAGTGCTTGAAACTCGTTCTCGAGAGCAGTCTTCTCTTGGCGAACCGCCTCCAGTTCCCGCTCGAATTGGGCCGCCATTTCGGCCAACAGCGCCGCCTGCTGCTCCGCAAGATCGGCAATCTGATCCTCGACGCGCGCTACCGCCTCCGCACCGCTCTCAGTGAGCTGCGAAATCCTCGCAGCGCTTTCCTGGTCCAAACGCTCTACACGGGAGAGAATCTCCTCATCCCGGGCGTCTTGCTCGATATCAACCGCTACGCGCTCTTCTATCCGATCCCGAAGACCAACGATCTGCTGCGCCAGAAACTGCGGATCCTGGCTTTGAATGTAGTTGGCCGGATTCTCCACGGCGCGCTGAATCCGATCAATGAACTGCTGGTGCGACACAAACTGACCGTTTATACGAACGGCCAAATTATCCACCAGGAGCCGAAAATCAAATCGCACCGCGTCATCAAACTCGAACTGCATTCCGGACGGCAGGTACTGAACATAGTTCTCACCATCAACGGTAAACGCGGCGGGGATCACAACTGCATCGGCCCGGTCGGGTTCAAAGACGTAACGGAGTCGTTCTATCTCCAGTCCATCGATCTCGTAGATCACCTCGCGCATCGCCTCGAGCGCAGTGGCGTGAGCCGAGGTGAACCGCCCCATAACGCTGACACTAAAGCGGCGTCCCTGGCGATCCCGCAGCCGCCAGGAAGGAACCCCGCCATCGGTGTACTCCTCTATGATCTGATATCCCTGGTTTTCAAGAGCGTTGGCCACGGTATTGCGGTTTTGAGCCGACACACTCGTGATGCCGATCGCCAGCAGCGCCACCGCGATTCCATATACTACTTTCCGTTGCATCTCGTTTCCCCCGTCTCTACTGCACGTCAATTAGGACTTTGTCGAACGCCCGCAACCGCTTATCTTCGGCGGTATCTATCAATTGGGCGGTAATCCGGCCGTCACGATCCTCAAACCGGACAGTCCCAACAAACTCGTCATCGCTGCGAAATACGTAGCCGATCGAACCGACTGAGACGTTTCGGATGCGGTTGATGTATACCACAACGTTCTGTTCGTCCCGCGGATCGATAATGTATCCGGTATCTCCGTTCACCCGAGCAAATTGATCAAGGGCAAAGAGGAACTCAGAGATTCTGGAGTCCTGCTGAGAAATCGTCTCGTTCCGCTCCTCGATAACCTCATCCCTTCCAATAACGGTAGCCTGCAGGCGCTCCCGTATGTCGTCATATTGGGCCAACAGGTCCTGAGTACGCTGTTCGATTTGCGTAAGCGCGGCGGGTACCGAGTTTTCATAGGGCACGTCTTGCAAACGCCCCAAGAGGCGTTGAACGTTGCTGTACTGTTCTTGCAACCCGCTGAACTCGCTCCGGGATATGATCCCTTCCTGGGAAAGGAGGGAGTCATACGGCCCAACCGCTCCAAACGCCGCAGCGGCATCAGACTGCGGTACTCCCAGCAGCTCTCCCACCGGATCGTTGGCAAGATTGGGATTATACAACCGTACCAGCCGGGCAATTTCGTTGGCGTGGCGCTGTCGAATAGACTGTTCAAACTCCGCCTGGTACTGTTCCAGCTCGGAGATCTCTCGCTCATACGACTGAGTAAGATCTTCGATTTGCGCTTCGTACTCGTCCCGCAGCTCCTGCATCTCAAGCTCATGCAGACGGTTCTGGTTATCCAAAACTTCCTGCTGCTCCCGCGCCTGCTCAAGTTGACGACTATCGTACTCGGCGATTCGCTCCTGCAAATCCGCGATACGCGTCTGAATCTCCTCGATGCGCGGTTCGTACTCTTCATTCAAGGCTGCTATTTCAGCCTCAGCTTCACTCTCAATATCCGCGCTGCGGTTGTTCAGTTGGGTTGAGGATAACTCTTGTTCCTGGAGCAGCTGAATCTCGCGATCTCGAGCACGCTCAACTTGGCCGATCCGGGTTTCCAGCTCTCCCCGGACCTGCTCGAGTTCGCGACGGGCGGACTCCAGTTCGTTCTGGAGCCGTTCCGCTTCATCGAGTATGTCGCGCAAATTGACGTCGGCGAAATCCTGGATATCTACCTGAATGGATCGACTTTCCTGTTGGATGTACTGCGTGACGGCGATCACCACCACGGCAAATACTGCAATCAACCCGAGGATAACCGCCGGCACCATAATGCTTCGGTTGCGCCGCGTCTTCGCGAACTCCACGCCGACATCGTACTGTTCTTGCTTACGGCGAAACTCATTAACGATTTCGCGAAGGAACACCTGTTTACTGCGTTCCACCAAGTCTTTGGATTGCGAGCCACCGTTTTTGGTTGAAGGGTTCTGGTTTTCGTTCATTTTTCCGTCATCGTCCATACGCCGTTCCAATGTTCCGGTGCCTGCTTACCGGCAATTCGATCCCGAAACGTCTGCGCCACCGTCAACGAACTTTGATCAAAATAGGGGACTGCTTCGGGCCAGTCGCCCCGGTAGTAGTGGTGAAGCCCCTCGGTAAAGGTGTCAATGTCGTGCTTCAGCTCGTCATCCATCTTGTCCACGGGAATCGGCCAGTAAATCTTCTTTCCTTGCGTCTTTCCTTTTACCTGTACCATGTCCAGCTCGCAAAAGGTGAAGTCGTCGGTATACTTGAGCACCTCATCTTTCACGTATTCCGAGCAAATTACAGGGGTCTTATAAAAACGCGTAAGACCCTCTAAACGAGCGGAGCTGTTGACATTGTCGCCGATCACCGTGTTCACCATCCGCTCGTAACTTCCGATGTTTCCATAAAACACCTGCCCACCGTCGATACCTACCCCGATATCGAGCAGCACCGCCCGATAGACACTCTCTTCTTCTTCCGTAAGGCTCCCGCGCTGCTCGAGAATCAGCTCCCTTCGCGCGTGCATCTCCTTCCGGACATCTGCCGCCACTTCATGCAGTCGGTAGGCCGCGCGGAGTGACTGAACACTCTTGTTTTCCGTGTCGGTTTCTACGGTACCGAAAACTGCCAGTAGGGCATCGCCGATGATGGACCCGATATCGCCGCCGTGCTCATGGATGTATCGAATCGCTTTGTCATAGTGCAGGTTCAGCAGCTTAATAATGTCGGTACCGAGCGTTTCGGTCATAAAGGTGAAGCTACGGATATCGGTAAAAAGGATCGTGAGCTCTCGCTTGGTTCCCTCCAAGCGGATCTCCCGCTCCTGATAGGCCTTGGCGGCAACATCCCGGGCGACAAATTTCTTAAAAATGCCCATGAGATTGTCGATTGTGCTGGCCAATGAATTGAAAGCAACGCCAAGATACGTGACGTCGTCATTCGGCGCACCATCCAACTGCATCAACTCCAAAGATTGGTCGGCCTGCATACGCATGATGCTGTCGGTAATAACCCTGACAAACCGCAGGATATATCGCAGCAGCAACACTCCCACCAATGCAAAAATGATCGTAATGCCGATGATAATCAGTGACACTTGCCGGAAGATACGCTCCGAGTCCGCATAGAACTCCCCAAGCTCCTCACCACGAACCTGAAAAATATCCCAGCTCTCGTTGTACTTATACACACCGAAGTAATCGTAGCCTTGAAAGGTGAAGTTCAGTGTGCCCTCTTCCTCGCCCCGAGACACGCTGTCGATCATCTGCTGAAGCGCGTCCTCATCGGTAAAGCGCTCCTGATCCTCCAACTCGCTGGCCTGAAAGAAGAGCTCCCCCGATTCGCGCACACCCAAAGAAACCGACCGCGTACCACGGTGATTTCGGGCCGCGGCGCGTTCAATGTTGGTGATGGCCGCCTCTTCGTCAGGGTTGAAGTTAACGATCTCCCGTTGATTGTTGGCAAAGACATGGAGCTCTTTGAGGTCTTTTACCAGCAGCTGGTTGAGTAACCGTATCTGTTCACCCCGATTCAACATCAGGTTGATATAGTTGGTGGTAAAATTAGAGATAAGCAGAAAGACGGTGAAAATGACCGTGATTTTCACGATCATCGGTACCACACGGGTACCGTTGAGCTTTTGTCCAAGGACTTTGTTTAGTAGATCAGCCATGGCTCCCTCTACTGTATCCCATAACGCCTGTGTCAGTAAGGCCACACAGGAAAAAGATGACAAACCTTGACAGGTTTCTACCCCACTGAGAAGGCCCTCCGTAGTGAGGGGGGGATTACACTACGTTTCTCGTATATCGATAACTTCCTGGATGTGCGTCTCCACTGAGCTGATAAACGAGTCCTTATCCATACCGGAGACTTTGATGATGCACACCGCATTTGTAGGCTTATCGCCGGGCCAGGTACCGATGGAGATAATGTTTCCTCCGTGATCAGCTACATCGGACCCTAACTTCGCGAGCTCTCCCGGCTCCTCGGGGATACGGAGCGTAGCCCGAAGACCCTTTTCTCGCGTACCGAATAGATCAATGAATAATCGAAACATGTCTGATTCGGTGACGATTCCGACCGGAAGCCCGTCGTCATCCACTACCGGGAGACACCCAATATCGTTGTCAACCATTTTTCGCGCAGCATCCTCTACCAAGTCTTTCGGATGCGCGGTGAGCACGGTCTTGGTCATCACCTTGGAGACCACCAGCTTCGAAAGCAGTCGCGTCATTTCATAGACATCGAGCGTTGATGCCGGTGACGGAGACGCGTAGAGCAGATCTTTCTCACTGACGATACCAACGAGCTTTTTTTTATGATCATTCACTACCGGCAAATGGTGCAGGTGCTCCCGACGCATCAGATCCTGAGCGTCGGTGACCGGAGTGTCCGCGTGCACCGTGTACAGGTTGTCGCTCATAATTTTGTGGACAAGCATTACGGATTCCTCCTCAAGTAATTATACGCCCAAATACGCAGATTTGATCTCGTCATTTGCCAACAAATTGGGGCCGGTATCGGCGATTGTGATCCGACCGGTCTCCATGACGTATCCACGGTGGGCAACTTTGAGCGCCTGATTGGCATTTTGCTCAACCAGAAAGATCGTTGTTCCATTGTCTCGATTGATCTGAGATATGATATCAAAGATCTGCTGGACAATAAGCGGTGCCAGTCCAAGGCTTGGCTCATCAAGCAATAGCAACTTGGGGCGCGCCATGAGGGCCCGCGAGATCGCCAGCATCTGCTGCTCTCCACCAGAAAGGGTACCGCCCGCCTGGCCTTTACGCTCTGCCAGAATCGGAAACAGTGAAAACACGTAATCAAAATCGCGTCGGATACCATCTCGATCTTTTCGAAGGAGGGCTCCCATGTCGAGATTTTCACGCACGGTGAGATGGGGGAAAATGTGGCGTCCTTCCGGCACTTGGGAAATGCCGAGCGCAACGATGCGATCCGGATCCCGTCCCACCAGGGAATCTCCCTCAAAGATTATTTCCCCGCTCCGCGGGGGAACTACGCCGCTAATCGACATCAGCGTGGTTGATTTTCCCGCTCCGTTGGCGCCGATGAGCGTAATAATCTCACCGCGCTCCACCAGGAGATCGATGCCCTTAAGCGCCTCGATGTTTCCGTAGTAGGTGTGAACCGATTTCAGTTCAAGCAATGACTTCCTCCCCGAGATACGCCTTTATCACCTCAGGATTGTTCCTGACTTCCTGAGGAGTACCCGTGGCGATCAGCCGTCCGTAGTCCATTACGTAGATCCGCTCCGACAGAGACATAACCAGATTCATGTCATGCTCAATGAGGAATATTGAAACCGCTTCGGTATCACGGATTCGTTTAATGAGATTCTCCAGATTTTTGGTCTCCTGCGGATTCATTCCCGCTGCCGGCTCATCCAACAAGAGCAGAAACGGATCAGTGGCAAGCGCCCGCGCAATCTCCAACCGCCGCTGGGCACCGTAGGGAAGGTTGCTGGCGAGGTCGTTTACGTGCTGTTCCAACTGCATGCGTTTCAGGACCGCGTAACTGTCATGAATGACTTGTTCCTCTTCCTCACGCGTGGCTCGATTCCGAAATATCGCGCCAAGGATGCCCGCCTTCAGCCGAGTGTGGCGGCCGATCATGACATTTTCCAGAACCGTCATGTTTGGAAACAGTCGAATATTCTGAAACGTACGCGCGACTCCTTGCGCCGCGATAGCGCTCGGTTTCTGCCCTTTAATGGAACGCTGGGATGCGTCCGGAGGCTGAATAAGAATGTCACCGGTGGTGGGGGTATACACGCCGGTGGCGCAGTTAAAAAACGTGGTCTTTCCCGCGCCGTTTGGACCGATCAGAGCGATAATCTCACCCTGATCCATCGAAATATCTACATGGTTTACCGCTCGAAGGCCACCGAAATCCATCGTCATGTCATGGACGTTCAAAATTTGCCGGCTCACGATGTCTGCTCCTCTTCTACAGGAAACGTATACGCCTTGCGCTTTTTCTGAATAAGCCCACCTGGTCGGAACACCATCATTGTCACCAAGATCGCCCCAAACATCAGCATGCGGTAGTCCGAGAACGCTCGCAAATACTCCGGTATGAGGATAAGCCCGAGTGCCCCGACGATCACCCCCGGGATTGACCCCATGCCACCGAGCACCACACAGGATAGCACAATTACCGATTGCCACACCGTGAAGCTGGCCGGGTTGATAAACGTGGTTCGTGACGCGAAAATCACGCCCCCCATACCGGCCCACAGGGACCCCAAAGAGAACGCAATAACTTTAATCCTCGT
>Ga0102940_1002919_pt1 | contig 10053 bp, 10 predicted proteins | sample SalPonR2_C_D1_MG_FD_78215 | JGI IMG/M metagenome (GOLD analysis project Ga0102940, IMG submission 78215) | Salt pond soil microbial communities from South San Francisco under conditions of wetland restoration - Salt Pond MetaG R2_C_D1_MG | ecosystem: Environmental > Aquatic > Marine > Intertidal...
AGCGAGGCGGCCGACACAACGCTTACCGAATTACGCCCCAGCTAGTTCGACGAGGCTTATCGACAGGTGTAACCGCCATCGACGACCAGCTCCGATCCGGTCATAAAGGAGGCGTCGTCCGATATGAGAAAGGCAATCGCCGATGCAATCTCTTCGGGTCTCCCCACCCGGCCAATGGGGTGACGTCCGTCCAGTTCCTTGCGGAAACTGTCCACATCGCCCGATCTCTCGGCCAGTTCCTCCACCAGGGGGGTCCAGACAAACCCAGGATGTACCGAATTGACCCGGATGTTGTCTGTTGCGTAGAAGAGGGCATCGACCTTGGTCATTTCGCGCACCGCGCCTTTGGATGCGTGATAGGGCGGAATGTCATCGGCGCCGACGATGCCATAGATTGATGACAGGTTGACGATTGAACCGCCGCCGGCGTCGCGCAGGCGCGGCACAGCATGCTTGGTCACAAAGAAAACACCATCCACGTTCACGCGCATGACCTGGCTCCACTCTTCCGCGTCAATCTCGTGGGGTGGCTTATCGACTCCCGATATCCCGGCATTGGATACAACGGCGTCGAGCCTGCCAAAGTGGTCGACGATTTCTGCGACCACGCGTGCTACCGCGGCTTCGTCACTGACATCCAGTGCCCAGGCCGCAGCTTCCCCGGCGCTTTCCCGGGCGTCCTCAACAACGCGTTGCGCCTCTTCCCTGGCAAGGTCCGTCACTGCAACCCGGCATCCCTCGTCCAGCAGGCGGCGACACGTCGCCGCGCCGATGCCACTTGCGCCACCGGTGACCAGCACGACTTTATGTTTGAGGTTTTTCATCAATGGCCCTCCTTAATGACTGCCTGAGAAAACACTGAACCCTCTATCCGGGAACGTGCAGGCGTGGAATGAATCCTTCTGGCCGGAAAGTTCCCTGATACGGCTCTAGCCGGTGTTTATCACGTGAGTGCCGGCTTGCTCGTTGAGCGTTTTAAGACGGCAACCCCGGCTCTCGGGTTTCAACCTCAGTATAGGACAGCATTGATGTTATGCCAGTAGACGGCGCCGCGCATCGGGACTGCAGTCGTGGACACCGCGCCCGGCGTATCGAGGATTGTCAGTGTGGCTCCGTTTCGACCGCCGCGTACCCCGTGAGCATCGCCTTTAGGTGCTGGAAAACCGTCTCGCCCGTCGTGATCATGTACACGTGGCCGATCAGGAACACGGCGGTTGCGTAGGCGGCGGCAATGTGAACCGTCGCGACCGGGCCCAGCGGGATCGGCAATACATCGCCGAACAGGTTCAAGCTCAGGTAGATCAGTCCCGTTATCCATATAGCGGGGGAGATCAGGGCGTTGAAAATCAGGTAGGCGAAAAGCTGCAGAGGATTATGCTTGCGGCCCCTGCTGGGTCGAAAAGGATGTGGTTCCCCCCGGAAAATACCGCGGGTATAGAAGCGGATAACGGCGTATACCCTGTTGGTGGTTGGCACGTACTGGCGCCACTCGCCGGTGGCGACATGCCAGAAAATGGCAAACACCCACACGACCATCAGCGCTATTGCGCCGGTGACATGCACGGTTGCAGCCAGGTCATAGCCGAGCAGGGCGTAAGTGCCGTGCAATTCGAAAGCGGTTAACAGCAGGCTCAGAATCAACAGCGCCTGCGACCAGTGCCAGGCGATCTCGAATGGGCTGAACAAGCGGATTGTCTGCGTCATTGGCGGGCCCTGCGATAGTGGAAGAAGATACGAAGAGCGGCATGGCCAAGCACGCCGAGGAGCGTGGCCAGAAGCGCGAGCGCGCCGATCCGGTCAAGCCAGGCGGGCGCATCGCGACCGGGCATGTAAAAGTCGGTCAGCCCGACCAGCCGGCTATCCCGGCTGTGGCACGCTTCGCAGGAAACGGCCTGTTCCGCGGGTGCCACCATGTGGGTGATAGGCCAGTACATTCTGGTTTCGACGAAGCCGATTTCACCTGAGAAAGGCAATCCCTTTTCGTCCATCGCCGCCTGTATCGCGGGCGCCCAGTCGAGGTTCTTCCAGTACGCGGTATCATCCTTGCCGAACAGGTGCATCAATACCAGGCGTTTACGGGCTGAATCATAGGGCTGTTTGCCGCGCATTACCTTGAAAGGCCAGACACGCGCATCGGGATTATCTGCGCTGCCTGTCAGCCGGTTGATCGGCACGACGCTTTCGGGGTCAATCTCATCGGTCGGCCTGGTGTAGCGCACATTGCCGTCGAACCAGGCATAGCTGGGAACGTAGTCCTCTCGCCACTCAATTTCTCCCCATCGGGTCCAGTAGGAGGTGCGTCCACTGGCATTCTTTTCGTGGATACTGCTGCCGTCCTCGGCCAGTCGGCCGGCCTTGGACCAGTCCCACCAGATCTTGGTCTGCACGCCGCCCCGGGCGATTTCGGGGATATGGCAGGTCTGGCAGGCGACGCGATCGTTATGCTGATTCAACGTACGCGCGACGTAGCTGCCATCGTCATGTACGTCAACGCCATGACAGGACTCACAGGTTGCGGCCCGCCGGCGTTTACCGGGCTTTCCGGTGCCTTCGCGATCGCGCGCTGTCATGTCGTAGCGCCCACCGGCCAGCTGGTGGCCGGTCGATACATGACAGTCCTGGCATGTCATATCGCCACCCTGGGGACTCATATGCACGTCCAGCGAGTATGGCGCGTCGATCAGCGAGGAATCCAGATCGCCATGTTTGGATCCGTCACCGCCGCCTCCGTTGAAGTGGCAGCTGCCGCAGGTTGCGATGTCCGGCTGGCCGATATTGCGGGCAACCGCACCCAGATCGGGCGGAGTCAGGCTATCGCCGTGAATCGTTGTCTCGTTTTTAAGTACCCTGCCAGCCTGCCTTGGCGCCTTGTCGTAGGTGCCGGTCGTATCGTGACAGACCAGACAATCCACCCTGCTGTCATCGGAGAAATCGAAGGAGGCGTCATTCCAGCCGTAGCCGGTGTGGCAGGATGTGCAGCGCGGCTGATTGGTGCGCAGGTTGGTACAGAAGCTGTTCAGAACATGCCGCTTGCCAAGCTGCTGGCCGGTATCCGGATGCCTGTAGTCCCAGGTCCAGTGGATTGACTGGCGTACCTGGTGCCCGGCCTCGGTGTGGCATGTCAGGCAGGCTCGCGTGACGTCCGGGCCGCTCTCAAAGTCGCGCTGCAGCGTGTCGAACGTGCTGTGATCGGCGGTCGAGATAGATTCCCGGTTACCGCTGTCTCCTTCGCCGTCCGCAGATACGGGCGTTGCGGCAGCGAAACACACAAGTGCAACAAGATGCACTAGAACCACAGTCGTGCCCGCTGTTCTTTGGCATTTCATATTGGTGATGTTGAACTGCGGCACGGCCTGGTCCATTGCGCAGCATCGGCACTCGCGGGCCGGAACCAGTGAAAACCGCTGCTATTGCTGCAGAATCCAGTCGATAACCGCAGCAAGCTCGTCGTCCGTCAGCTGCTCTTTCGTGACTGGCATCATCGGGGTATCGCCCCAGCTGCCTTGCGCGCCAGATCGCATGCGCTTCTGCAGCGTCTCAGAGGCGCCGTCCTCGCCACGGTAGCGATCGGCAATGTCCTGCCACGAGGGGCCTGTCAGTGCCTGCTCCATCTGATGGCAACCGCCGCAGCCTGCCTCGGCGGCGAGTGTCTCTGGTTCTGTCTGTGCTGTCGCCGTGAAGGCGACGATCATGAGTGCAAATAGAGTCATCGAATAACGCATGGCGGTCTACCTGTTCAGGATCTGTTCATATTTTACCCTAGCAGAGGTGCCGGCTGATGACCAACTTGCGCTGGTAACCTTTTATCCGGCAAATCACCATGGGAGCTGCAGTCAAGATTCGCAGGATTGACGCCGCCGACAATCTGCCCGACCATCTGGATACCGATTCTGTCGCCATCCCGGCGGCCTCACCGCGGCGAAAAAAGAGGATAACGAATGTCCCGAGTCTGGAAATACCCGGTAGGCTGGCGGGTGCTGCATTGGCTGATGGCGCTGATGGTTCTGACGCTGATACCGGTTGGACTGTGGATGGCCTCGCGGGCAGAAGCCGATATCTGGGGCGAGCTCACCGATACACTGTATCGTTGGCACAAAGGCCTCGGTTTTGGCGTCCTCCTGCTCATGATTCTGCGGATAGCCGTCAAGATTCGCTACCGAACCCCGCCGTACCCCCCGAATGCGATACCGCGCAGCATTCTTCTGGTCGCCAGGACGGTGCAATCCCTGCTCTATGTGCTGCTGGTGCTGACACCGCTGTTTGGCTGGTCCGGCGTGACGGCGTTTCCTGCCCTTGATACTGTCGGCGGCTACAAACTGCCGGCCATGCCGTTTGTCCCGGAAGACCGGGAATTGGCAGAACGGCTTTTCGAGGTACACGGCTGGCTCGCCATCACTCTCGCCGTGCTGGTTTTCGCCCATGTCTCCGGCGCGCTGCGGCATGCGCTGCGCAAGGATGGTATTTTCAGACGGATGGTGTAGCCGAGCGAGCAATATCCGCCGCGATGATTCGTTTGAATACGTCTAGCAAGGCCTGACGACGCTGCATGATGCCCGGCAGCGCACGCTCTTCCGGTATGGCTAACAATCCTCGCCGCGCCAGCCACTGACCCGCTGCCTCGCTGCCGCCCAGAGCCGAAAGCGGGATGGCGAGTATCAGGCCGATAATAATCGGCAGCATCCAGTACAGCAGAGAAGACGGCAACCACAGTAATAATCCCAGCAGCAACACCCCGATGATCGTGTGTGCGCCATGGCTCATCAGTAATTGCCACCACTGAATACCGCTGCCCTGGCGCCGCTGCGCCGACCAGCCCGAGTCTTTCCCGCGCGAGATGTCCCAGAGGTGCCGGCTGTGTATCATCATGAAGATGGGCGCATGCAGGACAGAGAAAAGCAGCTCCAGCAGCACACTGCAGAAAAATGTCAGTCGTCCCATGCCTCCACGCATTTCCGGTTTCAGCAGACCACCAGCGAGGCCGAGCATTTTTGGCAGCAGCAGCAGTGCCATAGTAAAAATGAACAGGCCGATCATGCCCGCAGAATCAAAGACGGGTAGGCTGGCTTCCGGCACAAGCCGCGGCTGTGGCAGCGCCAGCCGTGTACTCAACACGAGACCAATCGTGACCATCGCCAGCCAGAGCAATGAGGTCAGATAGTTCATGACGCCCATCAGCATATGGGCGCGGCTGGGCCAGCGCAGACCGCGGGTGGACACCACTGCCAGGTGCTGGACATTGCCCTGTGCCCAGCGACGATCGCGGATAGCCGCATCCAGAAGCGTGGGAGGGCACTCTTCCCAGGAGTGCGTCAGCGCCGGCAGCATTCTGACTGACCATCCCGCGCGACGCATCAGGGCGGCCTCCACGAAATCGTGAGAGCGTATTTCACCACCGAATGGACGACGCCCCGGCAACACGGGCAGGCCGGCGGAAGCCGCAAAGGCGCGTATCCGGATGATGGCATTGTGGCCCCAGTAGTTGCCGTCGTCACCCTGCCAGGCGCAGAGGCCGCGCGAGAAGACGGGACCGTAGGCGAGGCCGGCAAACTGCTGCAGCCTGGCGAACAGGGTTTTTCCCCCCTGAAGACGTGGCAGGGTTTGCAGGATGCCGCTTGCGGGATCGGCGTCCATTTCCATGACCAGCGCTATCAGCGTTTTACTGGCAATCAGGCTATCGGCGTCCAGTACCACCATGTAGTCGTAACTGTCGCCCCAACGGCTGACGAAGTCGCGGATATTGCCGGCCTTTCTCTGGCTGTTGTGCTCGCGGCGACGATACCAGACGGACATCTTTCCTCGCAGATGATCACGCAGGTACTGCGCGGCGGCCCTTTCCGTGGCCAGGACATCCGCGGCGTTGCTGTCGGAGAGAATGAAAATGTCGAAGTGCTCCTGCAGTCCTGCGCTGGCCAGGTCCTCACCCATCGCCGCCAGCGCTGCGCAGGCGTTGATAGCATCCTCATTATATATGGGCATAATCAGGACGGTCCTGCCGCGCAGCGCGGAATCCGGCCCAGACTGTCGTTGCCTGCAGCGGGACCCCGATGTCTGGCAGGCAGACAGCAGCCCCGCCAAGGCCCCCGTCGCCGACAGGGATATCCAGGCAAAGGTCGCAGTGAACAGGCACAGCAGCAGCCACAGCAGCAAGGTCAGCCCGGGACCGGCTGAAGCAGCAAAGGTCGCCGCTTCATTCAGCGGGAGAATGTGGTATAGCTGAAAGCAGGCGCCCGCCGTCAACGCGAGGGCGCCACCGAAGGTGATTGCGCGTGCCAGCGCTGTGCGCAAATCGTGACTGGCATCATAGTGCGCGGGTCGCCGGGACAGGACCTGCGTGGGCATGGCCAGCGGCGATGCCGGTGGCGTTGGGGATAACGTGGACGTCATGATGGCTGCATTCTGTCCCTGTTTTGTCCAAAAATAGCGCGAGTGAATGTTGGCGTGACTGATTGACCCTACGTATACAGGGGTAACACAGATCAGCATTACGGTCGGGAGATGGTCTCGCCAGAGACGTGGCCCGTATAGTCACGATGGACGCTACTTGGCTTACTGCATGATACAAGAAAGACGAAACCTCTCTACCATTCGGGGCGCACATGCCGGGCTTGTCTGATGCGCTGCATGAACTGCCGCGCGTAGACGTGGAGCGCGCACTGCAGGGTGAACTGTTGCGCGTGGCCATTCTCGGCGTCAGCCTGCTGCTGGTGAGCGCAACGCTACTTTCAGGCCTTGAGGATGCACAGATGTCCCTGAGCTGGTTGCTGATGGGCCTCGCCTGCTGGAGTTTCGTGCTCTGGCAGTGCCGCAAGCGGCTTCACCTTAACTGCAGCTCCCCAGACGCGCTCCAAGGGCACAGGCGCTATGCCACGCTGGGTCATGGCAACCGAATCACGCTGTTTCGCGGTCTGCTGATTTCCGCGCTTGCCGGTTTTTTGCTTGTTCCGCCTGCGGACATGAGGCCATGGCTTCTTTACGTGCCGGCATGCCTGTATACGGCGGCAGCCCTCGGGGACCTCCTCGATGGCCGCATGGCACGGTATCAGCAGCATACGACCCGGCTGGGTGCGGAGCTCGATACAGCGCTTGATGCACTCGGCCTGGTGATAGCACCGCTGCTCGCGATTGCCTACGGCAAGCTTCACGTCAGCTATTTACTCGTGAGCATCGCTTTTTACCTGTTTCAATGGGGCATAACGTGGCGGCGGCGGCGCGCGCTGCCTGTCTATCCGCTGCCGCCCAGTCGACTGCGACGGTATCTTGCCGGCCTGCAGATGGGCCTGGTGGCCGTTGCGCTCTGGCCGCCGGTGCCGCAGGGTATCACCCAGGCTCTCGGTGGCGTTCTGATGCTCCCACTGCTGATTGGCTTCTGCCGCGACTGGTGGCACGTCAGCGGCAGGCGAAATGTTAACCGGGGTCCGTGTTCTTGACTCCGGGAGCCGGCCTTCGTGACACAGACAGCATTGCCCGCAAAAGCACCCTCGCTCTGGTGCTTTGGTTGCTCGCACTGGGGCTGGTTGCCTGGACCCTCAGGCAGTTACCGCTCAGTGACAGTGTCTCCCAGCTGGCCTTACTGTCTCTGCCTCACTGGTTGCTCTGGATTCTGATTAACGTCGCCATTCTGTACCTTGCAGTAAAGCGCTGGCAGCTGCTTGGACAGGCCTTGCAGGCGTCGCTGTCCCTCACGAGCCTGTTCCGTCTGCGCCAGGCCGGCAGTACCGTGAGTTTTCTGACCCCAGGACCACATTTTGGCGGTGAGCCACTGCAGCTGTACTGGATGCACCGCCATTACGGCACGCCAATGCACCGCGCCGTGGCCGCACTGGGTCTGGACCGCTTTGTGGAAACCGGCACCAATCTCGCTGTCCTGCTTGCTGGCGTGATGCTGCTGCTGGGCGCCACCCTGTTGCCTGTTCAGGAGTGGCTACTGGTCACAGCGATACTGGGCGGGGTTCTCTGCGCGATGCTGCTAGCTGCGGCGCTGGTGCTGCGACACCCCGACTGGCTGGCACGACGCTGCAGGCCGCTTGTCGACCGCCTCCGGGCTGCGGTTGTCAACAGGCGAGGCGACGCGAGTGTCGACCGCAGTAGTGCATCCGTCCGGCAGGGAGTCAGGGGGGGATGGCAGGCGCTGGTCACTCTGCTGCGAGATGCCCTGGTGGGCCAGAGGCCAAAGCTATGGCTGGCGCTGTTGCTGTCTCTGGCGGGCTGGAGCGCGCTGCTGATCGAGCTGGCGATGCTGCTGGGCTTTCTCGGCCTGTCAGTACCACCCACAGGCATTGTGCTGATCATGCTGGGAATGAGACTGGCGATGTTGCTGCCGGTGCCCGGCGGCATCGGCACGATCGAGGCCTCGCTGCTATGGTCATTCCAGTATCTGGGACTTCCCGCGAGCGCTGCCGTTGGGCTGATTGCTCTGATCCGCTTGCGTGACGCACTGGTGCTGTTGATTGGCGCGGGCTGCCTGTTCAGCTTCTATCGCGCCGCGAGTCACCATGACGAGCCGGCTGTTTTAGCTGAATGATTGTCGGTAAGCGGCCCAGCAGGTCGCGTTTTCCCACAGCTTGACGATCAGGGTACCGCTGCCGGGTGGCGTGATGCCAGCCATCAGTTTTTCGTTCAGAATACGGCTGAAGTGTTCGATGCTCGGATTGAGGCCGGCAAATTCCGGCTTATCATTCAGCATGCTGTCTCGGAAATATGCCACTGTCGAGGTCAGTGCCGCCTCGATCTCGACAATGTCGACCAGATAGCCGTGCTGATCGAGCGTGTCGCTTTCAATGCTGACCTCGAGCACGTAGTGGTGTGCATGGGGACTGTTTTCGTCACCCCAGTCACCGCCTATGAGGTAGTGGTTGGCAATAAAATCCTGTGTAACGGCAACGGTATACATAAGCGTCCTGTCAGTCTGGGTAATGGAACATGGTCTGCACGATATCGGGCTGCTGCTCATGCAGTTGCTGATACAGCGCCGGGGCTTCCCGCAGCGGTAGGGTGTGTGTCACCAGTTGACTCGGGTCGATACGACGGATCATGTCCCAGGCAAGGTCGAAACGGCGTTGTTTGTCCCAGCGTCCGCTCAATGCCGGTGCCAGCGTGCTGACCTGACTGGTCATCAGCTGCAGGCGGTTGCGATGGGCTTCGCCGCCGAGGTCAACCGCCACTGGCTTGTTGCCGTACCAGCTTCCGATAACGATGCGACTGGCATAGCCGCTCAGACCGATGGCCAGGTTGAGCGCCTGTGGATGGCCACTCACCTCATAAATCAGATCGGCGTCGCAAAGACCTGGCTCTCTCTGCGCGGGCCGTTCTGCCTCCGCCGGGCTGTACACGGTCTGTACACCAATCCTGCGGGCAAGTTGCTGTCGCGACCGCTGTCCTTCCACCGCAGTCAGCGAGGCCAGCGGATAGTGGGCGAGCAGGGCCGACAACAGCAGACCCACTACGCCCTGGCCCAGCACCACGACGCGTTCACCCATCATGGGCTGGCCATCCTGTATGAGATTGATGGCCGTTTCCATATTGGGCAGGAATACCGCCGACTGTGCCGCAATATCGTCTGGCACTGCGATGAGCTGTTGTGGCAACGCGAGGAAATGACTGGCGTGGGGCTGAAAGGAAAATACCCGTCGTCCCGCCCAGGTGGCATCGACTCCACTGCCGATAGCCTGTACGTCGCCGATACAGGCGTAGCCGAATTGCACCGGGTACCCGGGTGACTGCTGCAGATGATCGAGCGTGCTGTCCAGTGCCATCGATTGCGGAATCTGGCCCCGATACAGCAACAGCTCAGTACCAGCGCTCACCGCCGAATAACAGGTTTTTACCCGGACTTCACCCGGCCCCGGCGCGGCGATCGGAACATCCCGCACCTCGACCTCGAGCGGCGCTGTGAACCACAGCTGCGACGCGGCTTGTGTGTCAGTCAGGTCACTCATGCGGTGGTATCCGGCGATACTGCATTAGTATAGCAAAGCCTGCCCCAGGCGATGAGTTCGTTGCCAAGCTGGCGGCTGTGCAGTGTCGCGATGCGCGGGCAGGAGACGGTGTCCGCAT
>Ga0102940_1002924_pt1 | contig 10040 bp, 7 predicted proteins | sample SalPonR2_C_D1_MG_FD_78215 | JGI IMG/M metagenome (GOLD analysis project Ga0102940, IMG submission 78215) | Salt pond soil microbial communities from South San Francisco under conditions of wetland restoration - Salt Pond MetaG R2_C_D1_MG | ecosystem: Environmental > Aquatic > Marine > Intertidal...
CAATATGGCGGTTAAACATTTGCCCAATAAGCAACACCCGGGACGGAGATTCGGCCTGCGACATGCCAAAGTGCACCAACTCTTCGGCTAACACAGGTTGCCACTGTCCCATCAGAGGTACATTGTTCTCATAAAAATAGCGCTCGCCCTCATTGGTAAACTGAATAAACCGGCCATTGGGTGTATCATGTATGCGCACATCTTCAGCATTCTTCAGATAAGGCAAATAGTGCTCTGCATCCTGCAATTTGGGAATGAATATGATTAAGAGAATAATGAATATTGGCAACAGAATGCCAAAAGATCGTTGACCCCAGCGATATGCGTAATAAGCAGTTAATACAAACCCTAAGAATGCCAGCACCGATAAAAACAGCACCGCAGGAAGAAACAAAACCAGTAGCACATTGATGATGATACCCACCACCAGCGAACCCAGTGCTTCGATACTGTAAAAGTAGCCGGCATGATTTTTCAAGGATGAACGGTTTGCGAAAGCCACCAACCAGGGGAATGCCCAACCGGCAAGAAAACAATAAGGTCCCATGGTAATTGAAAACAGCGCTACCAAGGCAAGGGGTCCAAGTTCCAAAGCAGGCTCAAATAAGGCATAACGCAAAACTGGCAACAGCGACAACAGCACCAAAGGAGCCGCTGAAAGCACCAGTAAAAACCCCAAGTACCAACTCTCATTATACCTGTACGCTCTGGCTCTGTAAACAAGCGCCCCAATTGAGACGAAAGCCATCCACAGTGCCATGGTCAGTCCCAGAGTCAACTCGTTTCCCTGAAAAAGCATCAGGAATTCACGAAGCGTGATTACCTGCGCCACAAAGGTTGAAGCACCGAGCAAAAAAACACCTGCCCGCAAATGAGATGTGGAAGCCGCCATAAACTATAGCTTTAGAAGTCGCTGTATGGCTTTTCGAAAATAGTTCAGGTGCCACACAAAGTGAAAGAAGGCAATGACCACCCAAACCATGCCTGCACTCACATGTAACTTGAGTAAGGCCGCCATGTTGTTGGGCAAAAAATCCAACGCTATGCTTACACCCATAAACAGGCCCAGGCTGCCCGTTACAATAAATGCCATTGCCAGCAATAAATTCCAAATGCGGCGGTGATCGGGAAATTTAAACGACGTAAAACGCGTAAAAGCCCAACTGATAACATACAGGGCGATGGTAATGGCCAGAATAGGAAAAACAGCATAAGGTGTATTCACAATAGTTCAATTTTGTGGTTTATAATAGGGGGAATTACTTCTCGCCAAAAACAAGCGCTTCGTAGCGATACAAATCAGCGTCCTGCCAACCTTCCCAACCAATGCCGGCTTTATCTTTGGCACAATGTCCCAGGAATTCCTCTTTTGTCCATCCCGTCTCTGTGGCTACCTGAGGTAAAAAAGTACCGGAGGCAGGTCCCTTACGAATATAAATACCATGCTTCCCCAGTTCTATCTCTTGCGGATCTGTCACTTTCTCCATAGGGGTGAGTACCGATATTTCAATATGCATGTCATCAAGCTCCTCTTCCTCAACCTCGGGAAACCTGGAATCCTTAACAGCTGCAGCTACCGCCATTTTTTGCACCACCTCGTATAAGGGTGTAGCGCGGGGAAACTGCCCAATGCACCCGCGCAGTGCACCATTCATATGCAAGGTAACAAAGGCACCCGCCTCCTGGGTTAAGGCGTCTGATAATTGTTTTTCATCTGCCTTCTGGTATTCACCCGTTGCCAGATAATTTGCCAATGTCTCTCTTGCCAGTGCCAGCAAGGCTTTTTTATCCTCATCACTCAAATGGAAACTTTCTTGACTCTTCATAGTATCCTCTCTTTTTTGTACAAATGCCATGGCATGATAGCCCACAACTCTTGATTGATCGCCTGTGGCATCACCCGAATTTCGATATTGAACAGGAATCACCTCAATGTCAGTACGCTGTTGTACCATGTACAAAAAGGTAATTACCGAAGGCCAGCCGCACATGCTTGTGTGTAGCTCTTCAATACCCATGGAACCAGTTTCATTTAACACATTTAGCAGTTTATGTACCTTGCCGCTAACAACGGCCTCTCCTACTCGTGTATCCACGTTTACAGCATCTTCATACTTGGGGTAATGCGAAAAGTCGGTGCTCAACACAAACAAATTGCCGTCATGCAAATAGGGCTGCAGCAGTTCTGCCATCTTTTCTAACTCCCTGTAATCACGAGCACCTACCAAAATGGGCACGATTTTAAAAGGTTTATGCAATTTGTATTGTAAAAAAGGGAGCAATACCTCCAGGCTATGTTCCTTTGCATGAGCTTCTTTATGAAACTGAAAAAGCTCCGAGCTACTCATCAAGGTTTTAACCACCTCTTTGTTAATGGGAACATTACCCAGGGGCGTAGCATAAGCATCGCCGGCGAACACCGAGGCGCCATTGTATACCTTACGATGGCTTGTGCCCAGCAAAAAGATGGTTTCGTACTTTTGGAAAGCATCTAGCTGCGTAAATGCCGAGGCCGACACCACGCCACTATAAGGATAACCAGCATGAGGCGACAAAACGCCCAGCACCTTGTCGTGAGTCTTGAGCCGTGTGGCACGTGCAAAAAGCGCCTCAAGCATGTTCGATAGTGCCAATGAATCGGCAGGATAAAAACTTCCTGCCACCGCCATTGGACGAATCAAAGGCTCATGATTTTGCGCTTGCGTTGTGCATAATAAAAAACACACCAGCACAGCCACACTTAAAATGAGCTTACGCAAGCTGCTACTTGTCCGGCCAATATTTTCTGAAATTATTCCCATAGCTTCTTGAGCTAAGTTACGAAATCCGCCATCGCTGCGCAACCTCCCTTTTTTGATTATTCTCCCTATTTGATGTAATTTCGGTGCATGCTTTGGATAGCCATTGTACTAGTTGTTATTTATGCGTTCACCATAGGCCTCATTACCTATGGATGGTTTCGTATACCGTCGGCTACAGGATCTTCACAAAAAAATACGCCAAAGGTCACTGTCCTCATTCCTTTTCGCAATGAAAAAACTCATCTGCCAAACCTGCTGAATGACCTGAAAAGCCAGGAATATCCCATAGAAGCCTTGCAAATTGTACTCATAAATGATCACTCAGACGATGGCGGCCCTTCAACGCTTGCCCCCCTATTAGCCAAGCATCGTCAGTTTGAAATGTACCACCTGCCTCAGGACCAGTCAGGCAAGAAAGCAGCACTGCAATATGGGTTACAAAAAGCCAAGGGAGCATTTATCCTCACTACCGATGCCGATTGCCGCCTTCCTTGTCGATGGGTTGGTACCCTTGTAGAGCACCAGCAAAACTCCAACGCAAAAATCGTTTGCGGTCCGGTAGCCATATCCCCCATCAACAATTTCAGCCAATACTTTGAGGCTTGTGAGTTCATGAGCCTGAATGCATCGGGTGCAGGGGCAACAGGTATTAACAGGCCCATTTTGAGCAACGCAGCCAACACCCTCTATACAAAGGAAGTATTTACAACTTTACAACCCGGTATTCGGCAAGATCTACCTTCGGGCGACGATATTTTCTTGCTCCTGGCCCAAAAGAGGCAAAATCCTCGTTCTATTGTATTCGCAAAACATAAGGCAGCAATGGTTACCACGGCTCCGCAAAAAAATGTGCAAGCCTTCATTACGCAACGAAGACGGTGGACCTCCAAAAGTGTCCACTATCACGATTTTGATATGCTGTGGGTAGCATTTGCCATTACCCTCATCAACTTAGCCTTTGTTATCAGCCTGTTGGCTGGCGCCTGGCACAAACCATTTTGGGGCGCCACACTGCTTCTTTATCTTGCAAAAACACTCATCGATATGCCCATACTTTGGTCCGCTGCCCATTTCTATAAAAATCAAAAATGCTTGCCAGCAGTGCTGGTATTTCAGCTACTTTATCCATTTTATATTACTTTTACGGTGGCAACGGGTTTTATTGGCAAGATCAACTGGAAAAACCGACGGTATACAACATAAAAGATGAAGCTACCCAACAAACGATATACACCCACAAAAGCCTTTTGGCGGAGATTCCGAAAAAATCCCCTGGCTATTGGTGGCATGGTGCTCATTGGCATTTATCTCGTACTGTCAATTCTGGGCTATCTTATTACACCCGATTCATCACCATTTGCAAACAGGCAGGTAGTTGAGATAGCCACACAGAATCCAGGATTCCGGACACAGTTTCTTAAGGTTCGAAAAAACAAAGAGGTCGAAAAAGTTAGCTGGATAAAGAAGATGCTCTCAGGTCAACCCGATGCATACAATTACATCCCAATCAACAATTTCACCCTCAACGACACAACCATTGTGGTTGAATCCTTCAGCCCACATCCGCTGGAAACACCTTTTTACGCCGCTTATACATTAGCCGATGTGGTTTATGCACAGCAAGAATACCACGAAAATGCCAATACCATAAACATAAAACTGATTAATAACAAGCAGGTTACCATTCCGGCAAATGAGCTACAAGAAAAGGCGAAAGCACAAATTGTAGAAAGAAGCTACCTGCTTGGCACCGATAGGTTTGGCCGCGACTTGTTAAGCCGACTGGTTATTGGTAGCCGCATATCGCTTTCGGTAGGCTTTATCTCTGTTTTAATATCGGTTATTATCGGCATCTTTCTGGGAGCCACTGCGGGTTACTTTGGTGGCAAAATCGATAAGCTAATCATGTGGTTGGTAAATGTGGTGTGGAGCATTCCTACCCTGCTATTGGTTATTGCCGTTACCCTGGTTCTGGGAAAAGGATTTTGGCAGATATTTGTAGCAGTGGGCCTCACCATGTGGGTAGAGGTGGCACGCGTTGTACGCGGACAGGTGCTTTCCATCCGTGAAAAAGAGTACATCGAGGCAGCTCGTGCCCTGGGCATGTCACATTTCCGAATAATTTTCAATCATATTCTGCCCAATGCCATCAATCCGGTAATCATCATTTCGGCAGCCAATTTTGCCACCGCCATATTGCTCGAGGCCGGGTTAAGCTTCCTGGGCATAGGGGTACAACCGCCCATCCCATCGTGGGGAGCTATGATAAAACAGCACTACGGTTTCATCATTATGGAGCAAGCTTATTTGGCGTTGCTTCCCGGTTTTGCCATCCTCAGCATGGTATTGGCTTTTACCTGGATTGGCAATGGCCTACGCGACGCGTTAGATTACAAAGCCTGATAAAGGTGAGCTACATCACTTTTCAGGTTCCTTTCATCTTCTTTTTGAGGCAGTTCATCCAATTACAATTCCAAGTGCCGTTAGTTTGTCAACATTTCAATAGCATTCGTCAAGGCAACCGAACCCTTATCTCACGAAAGCGTTTATACTATTAAACCATCTAACGCACGAGACAATGAGAGACCAATTAAGAAAAACGATCGAATTACTGAGGCAACACGTGCAAAAAAACCTTGAGATCATTCACCAGAATGAACGTAAAGTTCGTGAAATCCTCAGAGAGCCTGTAACAAATGAGCGTTCTGAGCGACTTTCAGAAAAGTATACCAAGAACAAAGACATGCTGCAAGAGAATAATGAATTTATCAAACTTCAACTCAGCATCGTTCGACTCTTAGATAAATACAAGCATAGCCTTGACTATTCAATGACACAATCGCAAGAACTAAAAACCGAATACAAGGAATTTGAACCGGAGAAGGAAGAGAAGAGACCTGAGAAACCTGTTTCCAATTCCGACACCAAAGAAGAGTTGCGTAATGAGTATCTGGCAAAATTCAGTCGCGAGGATTATCTGGAATTAACAGCTAATGAGATGATGCCATTTGATGAGCATCACCCTTACTTCCACGATGAAGCATTTGTCGATGAATTAATTGAGCGTTTCATCGCGACTGAAAACTACGAAATGTGTGCGCATCTTCAAAGTTTAAAAGAAGATTGAAGATCTCTCAAGTCAATTCAATCGTAGAGAGCCTCCGGCAAAATTTTGGGGTGAATAATTTGGGGAAGAAGCCGGGGGCACTCATTTTTTATGAAGATCTTACCAAAAATACCTTCCTACTTCAAATTAACCCGCAGCAACCGCAAGCGAATAAATAGTAAAAGCAAGAGTGTATAGCCTAAAACCACACCGGCAATAATCCAGTCGGAGGGCAAGTTTTCAGCCGAGGGCAAACCCTGAAGTTGAAAAGAACCATCGGCATTGGCAATGTAATCTTGCGCTTGGGGAAACAACCCCCAGTGGCCGGGGCCTTTGGTAAGCAAACCAATGGCTTTTGCAGGAAAAAAGTCGCGCGCAGCATCCGGTACTGCGGTGCGAATAATCGGTTCAATGGGGAAAATATAGAGAATAAAAAGAATGATCGACAAAGCGTTGCTCTTAAGCAAAATGGCAAAGAACAACCCCAGGGTCATGTAAGCCAAAGCTTGCAGAAAATAGAGAAATACCACTTCGATATGTGAAAAAATCATGCCCAATGTGACATTTTCGGTGGAAAACAGACCTGAAAGTATTGAGGTGGCCAATGTTAGCACCAGCGTATAAAGGGCAATCTGCACAATAAGGCCAAACTTGGCAACCCACAAATCATCACGACTCAACCCATTCATCACACTCTGGTGAAAGGTTCCATGGCTGTATTCATTTCCTGTTATCAGTATTACCACAATGGCCAAAAAGATATTGAAGAAACTAGCCACCCAGGGCACATAATACCACACCAAAGGGAAAGCGTACAAGTCGCTAATTGCGAAGTTCGGCACACTAAAGCGGATCCTGGAGATTACCAGAAAAACCAATAAGAAAAGGACAAAGTGAATCAACATCAACACTTTGAAAGCCGGATACTCAAGGGCTTTTATTCGCTCTATCTGAAGTAATTTTTTCATGCGTATATCTGTTTTCGGACGATAGCCTGAGAAGTCTATTTAATTAATTCAAGAAATTGGTTCTCGAGTGTGGGGCGTTGCGTTTGCAACTGACTGACCACAACTCCCTGCTCATGGGCAAAGCGATTCAAATCCCCGGCCTTGAGATTGGCGGGTAGGTATACATGCAAACATTCCGGATGGGATTCTACACGCAGGCCTGCAGGGTGTGAGTTCATTACCTCTTTAAGCTTTGACCTGTCATCGGCATCAACCAATACCACCGTTTCGGTTGTAAGCAGTTTGCCCACCGGCCCATCGGCCAGGAGCTTGCCATTTTTCAAAACCGCCACATGCGAACAAACTTTCTCAACCTCATCCAACAGGTGACTGGCCATAATGATGGTTTTGCCTTTTGCAGCCTGCTCCAATATTATCCTACGGATATCTGCAAATCCTTCCGGATCCAGACCATTTGTGGGTTCATCCAAAACCAACACCTCCGGATCACCCAGCAAAGCAGCTGCAATTCCCAACCGTTGTCGTAATCCTAATGACAAGTGGCCAAATTTACTATGCTTACGCGAAAGCAAACCCGTTATACCTAAAGCCATTTTGATGTCTTCGTCTGTGTAGTCTTTTATACGTGCAATGATGCGCATATTGTCACAAACACTGAGGTAGGGATAAAAATGTGGATTTTCGATTAAGGCACCAATCCTGCGACGATGCATTTTGGTGCCCGGCTCTCCAAACCAGCGGTAATACCCGCCATTGGGTTGCAGCAATCCCATAATCACACCCAGCGTGGTGGTTTTACCACTGCCATTGGGCCCTAATAGCCCGTATACCTGACCTGACTTCACCGACAAACTCACATCGTTTACAGCATGAGTCTGCCCGTAGCTTTTATGAAGATTTTCTAACGTGAGGACCTCTTGCACAGCATTTTATTTTTTGCAACAACAATGTTGCGGTTCATAAACCTGGTAAATAGAAAAGTGGAGGTATTATCCCCCACTTATATAGAATCGTAAAAAAAACGATTAGTTTCCAAATTCCGAAAAGAACTTAATACGCATCAGACGCACCTCTTCTTCTGAGTAATCTTCCTCGCCAAGCTCTTCGAGAGCTGCTTGTAACGACTCGGTCTCCGCATCTTCGCGAAAATACTCAAAGATGTCTTCCTGCTTATCTTCATCAATGGTATTATTGATGTAGTAATCGAGATTGAGCTTTGTCCCCGAATGCACAATAGATTCTATCTCGTCCAGCAGTTCATTCATCGCCAAGCCCTTAGCCTCAGCAATGTCGGGCAATGGCATTTGCCTGTCGATACTCTGGATGATATATACCTTCATGCCCGACTTATTCACAACCGATTTCACCACCATGTCCATTGGGCGAATGATATCCTTCTCTTCAACGTATTTCTGAATAAGCTCAAGGAATGGTTTTCCATAGCGTTTTGCCTTGCCCATGCCTACGCCAACAATTCGCTGAAGCTCTTCCTCTTCAACAGGATATTGAATCGCCATATCTTCGAGCGAGGGATCCTGAAAAATTACAAAGGGAGGCAATTCCTTATCATGGGCAACTTTTTTGCGCAGGTCTTTCAGTATCCGCAATAGTTCGTCGTCAACAGCTCCTGTTTTTCCAGATCCTGACTTGGCAGCTTCCTCTTCATCCAACTGTTCATAGTCATGTTCCTTAGAAAGCTTTATCGGATAAGGCTCTTTCAGATACTGTTTCCCTTTATCGCTCAGATAAAGCAAACCATAACTCTCAATATCTTTAAAGATCAATCCCTCAACAAGTGCCTGACGAATAACGCCATTCCAAAAGCGTGGTTCTTCGGCACTTCCTTTACCAAATATGGAAAGATTATGGTGTTTGTAAGCTTTTGTTGCGGTATTCTTAACGCCTGACAGCACATTGGCAACGTGGTCGGCCTTAAACTTCTCTTTTACATCCAGAATGGCCTGCAAAACAAGCGATACATGCTCCTCTCCCTCGAATTGCTCTTTGGGATGCAGGCAGTTATCGCAATTTTCACAGTTCTCCTGGTGATAAGCCTCACCAAAGTAGTGCAACAACATCTTCCGTCGGCAAACCGACGACTCGGCATAGGCTGTAGTTTCCAGCAGCAACTGCTTGCCAATTTCCTGCTCGGCAAGAGGCTTGCCCTGCATAAACTTCTCAAGCTTCTGGATATCTTTATAGCTGTAAAAAGCAACGCACTTCCCTTCACCTCCGTCACGTCCGGCTCTGCCAGTTTCCTGGTAGTATCCTTCCAACGATTTAGGTATGTCGTAGTGAATCACAAAACGTACATCCGGTTTGTCAATACCCATACCAAAGGCAATGGTAGCGACAATTACGTCTACATCCTCCATCAGAAATTTGTCCTGATGCGAACTACGTGTGGCCGAATCCATACCTGCATGATAGGGTAAAGCATTGATGCCATTGACCTTTAAGGTTTCGGCAAGCTCCTCTACCTTTTTGCGACTCAGACAATAAATTATCCCCGACTTACCCTGATTACTCTTAATAAACTTGATAATCTCTTTGGTGGCGTTCACCTTCGGCCGAACTTCATAATACAGATTATCGCGATTAAACGACGATTTGAATACGTTTGCATCCAACATCTCGAGGTTCTTCTGAATATCGTGCTGCACCTTGGGTGTGGCCGTTGCCGTAAGGGCAATAATGGGTGCCCGCCCTATTGTATTGATGATAGGGCGTATACGTCGATACTCCGGACGGAAGTCGTGCCCCCACTCCGAAATACAGTGCGCTTCATCAATGGCATAAAAAGAAATTTTGGCTTGTTTCAGGAAGGTGATATTCTCCTCCTTGGTAAGCGATTCGGGTGCCAGATACAACAACCGGGTTTTCCCGGCCAGCACATCATCGCGCACACGCTGCATCTGAGTTTTATTTAGTGACGAATTGAAAAAGTGTGCAACACCATCCTCTTCACTAAAACCACGCATTGCATCAACCTGATTCTTCATCAGTGCAATAAGTGGTGAGATTACAATAGCAGTTCCTTCCATAATCATAGATGGAAGTTGGTAGCAGAGTGATTTCCCTCCCCCAGTTGGCATCAATACAAAAGAATCATTGCCGTTTAGTAAATTGCGTACAATTACTTCTTGATTCCCCTTAAATGTATCG
>Ga0102940_1002927_pt1 | contig 10037 bp, 10 predicted proteins | sample SalPonR2_C_D1_MG_FD_78215 | JGI IMG/M metagenome (GOLD analysis project Ga0102940, IMG submission 78215) | Salt pond soil microbial communities from South San Francisco under conditions of wetland restoration - Salt Pond MetaG R2_C_D1_MG | ecosystem: Environmental > Aquatic > Marine > Intertidal...
AAACCAGGGGCTGCCTTTGTCATTACAGGCCCCGGGGTTACAAATATTTTAACCGCCACTGGCCAGGCCCTTGCCGACAGTATTCCCATGCTGGTTGTATCCAGTGTCAATGCTGCAGACAGCCTGGGTAAAGGGCTGGGGCATCTGCATGAACTGCCGGATCAGCAGGGTATTTGCAACAAATTGTTCCTGCGGTCGGAACATATCCATACGGCCCGGGACCTGATACCGGCCCTGGATGCCATATTCACAGATCTGGCCGTCAGCCGTCCCGGTCCCATGCATATCCAGGTGCCGCTGGATCTGCTTGGACAGGATGCTGTCCTGCCAATGGGGGAACTGGAAATCACCATGCCCCCGCTGCCTGACCCAAAGGATATCGCAGCAGCCAGGGAAAAACTGGCCCAGGCCAATCGCCCGGTCATTATCGCCGGCGGCGGCAGCATTTCGGCGGCTGATCAGGTGACAATTCTGGCGGAAACACTAAATGCCCCTGTTGTCCTGACCATCAATGCCCGGGGCCAGATGCACCAGCACCCTTTGCGGATACCGGCCAGTCCGAGCCTGCAGGCGGTCAGACACCTGCTGGCTGCATCGGATGCAGTACTTGCTGTGGGCACGCAGCTGGGGCCCACGGATTTTGACATCTACAATAGAGGGGATGCACCGCCCCTGGGGCACCTCATCCGTGTGGATATCGATCCACAGCAGCTGCAGCGGCATCCTGCAGACATTCGGCTGCAGGGGCCGGCCCGGGACATTCTGCCGCTTCTGATAGAGGGCCTGGCGCCGTTAGCCGAAACCGGTACCTGGGGAGAACACACAGCAAAAACGGTATGCAGCAAAGCACGGGCTGAACTGCCGTCCGGTTACGGCCATATGGTTGAGATGGTGGAAACCATCCGGGATACCCTTCCCGGATCCATTATTGTGGGGGATTCCACACAGCCAGTATATGCGGCAAACCTGTACTATGGCCATGACAGCCCCGGGGGATGGTTCAACGCCGCCACGGGATTCGGCACCCTGGGGTATGCCATACCGGCTGCCATCGGGGCCTGTCTGGCAGATCCGGGGCGCCGGGTTGTCTGCATCACCGGGGATGGCGGGGCACAGTTCACATTACCGGAAATGATGACGGCAAGGGATGAACGCCTGCCGGTTATTTTTCTGATATGGAACAATTTCGGGTTTAAGGAGATTGCAGATGCTATGGCAGATGCAGATATCACCCCCATCGGCTGCTGTCCGCGTCCACCGGATTTCCAGGATATTGCCCGGGCGTATGGCATGCCTTATGTGCGGTGTGACAATGATGTGGCAGACCTTGAAGACACACTGAAATCCCATGCAGATTCACTGCAGCCTGTGGTGATTGAAATACAAACCATTTAGCATACCCAAAAGGATACACCATGCTTGATAAACGCAGTTTCTATATTGACGGGCAATGGGTTGAACCGGGCAGTGAAGAGATATATGACGTCGTGAATCCGGCCACAGAAGAAAAGATTGCGCGCATCACGTTAGGAAGCCGTACAGATCTTGACCAGGCAGTAGCAGCCGCCCGTAAGGCCTTTGCAGGCTATGCAGCGGCCTCTGTGGCGCAGCGCCTGAACCTGCTGGAACAATTCCGCAGGGTCTATGTCCGCCGGTATGATGAAATGGCGGATCTCATCACGCAGGAGCTGGGCGCTCCCCGGACCCTGTCCAGAGAACAGCAGGCTGAAACCGGCCTTGGGCATCTTGACGCGTTCATTGCTGCATTGAAAACCTTCCGATTCAAGGAAACACTGGCAGACGGTGATGTGCTGCTGCGGGAACCGGTGGGGGTGTGCGGACTTATCACGCCCTGGAACTGGCCGGTAAACCAGATTGCCCTGAAAGTGCTTCCTGCTTTGGCAGCCGGCTGTACCTGTGTATTGAAACCTGCGGAGCTGACCCCGCTGTCTGCCATACTCTATGCTGAAATGATCCATGAGGCAGGGTTTCCCCCGGGAACCTTCAATCTGGTGAACGGAGACGGTGCAACAGTCGGCAGCAGCATGGCATCTCATCCGGATATTGACATGATGTCATTTACCGGTTCCACCCGTGCCGGGATTGCTGTGAGCAAAGCTGCGGCAGATAATATCAAACGCGTGACCCTTGAACTTGGGGGCAAGTCTCCGAATATTGTTTTTGCAGATGCAGACTTTCAGACAGCGGTTCAGCAAGGTGTTGGCGACTGCATGAACAATACCGGCCAGTCCTGTGATGCCCCCACCAGGATGTTGGTCGAAAAAAAGGTGTTTGCACAGGTGGAAGCCATGGTTAAAGCGGCTGTTGAAAACCTGACAGTGGGTGACCCGCATGCAGAAGGGCCCCATATGGGCCCGCTGGTCAGTGAAACCCATTTCAGGCGTGTCCAGGCCCTGATCAATACTGCGCTTGATGAAGGCAGCAGGCTGCTGACCGGCGGGCCGGGCAGACCAGACGGGTTTGAAAAAGGATTTTACTGCCGCCCAACCGTTTTTACGCATGTGTCCAACAGCATGACCATTGCCCGTGAAGAGGTGTTTGGTCCTGTGTTGGCGTTGATACCCTTTGATACCCAAGAGCAGGCCATCGCAATTGCCAATGACACCCCATATGGTCTGGCTGCATATGTGCACTCTTCGGACCAGGAAAGATGCCGCAGCGTTGCCCGAAAGCTCCGGGCCGGAATGGTCCATATCAACGGGGGGGGCATAAAATACGGGGCCCCGTTTGGCGGGTACAAAATGTCGGGAAATGGACGGGAGGGCGGTGTCCTGGGTTTGGAAGAGTTCACGGAAGTGAAGGTGCTCCATTACTAGACAGCCGCTTGACCGGGAGGACGGGCCATGGTAGAAACCATTGTATGTTAGATGTTTCCAGAACAACCGATACAGTACTGATGGTCAGGCCCCATGATTTCGGGTTCAATGAGGAGACCGGTCTGGACAACGAATTCCAGAAACGGCCCACAGAATCTGAAAAACAGATCAATGAAGCGGCCAATGCCGAATTCCAGGCCATGGTGGATACCCTGCAGGCCAACGGCATTACGGTGCTGGTGCTGGAAAAACCCAAAACGCCCTATCCCCGGACGCCGGATGCCATTTTTCCCAACAACTGGTTTTCCACCGAACATGACGGCACCCTGATTACCTATCCCATGGCAGCAGTCAGCCGCCGGTATGAACGGCGGCCCCAGGATGTGGAGAAACTGTTGCTGGCCAACGGGTATAAAATCAGGAACGTCATCCATGTGGGGGCCCTGGATGAGCAGGAGCGGTTTCTGGAAGGCACCGGTTCCATGGTAATTGACCACCGGGAAGAGATTGTCTATGCAGCCCGTTCCCACAGATGCCACCCGGATCAGTTTGACAATTTTATCCGCCTGCGGTTCTTTCGGGAGGGCATCCTGTTTGATACCCGCAGCTCCAGGGGAAAACCCATCTACCACACCAATGTGATCATGAGTATCGGGGAGCAGTTCTCGGTGATCTGCCTGGCGTGCATCACCGATCCGGACCAGCGCAGCCGGGTCAGAAACTCCCTGGAACGCTCCTTTGAGGTCATCGATATCTCCATGGATCAGATGGAGCACCATTTCTGCGGCAATATTCTCCAGGTGAATGCCGCCGGCAAAGATCACTTCATCGTGATGTCCAGGCGGGCCTTCACAGGCTTTTCCCCGGAACAGATCCGGCGACTGGAACAGTATGGAACCATTCTGCCCGTTGCCCTGGATACCATAGAGTCTGTGGGCGGGGGGAGCGCCCGCTGTATGATGGCGGAAATTTTTTCAGAAAAAAGTGGTAAGTAAGCAGTAAACGGAAGGGAAAAGCATGACAATAAATATCCATATGCATCTGGTACACCGGCAGTACACTGACGGCAAAAAGCTCGTTGAAGTCCAGGGGGATACCGTGGGCCGGGCTTTGGCAGATCTGGTCCGGCAGTATCCGGCCATGGAAAAGGAATTGTTCGATAACAAAAGGCGGCTGCACGGCCATATTGAAATCTATCTGAATGCGGAAAGCGCATTTCCCGGGGAGCTGGAAAAACCGGTGAAGCCCGGGGATGATATCCAGATCGTCACCTTTCTGGCCGGAGGGTGATCCAGACTACATGCCCAGCAGGTTTCCCAGCCGCAGCATGGGCCAGGTGTGAACCGCACCGCCTTTGGGGGTAGTCCGCATTTTGGCGGCAATTTCCATAAAGTCATCTTTGCGCCACATGGCGCCAATGAGCATTCCTAATCCGTTGGCAAAGGTGCCGATGGCCTGTCCCCCCACGATCTGGTTGTTCAGCAGCATCACCCGCAGGTAATTTTCGCCCTCTTCTCTTTCAATGACCCGTTTGTCTCCCAGGATACAGTCGGTGGCCCGCTGGGTTTTGCCGAAGGTGGCGCCATGGGTGGAAAAGAAATGGGCCCTGGCAAAGGCATAGGCCCCCAGGTAACGTGCAGGCTCTCCGGTAATATGCCTGGCTGCCACCTGGGCCTGCTCAATGGCGTTGTGTTTGAGCTGGAACATGGCGGTTTCACCAGTGCAGGCGTCAATGGTTTCCACACAGTCGCCGCAGGCATATATGTCCGGCACACTGGTCTGCATCTGCCGGTTCACCGGGATGCCCCGGCCGGTGTCGATGCCGGCAGTTTGGGCCAGGGCCGTGCCCGGCACCACCCCGGTGGCCACCACCACAGTGTCGCAGGCAATGGTGCGCCGGTCAGTGATCACGGCGGTCACCTGGCCGGTGCCCTTGATTTCCAGCACCTTTTCTCCGGTGAATACGCTGATCCCATAGCCTTTTAAGGCGGTTTCCAGGCGCCTGGCCGTGGGTTCGTCAAACAGGGAGGGCAGGATCCAGTCCATCAGCTCGACAACATGGACCGCATACCCTTTGCGTTTCAATGCTTCCGCCGCTTCAATGCCGATGGCACCTGATCCGATGACCACGGCACTGCGGCCCTTGTGGGCTGCCAGCTTTTCGGTTTCCCCCAGCTGTTTGCAGGAAAATACGCCGGGGTTTTCAATCCCGGGGATGGGGGGGATAAACAGATCTCCCCCATGGGCCAGCACCAATTTGTCGTAGCGAAACTGCCCATCCGATTGGGTGGTAACGATTTTGGATTCCGGATGTATGAACACCACCCGGCTGTCATATACCAGGTCGATGTTGTGGGCCGAATAATCCTCCGGGGTTTTTCGGAAAACGTCTGTTCTGCCGCACTCTCCCCCGAGAAAATAGGGCAGAGAGCAGGGATCGTATTCCGGGACGGTTTCTGCGGAAAGAATCGTAATGTTTGCGTGCCTGTCTTTTTTGCGGACATCAAACGCCACCTGGTTGCCGGCAATGCCGTTTCCGATGATGACCAGTTTCATGGAATCTATGCCTTTTTTATGGTGTTATATAATAAACTCAGCCCCGGCGGTATGCTGCATCAGGACTGTCAGAGCAGAATCTTTGCCTCTCAGACCGGATACAGGATATCGCTGGATCGTTTTTCAGTAATGCCGAAGAAAACCCGCCCGGGAACGGGCTGCTGCGCGCCGTGCCGCAGGTTTTGATGCTGCGCCTTCGGTGCACAGGGTCAACGCTCTTTCCTGGCGGCAGGCTGCCACACACCAGGGTTCAGGCTCATCCGCACACATGTTGCAGGTCATGGTCTGGCCGGTGACAGGGTGGATGCGCGGGCTGCCCACCGGGCAGATGTACACACATGCCCGGCACCCGATGCAGACATCAGTATCTGTAACCACGGTACCGTTGGCCTGCCGGATCCTTGCGTTCATTGGGCACACCTTGATGCAGGGAGCAGTTTCACAGGCCATGCAGATTACCGGTACCGCAAGATCCTGCGGGACGAAACGGATCACTTCCACGCATGAAAGGTCCGGGTCTATGCGGTTGTGGTGCTTCATGGCACAGGCAATCATGCACCGCCGGCATCCGGTGCATTTTTCCGGATCAATGGATAAATGGTCTCTCCGAAGTTTCATATACAGCCTCTTTATGGTTCAAGGTTGCTTAAATTGTTCAATATGGCGAACAAATAGTGTATAAATTGTTTGTACCCTGAAACCAAAAATATGTCAAATTAAAAAATAACCAACTAAATATATGAGGATAATTCTGATAAAAAAACAGTTGACTTTTGGTTATTTCCTGGTATAAAAATTCATTATAATGAACTTGAAACGGTGTGTACCGTTTTTTAAGGGTCGGATAAAAATGTGTTCCAACCATTTGTCAAGGAGTATACCATGGCTGAACAACAAAGGGTTTCTTCCTCTGAATCGCTTCGCAGCACCCGAACCTTCGGCAAGGTAAGGTGCCACAATCCCAGCTGCATGGGCCGGCTGTCTCCGTCCCCGGGCAGCAAAGAGATCTCATGTCCCACCTGCGGCATGACCTACCGATTGTTCTGGGTAACGCCGGAACTGCCCAGAATACGCGGGCCTGTCTGGGATGTTAACCGTAAACTGGCCCGGGATATCCTGGAGAAAAAAACCGGAACGTCTGACGGCGATTCCAATTAGATCAAGGAGGAAATTCAACATGGCATTGGACCGTAAAATAGCCTATATCAACTTGTCAACCGGTGAGGTAAATATCAAACCCATTCCTTTGGAACTGCGGAAAAAATTTATCGGCGGCCGGGGTTTGGATGCGTATCTGCTTTACAACCACGCACCCGAAGGCTGCAATCCTGCGGGCCCTGAAAACCCCTTGATCGTCAGCGGCGGACTTTTGACCGCCACCTGTGCGTCTGCCACGGCCCGCACCCATGTGATGGCCAAATCTCCGCTGACCAATCTTCTGGGATCCTGCAACATGGGGGGCTTTTTCGCTCCTGAAATGGCATGGGCCGGATTTCACCACCTGGTGATCACAGGCAAGGCGGACAAACCCGTGTATCTGTGGATTCACAATGGTGAAATTGAGATCCGGGATGCCGAACATCTCTGGGGAAAAAACAGCACCGATACCCAGTGGGCCATCCGGGACGAACTGGATGACCAGGAGATCAAAAGCATGGTCATCGGCCAGGCCGGGGAGAATCAGGTGGCCTATGCCTGTGTCATGACCGGTATCAAGAATGCCGGGGGCCGCACCGGCATGGGATGTGTCATGGGGTCCAAAAACCTCAAGGCCGTTGCGGTGCGCGGCACCATGGATGTCAAGATCGCCCATCCAATGGATGCCCTGGAGCACAACAAAAAATTCATTGACCAGATCACCAGCGCCAAGGTCAACCAGATCCAGGGGGCTTTGGGCACCCCGTTCATCTGGGGCGCCACCAACTGCTGGGGCGGGGTGCGTACCAGAAACTTTCAGTACAACCAGATGGAATATGCCGATGAGATCGAGCCGGAAGCCATTGATGACATTGCCACCGAAACCATCGGCCCCCACCACATGACCGGGTGTTTCGGATGCCAGGTGCACTGCCGGGCCCAGTACAAGATCCAGTCCGGGCTGTATGCGGGCAAATATGATGAAGGCCCGGAATACACCTCTTTGGGGGCGTTCGGAGCGGAACCGGACTGCAAGAGCGCGGAAACTGTCCTTACAGGTAACCACCTGGTAAACCAGTACGGGGTGGACAACCTGGAAATCGGCAGCATGATTGCATGGGCCATGGAACTGTATGAGCTGGGTATTTTGACACAGAAAGAAACCGACGGCATTGACCTGCGGTTCGGAAATGATGAGGCCCTGCTCCAGATGGTGCACAATATCTGTACCCGCACCGGCTGGCTGGGCAATGTCCTTGCTGATGGCGGGATACCGGCCGCTGAAAAGATCGGAAAAAACGCCTTTGACTATTTGATCCAGGTAAAGGGCATGAACAACCTGCACTCGGATGAACGTGCCACCCCGGGCCTGGCCCTGAACATCGCCACCGCATCCAGGGGGTCGGACCACCTGCGCTCCCGGCCGGCCATTGACCTGTATCACCTGCCGGAACCGGTACTCCGCAAAATTTACGGTTCCCCGGTTCCCTATGACGGCCCCTTGTCTTCGGAGCACACCGAATACATCGGCAAAGCCTGGCAGGTGTTCTGGCAGGAAAATGTCTATATGGCAGTGGACTGTCTGGGGATCTGCAAATACCACACCGTGTTTCTGGGTGCCACACTGCCCAATTTCGAGGACTGGCCCGAGGTGATTTATTACAATACCGGGCTGGAATTCACCCCCAGAGAGATCTGGGATGCAGCAGAACGGTGCAACAACCTGGAACGGCTGTTCAATTTGAGAGAAGGGTTGACCCGAAATGATCCCAAAAAAGGGGATACCCTGAACCACCGCTATTTTGATGAACCCTGCCGCAGGGGTGCCCCGGATGTCATTGGCAAAAGAATCGACAGAGACAAGTTCAATGTGATGATCGATGAGTTCTATGACCATCACGGCTGGGACAAGGAAGGGGTGCCGACGTCTGAAACTTTACAGCGGCTGGGTCTGGAAAATGAACCCACCCGTTTGCTCTAGCGATAAACGAGGAGATAACCATGGAAAAATTTCTGACAGTTGATGCGGATAAATGCACGGGCTGCCGCCTGTGTGAACAGGTGTGCTCGGTGATGCACGAAGGGGTATCCAATCCCGCCAAGAGCCGGATACAGGTGGTGAAGTGGGAACAGGAAGGGGTGTATATCCCGGTGATCTGCAAACAGTGTGAAGATGCCCCCTGCATGAATGTGTGCCCGGTGCGGGCCATTTCCCGGGACCCGGATTTTGGTTTTGTAAAAGTGGATCAGGAGGTGTGCATCGGGTGCCGGTCCTGCGTGGGTATCTGCCCATTTGGCGCCATGGGGTACAACCCCACCACGCACCAGGTGTTCAAGTGCGATCTGTGCGGCGGCGATCCCCAGTGTGTAAGGTTCTGTGAAGTCCATGCCGTGGAATTTGTGTCTGTGGACCGGGTCAGCGCCCAGAAGAAACGCAGGAGTGCAGCCAGGCAGTCGGCCGCTGAAAAACAGGCCGTGGCCTTGGGATGACCTATCAATAATGGCCTTCCTGACTTTTTACGGCCTTTCCGACAGGGAATCTTCAATGCCGGCCGTGGCTTTTTAGAAGTGCCGGTGTTGGAGATCCTGCTGATTTTTTTGCAGGATCTCACGATTGATATGAAAATACTTGTCAGGACACTATCCGTACAGTATACTGCTGCATATCAATATAGATGAGGTGACTATGTCCACGACAAACCGAATGAAAAAAGAAAGAATCGATATCAGGGCCAGCCTTGCTGTCAAGCAGCTTTTACAGGAAGCGGCCCGTGCCAGCCATAAGAATGTCAGTGAATTTTTGCTGGATGCCGGTATTGTTGCCGCCAACCAGGCCCTTGCCGACCGCAGGCGGTTCGAGTTGGATGAAAAACAGTGGGCTGAGTTTGAAAAAGCGCTGGAGCGACCGGTTTATGATAAACCACGGTTGAAAGATCTTTTATTGACCCGGGGAATCCTTGAATGACCGCGGTATATGAGCCGGTACGGAAACTGTCAACCCTGGATGTGGTAGACGGATTTGACTGCGGTCACCCTGAACTCAATCAATTTCTACAACAGTATGCACTGGTAAACCAGAAGGCTAACAGTGCCCAGACCTATGTGTGCTGCTGCCAAGAGGGTGTTATCGGATATTACAGCCTGGCAGTGGGAAGCGTCGTTTACCAGGCTGCACCCCCAAGGGTATCAAAGGGGTTGGCCAGACACCCGGTGCCGGTAATGATACTGGCAAGATTGGCTGTGGATCTGGCACATCAGGGGAAGGGACTTGGGCGTGCCCTGCTTAAGGACGCGCTGCTGCGAACGGTGCAGGCAGCTGGTATTGCAGGAATCCGGGCGCTTTTGGTGCATGCCAAAGATGATACAGCCAGGGAATGGTATGCTTCCAGGGACTTTGACCCCAGCCCGACAGACCCGTTTCATCTTTTTTTGCTGCTCAAAGATCTGAAACATATTCTTGGTGAATAAGGGGGATGGCAGGTTACATGAATCCGTTGAAACGGCGGG
>Ga0102940_1002928_pt1 | contig 10036 bp, 10 predicted proteins | sample SalPonR2_C_D1_MG_FD_78215 | JGI IMG/M metagenome (GOLD analysis project Ga0102940, IMG submission 78215) | Salt pond soil microbial communities from South San Francisco under conditions of wetland restoration - Salt Pond MetaG R2_C_D1_MG | ecosystem: Environmental > Aquatic > Marine > Intertidal...
CAAGAAACGGTTTCTGGCAGAATGACGCAGCCAAATCCGCAATGGTGCCGCAAAGCCACGTTCAACACCCGTTCGAACCAGCCGCACCGCCCAGATCAACAAGGCCGCAGCACCAGCGACGTTAAGGAGAAATCGAATGAGGTGAGGTTCATCCATGCAGCAAGCTTTCTCTTAGGACCATCGGGGTGAGCCCTGATCCTTTTGTCCGATCTATATTCTCGATTGCCCGCGCAGGCTGACACCCCGAGTCTTTGAGAGGTCGGCTACTAGTCCGACACCGCTTCGGCTAACTCTGGCGCGAAAAGGCCGATGTTATAGCCTTCCAGCTTTGCCGTTCTGGAAGTCGCGTCGCAAAAATGCAGTATGGTTCCGGTTCCCGGTGTCACGGGCATAATGCGGTCTTGTGGCAGCCTCAGGAAGGCAACCATTGCCGCACGAATGACACCGCTGTGCACGACGGCCAGCACATCGCCGTCTGCCTTTTGCATCCATGCGCTGAGGCCACCGGACACGCGAGACTCGAACTCTTGCCAAGTCTCTCCACCCTCAGGATGGAAGGTTCCGGCCCGCCAAGCCGCGTATTCATCAGGATGTTCTGCGATCAGTGCGGGTTTGGTGCGGCCCGTCCATTTCCCCATGTTCAGTTCGCGCAGGCGTGCATCGGAAGGCGCGTCGCCATGGCCGATCAAGTCCACGGTTTCACGGCAACGGCCCAAATCAGAAGACACCACCTGCTTGGGTTTCAGTGTTTTTAACATCGGCTTGAAGCCCAAGGCCTGCATGATGCCGCGTGACGACAGTGGCGCGTTGTCCTGGCCTTGCAGCCGCTGTTCGGCATTCCAAATTGTTTCGCCATGCCGCATCAGGATCAGTCTCATGCTGTAACCCTCTTGCCTGCATTGTCGAACACCGCATCAGGATCGCGCAGGAAACACAACTCAACCTCAGCACCCGGTTCGGCACGGAAATAGCCATCAACAATGGCTGTGACTCGCAGGTCACCAATCATGCAAGTGACCATCGACTGCCCTGCTATTGGCGCGGATTCCGTATAGGTTGCTTTCACGCTGGGGCGCCCGTCGCGCTTGCCGACTGTGATGTCTTGCGCGCGATATAGCAGTTGAGCTGTCTCAATGTTCGGCGCAATGCCGACGGGTGCCAGGTCAATCCCGCCAAATGCAAATACATCGCCATTGCGGGATACAGGCATAAGGTTACCTGCAGGTGTGCCTAGGAAAGTGGCCACAAAAGTCGTTTGCGGTTTGAGTAGCAGGTCATCAGGTGTGCCGAATTGCTCAACACGACCGTCGCGTAACACGGCCACATGGGTGGCCATCGTCATCGCTTCGACTTGATCATGTGTCACATAGACCGATGTCGCCTTAGTGCCGCGATGAATACGCATCAATTCGCTGCGCATGTCGACACGCAGCTTGGCATCGAGGTTCGACAGTGGCTCATCCAGCAGCAAAATGCCCGGGCTTGGCCCGATGGTGCGCGCGATAGCGACGCGTTGCTGTTGGCCGCCTGAAATCTCGGCCGGGTAACGCTGGCGAAGCGCTTCGATATCCAGAAATTTCAACACTTCATCGATACGGGTCTCGCGTTCCCCTTTGGACCAGCCGGCCACCTTTAGAGGCCAATCAATGTTGCCTTCAACTGTCTTGTGCGGCCACAACGCATAACTTTGAAATACTAACCCTGCATTGCGTGAAGCCGCATTGGTCTGCACCCCTGATGCACCACTGGAAACCACTTTGCCGCCAAAGGTGATTTGCCCTTCGGTGGGAGGCTCCAACCCTGCAAGCATCCGCAGCAAGGTGGACTTTCCACAGCCCGAGGGTCCAACGAGGACAAGGAATGAACCTGGTGGGACGTTGATGTTCACGTCATCTACGGCGGTATTACCGTCAAACCGCTTTGTCAGATGCTCTATCGCAATTGCGGGCGCAGCATCCTTCTGATCAACCGCGCTCATGTCGTTTTCCATCCCTGTATTCTGTTTTGTAAGAGGTAGACCAGCGCAGAGGCGATCAGGCAGATCACAAGGATCACAAGCGTAATGGCATTCGCAAACTGCATGAAACCAAGACCGGCATAGTTGAACGCCATCATACTGAGCACTGGTGTAGTGGAGCTGAACAGCAGGACAACCAAAGACAGGTCGCGCACAATCTTGATGAAGACCAAAGTGCCCCCCGCAAGGACGCCACGTACTGCCAGAGGAAGTACAATTTCAAACATGCGTCGGACCGGTCCGGCCCCCGTCATCTTCGCACTTTCCTCGATGTCAGTGGAGATCTGGCTAAGTACCGCGCGACCCGATTGTACCGCATAAGGCATCAGGTTCGCCGTGGCGGCGAGCACAAGAAGCGTGAACGTACCATAAAGCGCAGGTATTGGACCGATCGAAGTGCCATACATGGCGATGTAGGCGGCGGCCATGGCGATACTTGGAATGAACAGCGGTAGAAACGCAAGCTGGCTAAGCGTATTGCCAAGGAATGTCCCTTTGTAGCGCACGATCGTGTGAGCAATCACAAGCCCGATCAACATCGTTGTTGCTGCAACAGTCAGACCGAGACGGATTGTGGTCGCAATGGAACCCAGCAGAATTGGATCCCGGAAAATCCCTGCCTGTCCCTGGGCCAATTCCGTTCCTGCCGGCCCAATCCAGAAATGTAACGTCCAGTTTGTAAACAAGCCTGACGACTGTTGCGCCATGCTTGACGCGAACAGCACAAGGACAGGAATAACGGTCGTCATCATGCCCAAGGCGACAGCTATCACGAACAGCGGCCAACGCCATTTCCCAAGTGTGAAGCGTTTGGTGCGGGCTCCCTTGCCAGTCACGGTGGTGAACGCCTTGCGCCCCGAGACCAAGCGATCACTGAAAAACAGAAGTGCTGCGGCGGCAACGATCAGGATCAAGGCGAGCACATAGCCGCGTTCGATATTACCGGTTTGCACCATGCCGTAAATGCGTGTAGAAAGGGTCTGCATCCGCACAGGGGCCCCCAACAAGGCAGGTGCAGCAAAATTCGAAACGGCCCCTGCAAATGTCAGCATGCCGCCGGCAACAAGGGCGGGCGTGACCACGGGCAATAAAATCCCAAACAGGATATGCGACTTCTTCGCACCCGCCATCTCTGCAGACTCTACCAGATCGGCGCTCACCGAACTTAACGCGGCGGCGATCATTGTGTAGGCCAGTGAATAATAGTGCGCAACCAGCACGATCAGTGTGGGCAGCAATCCCCAGGCCAGCCAGTCGGGAATGTATAGTCCATTGGCCACGAAGTACCCTGGTTGCCCGCCCAAACGATCATTGCGAAACAGCGTGCCCCAAGCAAGAGCGGCGGCAAAGCTTGGGATCATGAAGGGCAGTGTTGACAGGATACCCAGAAACCGCCGGAAAGGCACATCCGTCAGGACCACCAGCCACGCCAGAAAGCCACCCAGCAACAAGCATCCAGAGGCGACAAATGCACCAAGGATCATGGTGTTGGTAATCGGACGCCACAAAAGATTGGTCGACAGCCGGCTGGCGGTCACATCTGACCATGCCATGAGCCCTTCTGGCCCCAGCGAGATTTGCACGATCCGCAACAATGGCATTATAACCAGAATGGCGGTGATACAAACCATAACGAACGGCACGAAGTTCCGTGCTTTCAGCAAACGTGCGGCCCTACTCCGCTGGCGGACTAGTCCAGTCATTTTCATTTCCTTGAGTTCGCTTGGGGGGCTCGTTAAGGCGAGCCCCCCGCAGGGCGACGTTATTGGAGCACGATTATAAGATCGAGAATCCGGGCCCGGGCCGCGCCCGTTGCGGCAGGATCCATCGTCCAGAGATTCAAATCATCGAATGGCACAGCATCAGGATGGTCCGCGATCGTCCGGCGCGCGGCATAATCACCTTGCACATAAAAAGGCTCAAAGCCCGGACCGCCAGTTGGGGTGTCGTTCCCCATCATGAAGTCGACCAACAATCGTGCAGACGCCGGACTGGGCGCGTTTTTCGCGACGGTCAAAACCGCCGGAAACAAAATTCCCGCGGACGGGACCGTATCGTTTGAGATCTGCAGCGCCCAGCCCTCTTCTTCATTCTTGCGGGACGCAGAGTATGTCGTCCAGCCCACAGATGGATCGGTCGCATTGATATCGCCGATGGCAGCGCGCAGTTCAGAACTGCTGTTCACCATGACCAGATCGTTGTCGAACAAATCCCGGATGAATTGCTCTCCTGGGCCGTCGAGGTCGTCATCGACGTTAATGGGCTCTCCGAACTGCGCCTGGTAAGCGGCGGCCATCTCGTCGTTCCGAAGCGAGATTTCCGTAAGCAGATCGAGCGCTTCACCTCGCTGACTGGGGTCTTCCATCAAGACCTTGCCACGCCATTCATCTGTCGTCAGCTCCCAAAGGTTTTCAATCGGTGTGCCGTCAGGATAGGCGGCTTCGTTATACATCAGCGCCCGCGTAGAAAGCCGATGGGTCAACAAATCAGTTTGCAGTTCTGCGGGCACTTCGTTCGCCACGCGCGGGGGCACGTATTTCGTGACCATGCCTGCGGGTAGCAGGTCGCGTAATACGACAGGGGCTTCAGACAGATACAGCACGTCAACTGCGTAGATGTCAGCACGCTGTTCGGCGTCCAAACGCGCAATTTGGCGGGTCGAGTTTATATCAAGCCCGATCAGATCAATTCCCGGGTACTGGGCCTCGAACGCTGTTTCGATTTTTGCAATCCTGCTGGACAGTGAGAATACCGTAACACTGCCTTCGGTTTTTGCAATTTCATATAACTCTTCCGGCGTCATCTCGTCCATGTTCTGCGCTATGGCAGGCACTGCCGGTAGCAGCATCGCACCTAGGACTACGCCAATTAGGGAATGTTTCATTGTTTCCTCCTCAAGGTTTATTGAAGCCGTCAAACAGCGTTGAAAGCTTTTCAAGTGCGCCAATCGTTTCATCTTCATGGCGCGCAGCCATCGTCAGCAAAATGGAGCTAATGATTATGAAAGGGACGTTGGGCGTCTGGAACTCACTGCCAGAACGGCCGCGCGGCGCAGCAAGTACCATATCAGGCTCGGGAGTCATGATCAGGCCGGCCAGATCAGAAATGAGTATGGACGTCGCCCCAACGCCGCGTACATGTTGCATCGTTGGCGCATAGGTTGACGGTTGCTTGCGAAATGCCATCGAGACAAGAACGTCTTCTTTTTTTATCCCGACCAGTCGCTCTGCTACATCGTGGCCACGGCCGGTCAACGTTACGGTGGTCATGCCGAACCGATCTAGCCTCCGTGTCAAAAACTGGGCCAAAGGCAGCGCGTGCCCTTGCGCAAAGACAAAGACTTTCTTGGCCGCGAAAATCGCATCAGCCGCTTGGTCAATAGCTGACTGAGAAAGTAGCTCATCGAGATTTTGCAATGCTGCTACTTCGGACGCGATTAAGTTTGAAAGGTAGTTCCCCTCCTCGGCCGATTTGACTGACCGCCGCATGCGCCGCGCTGCATCCTGCGCATTCAACATCTCCTCTTGCAGCACGCTACGCAGTTCAGGGAAACCCTTGTAGCCCAGCTTTTGCGCCAGCCGTGTGGGGGCCGCCCCATGCACGTCAATCCGGTCTGCCAACTGAGGACCAGAAAGAAATACCAGCTCCTCCCGCCGATCCAAAAGCGCCGCAACCATCTTTTGGTCTGTAGCCGTCATCTGATCCGCCGATTGTGACACCCGTCTAAGGAAGTCTGATGCCATAGAATGAATCCTTTCTTTGTTTCATTAGAAAGGAAATTTTCTGTTCTGTCAATGTTGTTTCCGCACCTGCCTACCTAGGATCACAGCGACCACGCCACGCTCTCGAGCCATTCCGGTCTGATCGCAGAAATCGTGTCGGTCCTGAAATCCTGACTGCAGGGGCAGGCCCGCAGGGCAATCGGAAGACCTCTCAGAGGCCTGCCAGGAGGCGACCGCGCGCATATCGCGCTGCTTGAGCCTGCATTGCCGCAGACCTCACGCCTGAGGCGTAACGCCCAATTTCGCCCGCCGATGTCGGGCCGCACCGAGGCACCTTGCGGCGCCAGTCTACCGTGATCGATCAGTGTTTGAGACAAACCGCGCAGGAACTGGCGACCATCCCTTGACTATCTGTATTGGCGTACGGCGACTGTCCTGATGCAGCAAGCGGGCAAGCCGAACGGTCGACCGACTGACATGGATCAGCATGCCAATTCCCGCGCAGGCGCAACCCGAAGGCGTCGTCTGCGCCACCAGACAGATACAGGACGGATGCAGGTGGTTGCCGTTTGCCCGCTGCGTCGTGCATCCATATCATTGGGCACGCAGTGAAAGGAATTCCCGTGAATGTATCAGATATCCTGCTAGACTTGCTCGCCGCCCACGGCGTCGAGCACCTGTTCGGCATACCCGGCGACGCGATCAATGACGTGACAGATGCGCTGCGCCGGCAGGACCGGATACGCTTCATCGGTGTTCGCCACGAAGAGACCGGGGCGCTTGCGGCATCGGTTCAGGCAAAGCTGACCGGCCGGCTTGCGGCGTGCATGGGCACCTCGGGGCCGGGCGGCATTCATCTTCTGAACGGACTTTACGACGCACGGATGGACCATGCGCAGTTGATCGCGATCACCGGGCAGGTGTCGACCGGCGTTCTGGGCACCGAGGCCCATCAGGAGGTGCGGCTTGACCGGCTGTTCGCCGATGTCGCGGTCTATAGTCAGACCGTGACCACCGAAGGGCAGGTGCCCGACGTGATTCTTGAGGCCTGCCATGCGGCGATCGCCAATCGCGGTGTCGCGCATGTGTCCATCCCGACGAATGTGTCGGGGCGAAAGGTGTCGCTAGGTCCCGATCGTCCGATCAAGGCCGCGGTGGCGGGACGCATATCTCCGGTCGCGGCGGATTGCGGCGCGGCGCTGGATCTGATCGGCAAGTCCGAGCGTGTCGCCATCCTCGCGGGCATCGGCTGTCTGGGCGCGCGCGACGAATTGCTGGCCTTTGCCAAGGCTGTTCAGGCGCCCATCGTGCGCAGCCTCAAGGCCAAGGAGATCATCGACGACGATCACCCGCTCTGCGCCGGCGGCCTGGGGCTGCTGGGCGGCAAGCCGGCCGTCAAGGCGATGGACGGGTGCGATCTGCTGATCCTCGTCGGCACGGATTTCCCCTACCGCGAGTTCTATCCCGAATCCGCCAAGGTGATCCAGATCGACATCGAACCGACGCGCATCGGACGGCGGCACCCCGTCGATATCGGGCTGGTCGGTCATGCCGAACCGACGCTGGCCACACTGACCGACGGCGTCGACGGGGCACGGTCCGAGGCGTTCCTGAAGGACATCCAGTCGCACATGGCCGAGTGGCTCAAGGGGCGCGACAAGGACGAGGCCTCTGGCGCTTCGCCGATCAGCCCGCCGCGGCTTTTGTCGACCCTGTCGAAACTGGCCCCCGACAACGCCATCTTCATCGCCGATACCGGGACCTCTACGGCCTGGGCCGCGCGGCACCTGCATGTGCGGCTGGGCCAGCGGTTCACCCTTTCGGGTGGGCTTGCCACCATGGCCATCGGCCTGCCGGGCGCGATCGGCGCGCAGCTCGCCTATCCCGACGCCCGCGCCATCGCCGTCGTGGGCGACGGGGCGTTTACCATGCTGTCGGGCGATCTCCTGACGGCGGTGCGCTACAAGCTGCCGATCGTTATCATCGTGCTGAACAACGCCAAGCTCGGCTTCATCACGCTGGAGCAGGAGGCCAAGGGCCTGCCCGACTGGGGAACCGATATCCGCAACCCCGATTTCGTCGCGCTGGCAAAGGCTTGTGGCGCGGCAGGGTTCCGCGTGACCGAGCCGGACGCGCTCGAACCCACGCTGACGGAAGCCTTGGCCGAGACGGGGCCGGCGGTTGTCGAGGTTGTCGTGGATCCCGACGCGCTGATCATGCCGCCGACGATCAACGCCTCTCAGGCCTATCATTTCGGCCTCGCCAAGCTGCGCGAGCTTCTCGGACAATGACGCGACCGGCCGGCGACTGAAGATCAAGGGAACGAGGACCCCATAAACCTGAACGAAAAACAAGCCACCCTGTGCGACGAGAACAAAACGGACTTTTCCGATCTCCGCGCCGTGTTCTTCAACTGCACGCTGAAGCATCCCGATCAGGCGTCGCACACATCGCTGCTGATGGGTACGTCGGCGAAAATGATGCGCAAGAGCGGCGTCGCCGTGGAAGAGATCCGGATGACCGCACACAAGATCGCATTCGGTGTGCAACCTGACATGCGCGAGCACGGCTGGGAGCATGACGACTGGCCCGATCTTTGGCGCAAGGTCAAGGCGGCCGACATTCTCGTCATCGGCACGCCGATCTGGCTCGGCGAACAATCCTCGGTGTGCCGTTTGCTGATCGAACGACTCTACGCCATGTCTGGGCTGCTGAACGACAGGGGGCAATCCATCTTCTACGGCAAGACGGGCGGTGTGGTCGTCACCGGCAATGAGGATGGGGTCAAGCATGTGGCGATGAACGTCCTCTATTCCCTGTCGCATCTGGGCTACGCGATCCCGCCGCAGGCAGATTGCGGCTGGATCGGCGAGGCAGGGCCAGGCCCGAGCTATGGCGACGAGCGCGCAGGGTTCGACAACGAATTCACGCAGCGCAACACCACGATCATGACATGGAACCTGATGCACATGGCGCGGATGCTGAAGGATGCCGGCGGTCTTCCCAATCACGGCAACGACCGCAATGCATGGTCGGCAGGGTGCCGTTTCGATTTCGAGAACCCCGAGCACAGGAACTGATACCGCGAGGACGCTGCTGGCAATGCGGCCATCTGAAACTCTAGCTTGGATCGGTTCCAGACGCGGCCGCTTCGGAACTGGCAAGGAACGGGTCTCAATTTCCGGAGGGCTTGCGGCAGATGAGTCTGTCCAGTTATGATTATGCTACGTATCTAGTAAAATCAATAGCTTAGAGTGGAGGTGGGGTGGATGCCACTCTCACCCTGACGGCATCGCGATGTGCCAAGCTTACGCTGTCATTACACAAGCTGAAGGAGAGGGCATCCATGGGAAAGGTTAGCATCATTGGCGTCGATCTCGCAATGAACGGGTTCCAGGTGCATGGCGCCGCGGCGGACGTGTCCGTTCTGTTCCGGAAGAAGCGCTCGCGGGCCAATTTAGAGCGGCTCGAACTCCGTTTCGCTGCCAGTCGCGACTGAACCAAATGTCGAATCGAACCCTCACTCAGACCAATTATAACAATGACTTAGAGGCCAGAGAACGTTCGACGCCGGTCCCGTCCGCTCCAACAGACCCCGCAACATGCGGCTGCCCGCGAAGGGGAACCCCATGTGCAGCTTGTCGATCCGGTCCATCAGCTTCAGATCGGTATCCGAGACCGGGCGCGGCTTGTGATAGACGGCTCCCCGGCTGATCCCCAGCACGGTGGCCTGGCGGCTGACGCTGAGCTTGGCGGTGGGATCGATCATTTTCTTGCGCTCGGCAACAGACCCGCCCTGCCGAGCGCGCCGGACAAAAAATCGTTCTCCAGCGTCAGCTCTCCGATCTTCGCATGCAGGGTCTTCACGTCGATCACCGGTTCCGACTCGGCCGTCGGTCCATGGCCGAAGACCCCGGTCGCACCCTCGAGCAGCTGGTCGCGCCACTGCTTGATCTGGTTCGGATGGACGTCGAAATCCTGCGCCAGTTCGATCAGCGTCTTCTCGCCCTTGATCGCGGCCACCGCCACTTTCGCCTTGAATTCCGGGCTGTGGTTCCGGCGCGGTCGTCTTGCCATGGTCTTCTCCTCGCTCGCAGCATCATGCTGCCGTTGCGCGGAAAATCCACTTATGCCGGCTGTTCAGATTTCTGGAACCACCTCTGCCTGTCGCGAGTGAACCGAATGACCACTCAAACCATCATCCGAACTCTGAAAATCAAAAGCTTAGGTGCCGGAGAACGTTCGACACCGGTCCCGTCCTCTCCCAATTGGCTGACACCGTAGTGCGCGGTTAGGA
>Ga0102940_1002930_pt1 | contig 10029 bp, 5 predicted proteins | sample SalPonR2_C_D1_MG_FD_78215 | JGI IMG/M metagenome (GOLD analysis project Ga0102940, IMG submission 78215) | Salt pond soil microbial communities from South San Francisco under conditions of wetland restoration - Salt Pond MetaG R2_C_D1_MG | ecosystem: Environmental > Aquatic > Marine > Intertidal...
CTCGAACCGATAGCGGCTGAATCCTAAGGCCGGGTTAGCGGCGCCGGAGCCGAGCCCATGCGCCGCGACCGGACCCGGCGGCCTCCGCACGGTCCCGGAACGGTCCCGGAACCGACCCCCGACCCGAGCGGAACGATACCCGAACCGCGCGCAACGGGACGTCGGAACAATACCCGAACACCGCTCCGCCCGGCGTCCTCGCGCCGCCGTGCAAGCCTTCGCCCTTTAACGCGCCGTTCAGCCCGTCTATTCAACGTCGGACGGCGCGCCGCAGGGGGAAGAGCCGAGATGACCCGACCGATCCATCCCGTCGTCATGTGCGGCGGCTCCGGCACCCGGCTCTGGCCCCTCTCGCGCCAGAGCTACCCCAAGCAGTTCGTCCCCCTCGCGGGCGAGGACACGCTGTTCCAGCAGACGCTCCGCCGCCTCTCGGGCGAGGGCTTCGCCGCCCCCGTCCTCCTCACCAACGCCGAGTTCCGCTTCATCGCCACCCAGCAGCTCGGCGAGGCGGGGCTGCCCGGCGGGGGCGAGGCCAAGGCGATCCTGATCGAGCCGGAGGCGCGCAACACCGCGCCCGCCGTCCTCGCGGCCGCGCTGACGCTGGAGGAGACGCCGGACGCGCTGATGCTCGTCGCGCCCTCCGACCACGTGATCCGCGATCCGGAGGGCTTCCGCGCCGCGGTCATGGCCGGCGCGCCCGAGGCCGACGCCGGGCGCCTCGTCACCTTCGGCATCGCCCCGGACCGGGCCGAGACCGGCTACGGCTGGCTCGAGCTCGAGAGCCCGCCCGAGGGCGCCGCGCCGAAGCCCCTCGTCCGCTTCGTCGAGAAGCCCGACGCCGCCCGCGCCGGGGAGATGCTGGCCACCGGCCGCTTCCTCTGGAACGCCGGGATCTTCCTGTTCTCGGTCCGGGCCGTCCTCGCGGCCTTCGAGGAACACGCCCCCGGCCTCGTCCCGCCCGTCCGCGCCGCGCTGGCGGAGGGGCGCACCGACCTCTGCTTCTTCCGCCTCGCCGAAGGCCCTTGGGCGGGGGCGGAGGACATCTCCCTCGACTACGCGGTGATGGAGCGCTCGGAGAACCTCGCCGTCGTGCCCTTCGACGGCGGCTGGAGCGACCTCGGCGCCTGGGAGGCGGTCTGGCGCGAGGGGGGGCCGGACGCCGACGGCGTCGCCCTGCACGGGCCCGCCACCGCAATCGACTGCCGCGATTCGCTGCTCAGGGCCGAGGATCCCGACCAGCGCGTCGTCGGCATCGGCCTCGAGAACCTCGCCGTGATCGCCATGCGCGACGCCGTCCTCGTGGCCGACATGCGCCAGAGCCAGCGCGTCAAGGAGGCGGTGGCGCAGCTCAAGGCCGAGGGCGCGCCGCAGGCGACCGACTTCCCCCGCGTCCACCGCCCCTGGGGCTGGTACGAGACGCTCAGCCTCGGCCGCCGCTTCCAGGTCAAGCGCATCATGGTCCGCCCCGGCGCGCGGCTCTCGCTCCAGAGCCACTTCCACCGCGCCGAGCACTGGGTCGTGGTCGAGGGCACCGCCCGCGTCACCGTGGGCGAGACCGTGCAGCTGATGGCGGAGAACGAGTCGATCTTCGTTCCCCTAGGCTCGGTCCACCGCCTCGAGAACCCCGGAAAGGTGCCGATGTACCTGATCGAGGTGCAGTCCGGCCCCTATCTGGGCGAGGACGACATCGTCCGCTACGAGGACGTCTACGCCCGGAACTGAACGCGCTTCGCGGCCGGCGGGGCCCTTGCGCCGCGCGGAGCCGGCCCTTGCGCATCGGGCATCGCTCGGCCCGGCGGCGCCGGCCTGCGACCGCCACGTCTGGACTTCGTCGGTCCGCTCCCCGACATTTCAATTGAAACGGACGCTGCGGCGCCCCATCTTCATAAGGTCGCCAAGGCTGACCTAATTCCGGGAGGACACCCCATGGCCCCGCTTGACGCCGAAGTCGCCCTCACGGACAAGTACCGCGTCTCGCGCGGCGCCGCGCTGATGAACGGCATGCAGGCCCTCGTCCGCCTCGTCATCGAACAGGCGGACGCGGACAAGGAGGCCGGGCTGAACACGGGCGGCTACGTCTCCGGCTATCGCGGCTCGCCGATCGGCGGCTTCGACATGGAGCTGTTCCGCAACAAGGCCGAACTCGACCCGCGCAACGTCGTGTTCAACCCCGGCCTCAACGAGGACCTCGCCGCCACCGCCGTCGGCGGCACGCAGACCCTGCTCGACATCGACGATCCCACCGTCGAGGGCATCTTCGCCCTCTGGTACGGCAAGGGCCCGGGCGTCGACCGCTCGATGGACGCGATCCGCCACGTCTCCCTCGCCGGCTGTTCGGAGAAGGGCGGGGTGGTCCTCCTCCTCGGCGACGATCCGCTCTGCAAGTCCTCCACCACCGCCCATCAGTCCGAGCAGGCGATGATCCACGCCTCGGTGCCGGTGGTCTATCCGGCCTCGGTGCACGAATACGTGCCGATCGGCATGCACGCGATCGCCATGAGCCGCTTCTCCGGCGCCCCGGTCGCCTTCAAGATCGTGACCGACACGGCGGACAGCGCCGCCACGGTCCTGCTCGACCGCCTCCGCCCCGAGATCACGCTGCCCGAGAAGCCGGAGTTCGAGGTCTCCCTCAACTACGTGCCGGAGACGGTGCCCTATCTGGTGCAGGAGCGTCGCCTCGCCGTACGGCTCGAGGCCTGCAAGCGCTACGCCCGCGCCAACCGCCTCAACGCGGCGGTGTTCGAGCCGAAGGGCGAGAAGCGCCTCGGCATCGTCGCGGTCGGCAAGGGCTACTCGGACGCCCACGCCGCGCTCCGCCTTCTCGGCCTCTCGGACGAGGCGGCGGCGGCGAAGGGCATCGGGCTCTACCGCATGCAGATGGTCTGGCCGGTGGAGGAGAAGACCCTCCTCGCCTTCGCCGAGCAGTACGACGAGCTGCTGATCCTCGAGGAGAAGCGCCCGATCGTCGAGACCGAGGTCGCCCGTCTCCTCGTGAACCGCGACGGCCCCAAGCCGCTCCTCGTCGGCAAGACCGACGAGCAGGGCGCCCCCCTCGTGCAGGACTGGGGCGAGCTCACGCCCGAGCACTGCGCCGAGGTGATCGCCAAGCGCGCCCTCTTCCGCGGCGTCGAGGGTCTCTCCGGCCCCGCGCCCGAGGCGCCGCTCGGCAACGCGCCCAGCCTCGCGCGCTCGCCGTGGTTCTGCGCCGGCTGCCCGCACAACCGCTCGACCAAGCTGCCCGAGGGATCTACCGCCGGCGCCGGCATCGGCTGCCACGCCATGGCGATCTTCTTCGACCCCAAGACGCAGTACTTCACCCAGATGGGCGCCGAGGGCATGCACTGGGTCGGCCGCGCGCCGTTCTCCGGCCGCAAGCACATGTTCCAGAACCTCGGCGACGGGACCTACACCCATTCCGGCCTGCTCGCGATCAAGGCCGCCGTCGCCGCCGGCACGAACATCACCTACAAGATCCTCTACAACGACGCCGTCGCCATGACCGGCGGTCAGGCGATGGAGGGCGGGCCGCTGCCCGCCGACATCGCCGCCCAGGTGCTCAGCGTCGGCGTCAAGCGCGTGGTGGTGGTCTCCGACGACGTCGAGGCGACGAAGGAGACCGGCGACTGGCCCAAGGGCAACGTCGCCTTCCACGACCGCTCCGAACACATCCTGGTGCAGACGCAGCTCCGCGAGGAGGAGGGAGCGACCGTCCTCCTCTACGTCCAGACCTGCGCGGCCGAGAAGCGCCGTCGCCGCAAGCGGGGCAAGTTCCCCGATCCGCCCAAGCGCGTCGTCATCAACCCCGCCGTCTGCGAGGGCTGCGGCGACTGCGGGATCAAGTCCAACTGCGTCGCGGTGAAGCCGCTCGACACGCCGTTCGGCACCAAGCGCCAGATCGACCAGACCGCCTGCAACAAGGACTATTCCTGCCTCGAGGGCTTCTGCCCGTCCTTCGTGACCGTCGAGGGCGAGGCGTCCGATCCGCTCGCCGGCAAGTCCAAGGGCATCCTGCACCAGCCGCCGGAGGACCTCCCCCCGGCGTCGCTGGCGAAGGCCGAGGACTTCGCCGCCGTCGTCACCGGCATCGGCGGCACCGGCGTCGTGACCGTGGCCGCGGTGCTGGCGATGGCCGCGCGGCTCGAGGGGCTCTCGGCCCTGACGCTGGACCAGACCGGCCTCAGCCAGAAGAACGGCGCGGTGCAGTCGCATCTCCAGATCGGCCCCCGCGCGCTCGACGACCGTCCGGCCCGCGTCGCCCGCGGCACGGGCACGCTGCTGCTCGCCTGCGACATGCTCACCGGCGCGCAGGACGACGCGCTAAGCCGCATCTCGCCCGAGGGCGGCATGGCGATCGCCAACGGTCGGGTGGAGCCGCTGCCCGCCTTCGCCATCGACCCCAACGCCCGGGCCGACGGCGAGGAGCTGGTGGCCCGCCTCGAATCGCGGCTCGGCAAGGACAAGGTCGTGGTGCGCGACGTGGCCGAGCTGTCGGCCCAGCTCGTCGGCGACGGCATGGGCCAGAACATGATGCTGGTCGGCGTCGCCTGTCAGGCCGGCGCCCTGCCGATCGCCGCCGAGGCGATCGAGAAGGCGATCCGCCTCAACGGCGCAGCCGTCGAGATGAACCTGGCGGCCTTCCGCTGGGGCCGCTGGCTCGTCGCCGACCCCGCCAAGGCCGAGGCGCTGACCGCCGAGGCCCGCCAGCCTTCGTGGCAGACCGAGAGCTACGACGACCTCGTCAAGCGCTTCGAGGCGAACCTGACCGGCTACCAGTCCGCCCGCTACGCCAAGCGCTTCCGCGACGCCCTCGCCAAGGTCGAGGCGGCGGAGGAGAAGCACTGGCCCGGCCGGCGGGAACTTTCGCGGATCGCAGCGCGGGCGCTGCACAAGACCATGCACGTCAAGGACGAGTACGAGGTCGCCCGGCTGCATCGCTCGAAGGCGTGGAAGGATCAGCTCGCGCGGGAGTTCGCGCCCGACGTCAAGGTCACGCATCATCTGGCGCCGCCGATGTTCTCCAAGACCGACCCGGTCACGGGCCATCCGCGCAAGTCGCCCTACTCGGCGAAGCTGGTGCAGCCGGCCTTCGCGCTGCTCGCCCGCTTCAAGGGCCTGCGCGGAACCCCGCTCGACGTCTTCGGCCGCAGCGAGGAGCGTCGCGAGGAGCGGGCGCTCGTGGACGAGGTCGAGGCGCTGACCGCGACCGTGGCGGAGCGTCTGAAGCCCGAGACCGAGGCCCTCTCGCGCGAGATCCTGGAGCTTCCGCTCGAGGTGAAGGGCTACGGCCACGTCAAGAAGGCCAACCTCGACCGGGTCCGCCCGCGCTGGCGCGAACTGCTCGCGAATCTGTCCGGCGGACCGGCGCCCCGGGCCGAAGCGGCCTGAAGCCCCAGCGAATGTGACGGACCGGAGCCGCGAATCCTCTCGCGGCTCCGGTTTCCTTAAACAGATCAAGGCTTTGATGCGTCTCAAAACCTTCATCGATATGAGATCAAATCCGGCGGCAGCACTGGTACCACCCAAGCGTCATCCGAGGCGGCGACCCGACGCCGCGAGGGACGGATGCACGACCGCAACCGGAGGATTCCCGTGAAGCTCACCCACATCGCCGCGCTCGCCGCGACAGGCGTCGTCGCCGCCGGCGCCGCCGAGGCCCGCGACCAGATCCGCATCGTCGGCTCGTCGACCGTGTTCCCCTTCGCGACCGCCGTCGCCGAGAACTTCGGCCGCACCACCGATTTCCCGACGCCCGTGATCGAGTCCACCGGCTCGGGCGGCGGCCTGAAGCTCTTCTGCGCCGGCGTCGGCCTCGAGCATCCGGACATCACCAACGCCTCGCGCCGCATGAAGGCCTCCGAGTTCGAGATGTGCCGGGAGAACGGCGTCACCGAGATCACCGAGGTGAAGATCGGCTATGACGGTCTCGCCGTGGCGAACTCGCGCCAGGGCCCGCAGCTCGACCTCACGCTCGGGCAGCTCTGCCAGGCGCTCGTGAAGGGCGCGATGGAGCCGGCGCCGACGATGTGGAACGAGATCGACCCGTCGCTGCCCGCGGCGCGGATCGAGGTCCTCGGCCCGCCGCCGACCTCGGGCACCCGCGACAGCTTCGAGGAGCTGGGCCTCGAGGCCGGCTGCGAGGAGATCGGCGCCGAGTTCACGGAGGTCCGCGACGACGGCGTCTTCATCGAGTCGGGCGAGAACGACAACCTGATCGTCTCGAAGCTGGAGGCCAACCCGAGCGCCCTCGGCGTCTTCGGCTACTCCTTCCTGGAGCAGAACTCCGGCTCGCTGCAGCCGGTGACGATCGACGGCGTCGAGCCGAGCTTCGAGACCGTGCTCTCCGACGAGTATCCGATGTCCCGCTCGATGTACTTCTACGTCAAGCAGGCCCATGTCGGTGTCGTTCCGGGCGTCATGGAGTACGTCTCGGAGTTCATCTCCGACGCCGCGATGGGCATGGACGGCTACCTCGCCGACAAGGGCCTGATCACGCTGACGCCCGAAGAGCAGACCGCGCAGACCGCGGCCGTGATGGAGTTGCAGGACCTCGAGGCCTCGGACTTCTGATCCACGCCTCCGTCCGGGTGCGCCCGGGCGGAGCCACGGAGGCCGGCCGGGGGCGCAAGCCGCGCCTCCGGCCTGTCCGTCCCGACCCTTCCTCCGGCCCCGGCGGTTCCCTCCGGCGCGCCGGTCCCGGAGCGATCCCTCATGCTGTGGCTCACCGCCCTCGTCACGCTCGCGCTCGCCGCCGCCGTCCACGTCCTCGGCAGCCGCAAGGCCGTCGCGCTCGCGGACGGGAACTTCGCCTCGCTGCACAGCCGTCCGAGCTATCACGGGCTCTACTGCGCGCTCTGGACGCTGATCGCGGGGCTCGGCGCGCTTCTGGTCGCGGCGCTCGTCTCCCGCGGCCTGGTCGACGCCGCGCTGCTCTCGATCATCGACGAGCGCGCGCCCGACATGCGCGAGATCGAGCGCCAGCTCGCCCTCCGCGACGCCTACGCCATCGCCCGCGGCGGCGTCGCCTCCAGCGACGACGCGCTGCGTCAGGCGCTGGGCGAGGCCGCCTCCCGCTACGGCGCGATCCGCCTCGTGGTGGTGATCGGCCTGACGCTCGCGGCCGCGGCCCTCGCGGCGGCGCTCACCTTCGTCCGGCTGACGCGCGACTGGCGGGCCCGCAACCGGGCCGAATCCATCATCGAGCGCCTGCTCTGGGTCTCCGCCACGATCGCGGTCCTGACCACCGTGGGCATCGTGCTCAGCCTGATCGGCGAGACGCTGGTGTTCTTCGACCGCATCGACTGGCAGATCCACAAGTACCTGTTCGGCACCACCTGGTCGCCGCTCTCGGGCGTGTTCGAAGGGAAGATGGACGCCGACAAGGTGGGGGCGGTGCCGCTGTTCCTCGGCACCTTCATGATCACCGTCATCGCCATGCTGGTGGCGGTCCCGATCGGCCTGTTCTCGGCGATCTACCTGTCCGATTTCGCCCACCGGAACGTGCGCAGCTGGGCCAAGCCGCTGCTGGAGATCCTCGCCGGCATCCCCACCGTGGTCTACGGCTTCTTCGCGGCGATCACCGTCGCGCCCTTCATCCGCGACGCGGGCGAGGCGATCGGCCTCGACGTCGCCTCCGAGAGCGCGCTGGCGGCGGGCGTGGTGATGGGGATCATGATCATCCCCTTCGTCTCCTCGCTCTCGGACGACGTCATCAACGCCGTGCCGCAGAGCCTGCGCGACGGCTCCTACGCCGTGGGCGCCACCAAGGGCGAGACCATCCGCCAGGTGGTGCTGCCGGCGGCGCTGCCGGGCATCGTCTCGGCGGTGCTGCTCGGCGTCTCCCGCGCGGTGGGCGAGACCATGATCGTCGTGATGGCGGCGGGGCAGGGCGCCAACCTCACGGTCAATCCGCTGGAGGCCGTGACGACGGTGACGGTGCAGATCGTCGCCCTGATCACCGGCGACACCGAGGCGGACACCGCCGCCGGCCCGGCCTTCACCCTCGGCTTCACGCTCTTCGTCGTGACGCTGGCGCTCAACGTCCTGGCGCTGCGCACCGTGCGCAAGTACCGCGAACTCTACGACTGAGAAGGGCCCTTCGATGGTCAGCTCGAGCGACATCTCCGCGATCCACGGCTCGGCCGCCGCGGCCGACCGGCTGCGCCGCCGCCGCGCGGCCGAATGGCGGCTGAAGGCCTACGGCATCGCGGCGCTCATGCTGGCCGGCGCCGCGCTGGTGGTCCTCGTCGGCTCCACGGTGCTGAAGGCCAGCCTCGCCGTCACCGAGCACTACGTCGAGCTAGGCTTCGAACTCTCGCCCGAGGAGGTCGGCACGACGCCGGAGGAGATCCGCCGCGCCAACTTCGACGGCATCGTCAAGGAGAAGCTCAGGACCCGGTTCCCGAGCCTCTCCGAGGATCGCGGCACGCGCCGCGAGCTCTACGACGTCGTCTCCGGCGGCGCCTCGTTCGAGCTGCGCGAACGCGTGCTGGCGGAGCCCTCGCTCGTCGGGACGTCGTTCGACTTCCCGCTGCTCGCCTCGGACGACGTCGACCTCTATCTCAAGGGCGCCTACGGCACGCTGCGGACCGCGGAGCGTTCCGGCGTCCTCTCGCCCACCGGGACCACGGGGGAGATCCGGCTCCTCTCCACGGTCGACGACTTCGACTCTCTGCTCGACGAGGTGAAGGACACCCTGCTCGAGGAGGCCGATCAGCTCCGCCGTCTCGCCGCCCGTCAGGAGACCGGACGCGCCGTGCGCGAGGAGGAGGCCGCCGCCGCCGAGACCGAGGCGGAGCGCGAGCGCCTGCTGGCCGAGGCGCAGGCCTACGCCGATCAGCGCGACGCCTACGACCGGCAGGCCGACGCGCTCGAGGCGCGGGCCGCCCGTCCCGGCGGAACCGAGGCGCTGGGTCCGACGACGCCTTCGGTGTTCATCCGGATCAACGGCGGCGTGGTGCGCGCCACCGAGGTCTCGAACGCCGCGATCGCCGGCGAGGTGATGATCCCGCTCGAGAGCGAGGCCGAGGCGCCGCCCGAGGACTGGACCTACTGGGCGATGAGCACGCCCGAGCGCTCCCGCCGCATCTCGGACGTGCAGATCGTGGTGGTCGAGACGCTGCGCGAGGAGGGCGCCGTCAGCGCGAGCTTCAACTGGCGCTTCTTCACCTCCGCCGACAGCCGCGAGCCGGAGCTCGCCGGCATCTGGGGGGCCGCCGTCGGCTCCTTCTGGACGCTGCTGGTGACCTTCTGCCTGGCCTTTCCGATCGGCGTCCTCGCCGCCATATATCTGGAGGAATTCGCGCCGCGGAACCGGCTAACCGACTTCATCGAGGTCAACATCAACAACCTCGCCGCAGTGCCGTCGATCGTGTTCGGTCTTCTCGGCCTCGCCATCTTCGTGGCGGGTATCGAGATCGCGGGCGTCGAGATCGGCGGCTTCATGCCCCGCTCGGCGCCGATCGCCGGCGGCGCCGTGCTCGCCCTGATGACGCTTCCCACCATCATCATCGCGTCCCGCGCCGCGATCCGCGCGGTGCCGCCCTCGATCCGGGAGGCGGCGCTCGGCGTCGGCGCCTCCAAGCTCCAGACCTCGTTCCACCACGTCCTGCCGCTGGCGATGCCCGGCATCCTGACCGGCACCATCATCGGCATGGCCCAGGCCCTCGGAGAGACGGCGCCGCTGATCATGATAGGCATGGTCGCCTTCATCGTGGAGATCCCCGGCGGCATCACCGACAGCGCCACGGTGCTGCCGGTGCAGGTCTACCGCTGGTCCGACTTTCCCGAACGCGCCTTCGAGGCGCGCACCTCCCTCGCCATCTGCGTTCTGCTGTTGTTCCTCGTGGCCATGAACGCCCTCGCCGTCTTCCTCCGCCGCCGCTTCGAGCGTCGCTGGTGAGCGCCCCCATGCAGGAGATCCCGTCCATGACCAACCAGCGCCTGACCGACGCGACGGTCGATTCCCGCGAGATCAAGTTCGAGACGCGCCACGTCGACGTGTTCTACGGCGACACGCAGGCCATCAAGGAC
>Ga0102940_1002934_pt1 | contig 10022 bp, 8 predicted proteins | sample SalPonR2_C_D1_MG_FD_78215 | JGI IMG/M metagenome (GOLD analysis project Ga0102940, IMG submission 78215) | Salt pond soil microbial communities from South San Francisco under conditions of wetland restoration - Salt Pond MetaG R2_C_D1_MG | ecosystem: Environmental > Aquatic > Marine > Intertidal...
AAGTTCCTGGCTAAAGCCCTAAGCAGCAACGGTAACTTGTCACCGCCATAAATGGCGGTGTAATGAATGTACTATCTCAAAAATTACAACTTTGAGAACAAATTCAGATAAGAAATAGCTTGTGTTTTTTTAATATATAGTGTAATAAGCACAAAAAACTATAAAGCTTCGGATAGTTGTAGTTAATTTTAAGTATTTCAGTCACTTTTTATGCCAAACATTGACTAATTCTCTTTTTGTAAGTCTTTTTGTTCATTATTCAGGGAAATTTAGATAAAAAAAGCTACAAATTTTGAAAAAGTAGTGAATCTGTTTTATGCTTAGGTTTGATTATTCATTTTAAATATTGTGTGAAAGCTACCTGTACAAATTTTACACAATGATGTACGATACCGGACACTAAAATTTGACCGGAATTGGTATAAATATCATTAAATCAGTGTTTTGACATTGTTGGCATAGCTTTGGCTAATATAGAATCAGAAACCAAAATTAACCCTTAAAACCCAATACCATGAAAAATTTTAAAATTACCACTGCAGCCCTTATCTTAGTTTTGATCTTTAGTGCAAACATCAGCCAGGCATTTCCAGCCATCAAAGCTACAGCAAATTCTGACAAAGAACTTTATACTGCCATCCAACAGCTGATGGATTATCCTGAACAGGGTAAAGCCCAAGGTGCTTCTGGTTACGTTCTTACAACTTTCCATGTCAATGAGGAAGGATGGATTACCGTGAAAGATGTGCAGGGTAAAAAAGTTTTTACCGATTATGTTAAAAGCCAGTTAGATGCTATTTCAGTTGAAAATCCGGACCTCTACGGTAAAAATTATAAGATTAAAATTCAATTTGATTTTCAGGATGAATAGTTGAATTATTCCCCAACTTAAGGCCGGCCTGTGTGTCGGCCTTTTTTTGTGCGTAAGTTTCAATAAACCAGGAAAAAATAGCATATCGGTGCAGCATTTTGTGGTTTTGATCGTCATACATTCAGAAACCCAATAATAAAACTTAAAACCCCAAAACCATGAAAAGCATTAGATTATTTTCTGCAGCACTTATCTTAGCTTTAGTATTCAGTGCCGATGTATCAAAAGCATTTCCGGCCATTAAAGCTACAGCGAATACCGACAAAGAACTTTACACAGCCATTCAACAGCTCGTGAAATTTCCAGACAATTGTAAAGAGCTTGGTCATTCAGGTTCGGTATGGGTAACTTTTTTTGTAGATGGCGACGGATGGATTGATGTTTACGACGTTCGTGGAGATTGTATGTTTTCTGATTATGTAAAACAGCAATTACCTTTGATCTCAATTGAGAATCCGGAGTTGTTTGGAAAAACCTATCAAATTAAGATTAGTTTTAATTTTATAGCGCGATAATTATATTTCGATGATCGTTTAAGCCGGCTTTGACCGGCTTTTTTTTAACGGTCAAGGGTTACGCTCACACTCTCCATTTTTCCACCGAGGGGCGGATTCATTTTTCGTACCTTTACTGTAGCATGTTCAATTTGGTCGAACTCAGCATAAAGGGTTTCCAAAATTCTGCCGGCCACATGTTCAAGTAGATGGGATTTTATTTGCATTTCAGCTTTAACAAATTCATACACCTTTAAATAATTGAGTGCATCCTCTAAATTATCTGATTTCATTGGTTTTTTACAGTCGGTTTCCAGCGTTAAATCGACCAAAAAATGATTGCCTACAACCTGCTCTTCCTTGTAACACCCGTGGTAGGCATAGAATTCCATGTTTTCTATTTGTATTTTACCCATTTTTATAACAGTTTTTATTTTCAGCTTAATGTAGATAATGTCTTTAAAATCGAGCTGTAAAAGTATAAATTATTATTTTTGTAAGTTGAACTTAGTTTAGCATAAAAGGTTTAAATCAAATACAACATATATTTAGCATAATTTAAGATTCCAATGAACAAACCAGAAACGCCAAGCGAAGAGAAAAAGTCACTCAACTTTATTGAGCAGATTATTGAGGAAGATTTGAAGAACGGGAAGAATCAAAAGCGTGTGCACACGCGTTTCCCACCGGAGCCAAATGGATATTTGCATATTGGTCACGCAAAATCAATATGCTTAAATTTTGGTTTGGCCAGGCAATACAATGGAAAATGTAATTTGCGTTTTGATGATACAAATCCGGAGAAAGAAGAGACAGAATATGTTGAGTCTATTAAAGCAGATATTCGCTGGCTGGGTTTTGAATGGGATGGAGAAGAGATGTATGCTTCCGATTATTTCGACCAACTTTATGAGTGGGCAGTTAAATTAATCAAGGATGGCAAAGCCTATGTTGATGATCAAACTCCGGAAGAAATTTCTAAACAGCGGGGAACAACCAGGGAGTCTGGTAAAGAAAGTCCTTTTAGAGCGCGCAGTGTTGAGGAAAATCTCGACCTGTTTGAGCGAATGAAAAATGGTGTTTTTGAAAGTGGGTCAAAGGTGCTGAGGGCTAAAATCGATATGGCATCACCGAATATGTTGCTTCGTGACCCGATTATGTACCGGATTTTAAATCGTGAACACCACCGCACAGGGGATAAGTGGCATATTTATCCAATGTATGATTATGCACATGGGGAATCAGACTATATCGAAGGTATTACACATTCGCTTTGCACACTAGAGTTTGAAGTACACAGGCCACTTTATAACTGGTTCCTTGATCAACTTGCTGAAGGCGAATATCGGCCACAACAAATTGAATTTGCGAGGTTTAATCTTGGCTATACCGTGATGAGTAAAAGGAAATTGCTTGAGCTTGTCAATGAGGGATATGTTGCCGGATGGGACGACCCACGCATGCCAACCATCACGGGGATTAGGCGCAGAGGTTATCCACCAGCAGCCATACGACGTTTTTCTGAAATTATTGGTATTGCCAAACGTGATAATTTGCAGGATGTAGCCCTTTTAGAGCACACGGTTCGGGAGTCGCTCAATAAAACAGCACCACGTGTAATGGCTGTGCTGAATCCTGTTAAACTGGTACTTACAAATTACCCTGAGGATAAAATTGAACATGTAGAGATTGAGAATAACCCTGAAGATGAAGATGCCGGAACACGCGAAATGCCCTTCTGTCGTGAGTTATATATTGAGCGCGATGATTTTATGGAAGATGCACCGCGAAAATTTTTCCGAATGACTCCAGGCAAAGAAGTGCGCCTTAAGGCCGGTTATATTGTAAAATGTACTGAAGCCATCAAAGATTCTGAAGGGGATATAACAGAAATTCATGCCACGTATGATCCCGATAGCAAAAGCGGTTCTGGTACAGAAGCATCAATGCGGAAAGTAAAAGGAACACTTCACTGGGTCTCAGCACAACATGCTTTGGATGCAGAGGTGCGTCAGTACGACAGGCTTTTTACCGTTGAAGAACCAACAGCAGATAAAGAAAAAAATTATAAAGAATATATCAATCCTGAGTCATTAGAAATTTTGAAAGGCTGCAAGGTTGAACCATCTCTGGCCAATGCCAAACCCGAGGATCGCTTTCAGTTCCAGCGTAAGGGCTATTTTGTGGCAGACCGTTACGACCACAAACCAGATAAAATGGTTTTTAACCGTACCGTACCACTCAGAGATACCTGGGCTAAAGTAAAGAAAAAATAATAGAGCAGCGTACAATATAAATCTTGCTTTAGGGTTGTGATATTAGGGGATTATAAATCGGTAAATAGGGACAACGGTTTTTTAATCCATGATTTTTTGTGAATGTTTATAAAATGGTCGCATTGAATTACAAAGCAATCATCATTATACCTTTGTTTATTTTTTTGTCCGGGACGCTCGGTGATGTTGTTCATGTTGAGCAAATGGACTCAGGGCTGCCGCACCATTTAATTGAGCAGCTTGAAAAGCAGGCATTTGATGAGCCCGACGAAAAAAATTCCGAAGCTCATGTACAAAGCAATTTCTCGACCCCGGTTTTTAGATCAGATCAGGTTGGGATTTTTGATGAAAAAGTTCGTTTGGGTGTGTTGATTCCCGAATACCAGGGTTTTTCATCACAGGACTATCGGTGAATTTATTTCCGTTTCTATTTAACTCTGCCCGGATTTTTCTTGACAAAATCTGACCAACTATTGCTTTTTTTAGTGTCAGGAACCATTCTCTGATAGAAATGACAAACAGCTGCAGCCAGACCATCAGTGGCATCAAGATATGAGGGGAGGTTGTCAATTTGCATCATACGTGTGAGCATGCCCGCAACCTGTTCTTTTGATGCACTCCCTGAACCTGTAATGGCTTGTTTTATTTTTCGGGGTGCATATTCGACAATTGGCACCGAATGCGATAGCGCCGCAGCAATGGCAACACCCTGTGCCCTGCCAAGTTTGAGCATAGATTGCACGTTTTTCCCGAAAAAAGGGGCTTCAATGGCAATTTCATCTGGCAGATATTGTTCAATGAGCATCCTTGTGCGGTCGTAAATGTAATTTAACTTTTGGTAGTGATCTTTGTACTTACGCAAATCTACCACACCCATACTTAAAAGTGTAGGTTGCTTGCCAGATGCATCAATCACGCCATATCCCATGATGGTAGTGCCCGGATCTATACCTAAAATTATGTTATCTGCATCTTTCAATAATTGTATTTTAGAAGGTAAAAAACAAATGTAATAATTGTAATGGGCTTTTATTGTGATTTTGGGCACCAAATTTGTTAAACTTTTGGCAATAAATTAATAATAAGGCCTCCTTGCCATAAAATAGTATTACCTTTACACGCTAATTATTTAAGACTTTTATGATTCAAACTTTCGCCGAATCCGGATTGCAGGTAGATATACTGGACGCAATTCAGGAATTGGGTTTCGAGCAACCCACGCCTATACAGGCACAAACAATACCCTTTCTTTTAAACTCAAGACAAGATTTTATAGGCCTCGCCCAAACAGGAACAGGTAAAACAGCCGCTTTTGGTTTACCGGCATTACATTTAACAGATGTCGAGGATAAACAAACCCAAACACTTATATTATGTCCTACGCGAGAGCTTTGTTTGCAAATCACAAGTGATTTGAACAAGTACTCGAAGCGTATGCGCGGCCTCAATGTAGTGCCGGTTTATGGAGGAGCCAGTATTGAAACACAGATAAAGGCACTCAAAAAAGGTGCACAGATTGTTGTAGGGACACCGGGCCGTTCATTGGATTTAATAAAACGCAAAAAGCTTAAACCTCACAATATTAGTAGGTTGGTGCTGGATGAGGCCGATGAGATGCTCTCCATGGGATTTAAAGAAGACCTTGATGCTATTCTTGAAAATACACCAGAAGAGAAGCAGACATTACTCTTTTCAGCGACGCTTTCGAAAGAAATAGCCCGTATTACCAAAAAATATATGAATAACCCAGAGCAGGTTTCGGTGAATCCAAGAAATACTGCCGCTGAAAATGTTTCTCACATTTATTACATGGTACAGGCAAAAGACCGTTACCAGGTTTTAAAACGCCTTGCAGATGTAAATCCTGATATTTATGGGATTGTTTTTTGCCGAACCCGTCAGGAAACAAAAGATATCGCCAAAAAGTTGATGGAAGACGGCTATAATGCCGATGCTTTGCATGGTGACTTGTCGCAGGCCCAACGCGATGAGGTTATGCATCGTTTTAGAAATCGACAGTTACAAATTCTTGTGGCTACCGATGTTGCTGCACGTGGTATCGATGTGAATGACCTTACACACGTTATTAATTATAACCTGCCCGACGATACAGATGCTTATGTGCACAGAAGCGGTCGCACGGGGCGTGCAGGTAAAAAAGGGCTTTCAATTGCCATTGTGCATTCCCGTGAAGGTCGCAGAATTCGCGAAGTGGAAAAGGTTGCCGGGGTTAAGTTTACCAAAGGTACGGTACCGGGCGGTAAGGAAATTGTAACGAAGCAGCTTTATGCATTCATAGATAAGGTTACCCAAACAAATGTGGATGAAAAACAAATTCAGCCATTTATGGAGGCAATTTATGAGAAATTAGAACCGATGAGTCGTGAGGACCTGATCAAACATTTTGTCTCTGCAGAGTTCAATCGCTTTTTAGATTATTATAAAGATTCCAGAGATATCAATGTTTCAGAATCAAACAGAAAACAAGAAAAAAATGGTCCGAAAGCCAAGAAAACCCGGACAGGAGGGGGTAAAATTAAGTTCTCCAGGCTTTATATTAATCTTGGGACCAAACATAAATTGAATCCTACAAGGCTTATTGGGTTAATTAATGAGACCTTGCGATCGAGAGATGCAGAAATAGGTAAAATTGAGATATTGAAGAATTTCTCATTTTTTGAAATAGAGGATACCCTAACCAATAAGTTGGTTGACGGTCTTATAGGTAAAAAGTTTGATGGACATCCTATACTTGTGGAGTTGTCGGAAGCGAAAAAAGCAGGTGGACGGAACAAGGGTGATAAGCGCCCGAGAACTAAGAAACGTCGTTAGTATTTTTAAATAATATAACAGCACAAAAAAAAGCTCTTCAAAACCGAAGAGCTTTCGTTTTATATATATGGAGCTGCGTTAATCTTTATAATTACTGAGTACCTCAAGTACAATATCAATATCTTTTTCAGTGTGTGATGCATTGATTTGAAAACGAATTTCTTCATCACCTTTTGGTACCACCGGGAAATTGAGCCCTGTGGCAAGCACTCCGTGCTCGTTAAGGTGCTTTACAATATCGCTTGTTTTTTGAGAATCCCGCACCATTAGCGGCACAACAGGATGGTCGCCCTCGATTGTTTCTAATCCCAGGTCACACAATCCTTTGTCGAATTTTTGTGTCATGGCACGTAAATGCGCCAGTATATCTTTACCTTCAGAAGTATCAACAATTTCCAGTGCCTTTATTGCAGCTTCGCTTTCTGAAACGGTAATCGGATTTGAATAAATGTATGTAGGTGCACTTTCACGAAGGTATTTTACCACCTCTTTTGATGATACAACATATCCGCCATTCACACCAAAGGCTTTACCAAGTGTGCCGACCAAAATATCGACTTTGGCGTTAGTGTACTCCTCGGTTCCGCGTCCGGTTTTACCAAAAGCACCGACCCCATGTGAATCATCAGCTATAGTAATTACGCCTTCTTCAAACTTGTCGTTAAATTTTTCGCAAACTTTTACAAATTCATCTAAAGGAGCATGATCTCCGCGCATGCTAAAAATGCCGTCCGTAATAACCAGTGCTCTTTTACCTTTCCCTATACTACGTTCAAGTGCTTTTTCGAGCGCTTCCATGTTATTGTGCGCATATATTTCTTTACCAGCAGGTCGTCCCAAACGCATGGCGTTTATTATACAGTTGTGGTTAAGTTCGTCGCTTATCAAAACCGTTTCTTTAGTTGTCATCGGGAATATTACTCCAATACTGGTTACATAAGCCGAGCTGAAAATCATGCCCGCTTCTCTACCATGAAATGCTGCCAGTTTGGCCTCAAGGTCGAGATGAGATTTGAATGTGCCGTTAATAAAGCGCACTGCGCCGGGCCCCACACCAAATTCTGCTGCCCCTTTCTCTTCAGCTTCAATCATATCTTTGCGCAACGAGAGCCCCAGGTAAGAGTTTGAGTTCATTCGAATAAACTCTTTATTGCCATATCCTTCCAGCAAATAGCGGGGACCTTTTCCTTTTTGAGCTGGAATACATTGTGTAATAACCTTTTCCGCACCTTTTGCACGTCCGCTTTTTTCGAGCTCGTCAACGTTTTTTGTGAGCACTTGATTTAGTTTATTTAATGACATAATACCTCCTGATTATTTATAGGTGTTGTTTATTATTATGATTGCAAATGTAGCTAAAAGTATGAAAAATTGAACCATAGCCATTGTAATATGTTTGAAGGTGTTTTAATGGAAATGCACCAGGGTTTTGCCTCAGAAATCATAATATAGCATGCGGATTCGGCTTTTATAATTTAATGAATTCGACGCTGCATTATATTATCAATTTTGATTGTTTATTCTAATATATTAAACTGCAAATTTATTTTTCTGTATTTTTTTGTCAAGCAAAACGGCCTGTATCCCTTAGTTTTACATGTCCTCGTCAAAACCTGTAAAAACCATAGTTGTCATATGTGTTTTACAACATACTAATAAACAGCCATTTATAATGAGTTGCCTAATAGTTAGTTAAATTGACGTTAAATATTCGTTAAAAAAATTTGCAATAATTCAATATAAGCGATACTTTAGCCCATACATTAAATAAAAGTTAAGTGTTATGGGAAAATTTTTATTTACACTGGTGTTCCTAAGTTTCTTAGGGATCCAGTCGTATGCACAAAAAACAGTAACAGGGACTGTAAGCTCCGCCTCTGATGGCAGTGAGATGCCTGGAGTTACAGTAGTTGTAAAAGGAACCCAGGTGGGTACAATTACCGCTAATGACGGTAGTTACTCTATAGAAGTTCCTCAAGGTGCGGATACGCTTATGTTCTCGTTCATTGGTATGAACAGTGTGAAAAAAGCTATCGGCAACCAAACCGTAATTAATGTCCAGATGGTTTCAGCCGTCACAGAGCTCGATGAGCTGGTGGTTACCGCCCTGGGTATTTCGAGAGAGAAAAAGGCACTTGGTTATGCCGTACAGGAAGTCGGAGGGGCTGACCTGGAGGAAGCCAAAGAGGCCAATATTGTAAACTCGCTTTCCGGTAAAGTAGCCGGTACACAAATTACCAATGCCAGTGGTGCGGTAGGTTCTTCTTCACGTATCACCATTCGTGGTAATGCTTCTTTTAACAATAACCAACCACTTTGGGTTGTAGATGGTGTGCCAATTAGTAATGCTTCATCTGACGTTTCGCAGTGGGGTACTGTCGGTAATGAGGCAGACTTTGGTAATGCTGCAATGGACCTAGACCCTTCAAACATTGAATCACTTACGGTTCTGAAGGGTGCCAACGCTGCTGCAATTTACGGATCCCGTGCAGCAAACGGTGTAATTGTAGTAAAAACTAAAACCGGTGAAAAAGCTAAAAAAGGTATTGGTGTCAGAATTAGTTCAGCCGTTACCTTTGACCAGGCTTACAACTTTGTCAACTATCAGAATGATTATGGTCAGGGTGTTGGTGGTAGTGAATTTAATTATCTTGGTTCAGGAGCTTATGATAATGGCGCTTCTTATCAGGATTTTGCCAACGGAACATATAGTTCAAATTATGGGTTTCTGTATTATGATGGTAATGGTGGTGGTGTAAACGATAACGTGGACGAAAGTTGGGGTCCAAGACTTGATGCAGGATTGTCAATGCCTCAGTTCAATAGCCCACTTGCAGATCCAAATGATCCAGACACACGTCAGGCTACACCCTGGGTGTCGAATCCGGACAACATCAAAAACTTTTTCCAAACCGGTGTGACATTAGATAATAGCGTAAACATTACTTCAAATGGTGATAAAGGAGCCATGAGACTCTCTTTATCTCATTACGACCAAAAGGGTACAATCCCAAATACCGATTTAACCAAGTATACAGTTTCATTCAATGGTACACAAAATTTAACAGACTGGTTGAAGTCCAATGTAACATTTAATTACGTTAATAATTCAAGTGATAACCTTCCAGTTCAGGGTTATAGCTCGAACAACGTAATGCAATCTATGGGTGGATGGTTTGGTCGCCAGGTAAATATGGAAGCTCTGGAAGCAAATTATGACAAACTAAATGTTTTTGGTAATCCATACAACTGGAATACCAGTTATCACAATAACCCGTATTGGAACGTGAATTATAATACTACAAGTCGTGAGCGTGACCGTATATTTGGTAATGCAAGTTTAGATGCAGAGCTTACAGACTGGGTAAAAATTACCGGTCGTGTAGGTGTAGATTATTACAGTGAAATACGCAAGCACGTTGATTATGTTATGTCGAATGAACAACCTGACGGTGCATTCTGGCAAGAAGATAGGAATAATCGTGAGGTAAATGCAGACTTATTTGCATCTTTTAATAAGGATTTTGGAGATTTTAATCTTAATGGTAT
>Ga0102940_1002935_pt1 | contig 10022 bp, 4 predicted proteins | sample SalPonR2_C_D1_MG_FD_78215 | JGI IMG/M metagenome (GOLD analysis project Ga0102940, IMG submission 78215) | Salt pond soil microbial communities from South San Francisco under conditions of wetland restoration - Salt Pond MetaG R2_C_D1_MG | ecosystem: Environmental > Aquatic > Marine > Intertidal...
AGACACTTGGGGTTGCAATAAAGGTTTACCATTATCGCCGGAAAAAGAGACACAAGAAAGCTGGAAGTTAAGTGAAACAGCCTCTCAACCGGCTTTCGCCGGTTTTTATTCTTGCATTTTAAATATTTTCTATGGGAATCAAACTAACACCTCTTTCGGTAACACTATACCTGATGATACTGTTGTTCGCTTTCTCCTCCTGTGCTAACTACAAGTTGAATTATGGCCCGGAAGCGGAGGGCTGGGAAAACCAGCAGCCGGAGCAGGGTAAGGAAATCGAGCACACAATGTATCTGATCGGAGATGCAGGCTATACGCAATCCGGACAAACGCCTCCCGCACTGCGCCTGCTCGAAACCAAACTTCAGGACGCCGGGCGGAATACTTCGGTCGTTTTTCTGGGCGATAATATTTATCCCGACGGAATGGCGCCGAAGAGCAAGACGGCCGAACGCGAAATAGACGAGTACCGCCTGCGGGCGCAACTCGATGTCCTGCAAGGTTTTAGAGGGAAGCCTTTTTTTGTGGCCGGCAATCACGATTGGTACGAGTACGGCATCGACGGGCTGGAGCGGCAGCAGGAGTTCATTGAAAAATACCTGGGCCGCAGCGATGTCTGGGAGCCTAATCCCGGTTGTGGTGATCCGGAAGAGATAGAACTCAGCGGAAACCTCGTGCTGATATTGCTGGATACGCAATGGTGGCTCGCTAACTGGGAGGGCGAACCGAAGGTAAATGAAGGTTGTGTGATCAAAAGCCGCGAAGAGTTCTGGATTTACCTGGAAGACGCCATCAAGGGCAACCGTTCCAAAAATATCGTGCTGGCGATGCACCATCCCGTTTTTTCCAACGGCCCGCACGGCGGAGAGTTTAGGGTGAGAGATCACCTGTTTCCGCTTACCAATCTCCATGAAAACCTATGGCTGCCGCTACCGCTCATCGGGTCCCTATACCCCTTTCTCCGCTCGACAGTGGGCAGCAAGCAGGACCTGGCGCATCCCGAGTACCGCGACCTGAAGGATATCCTGATTACCTCGGCCCGAAAGAGCGGCAGCTTCATCTTTGCCGCCGGCCACGAGCATAGCCTGCAGTATCTGGAAAAAGAGGAACAATACTTTATCGTTAGCGGCAGTGGGTCAAAGCGTAGCGCCGCCAAGACGGGCAACGGCGCCCTGTTTGCTTACGGCGGTCACGGCTTTGCCCAGCTCGATTTTTACGCGGACGGATCGGCCTGGGTGCAGTATTGGGTCAGCGAAGGCAATGGCAGCAGTGGACGGGTAGCTTTCCGCAAACAGATCAAAGGGCCGCTACCTGGGTTGAATAAAGCAGAGCCCTATGATTTTTCCTTCTACAACAGTGATGCCGGCTACCTGGAAATGGAAGTCGGGGCGTATGATTACTCGCGCAATGCTTTCGGGCGTTTTCTCTGGGGTAACCATTACCGTGACGCCTATGCCGCTACCGTAAACATTCCAAAGCTCGATCTGGAATCCTTCCAGGGAGGCGTTCGACCGGTAAAGCGCGGCGGTGGGTTCCAAACCAATTCCCTTCGGCTGGAAACCGACGACGGCCGGCAATATACCATGCGATCGGTCGATAAAGACCCTACCCGTACGGTGGCTTACCCCCTCAATCAGTCACGGATCGTGCTCGATATTATCAAGGACAGCTTCAGCGGCGCTCATCCGCTCAGCGCGACCCCTCTGCCCTTGATGCAGGATTCGCTCAACCTCTATCATACCAACCCCAAGCTGTACTACGTGCCCAAACAACCCCGCCTGGAAAACTTCAACAAAGATTACGGCGATGCTTTATATTTGGTGGAAGAACGACCCGATGACGATGTTTGGGAGGAACAGGCCAGCTTCGGCTACCCCGATGAAATACTGAGTACAGAGGATGTTATCGAGGAGGTGCATGAGCACCACGACCATGTCATTGATCAGAACTGGGTGCTGCGCGCCCGGCTCTTTGACGTGGTGATCGGTGACTGGGACCGGCACGACGATCAGTGGCGCTGGGCGGAATTCGATACACTGGGTAATACCCTTTACCGTCCTATTCCACGCGATCGCGATCAGGCTTTCGGCAAGTACGACGGCTTCATCTTCAGCTTCGTCCGGCAAGCTTCTCCGCTAGTCCGGGCGTTGCGTGATTTCAAACCCTTCCAGCCTCGCATCAAGTGGTCCAACTTCGGCGCGCGAAGCTTCGATCCCACTTTCCTCAGCGCGATGTCCTGGGAGGATTGGGAGCGGGAAATCAAATATATCCAGCAACATTTGACCGACAACGTTATCGAAAGAGCTGTGCGCGAGGCCTGGCCGCCGGAACTTTACCGCCTCGACGGCCCCACCGTTATCGAAACCGTGAAAGCACGACGGGACAACCTGCTTCGAATGGGGCGCGACCTTTACGAACACCGGGCCAGGGAGGTCGATGTCGTCGGCACTAACGAGCGCGATCTGTTCCTCGTTGAACGGATGGACAATGGGCTGACCAAGATACGGGTCTTCGATACCAACAAGGAAGGTGAACAGGAAATGCTCTTTTACGAACGTACATTTGACCGAAAGGACACCAAAGAAATCAGCCTCTACGGGCTCGATGATGAAGATATATTTCAGGTCAAAGGCAAGGTCCGGAACGGTATCAAAATTCGACTTATCGGTGGCTTACAAGACGATACCTTTACGGATGAATCGCGCGTAAGCGGATTGTCGAAAAAGACGATTGTCTACGATGCGAAATCGGAAAAGAGAAACCTGACGAGCAACCCGGAAACCCGAGTGCGAATTTCCGGAGACCCACAATACAACATCTACAACCGGCGCTCTAAGGATTACAACTTTGACTTCTGGACCTTCCTGCCCAGTTTGGCTTTTAACCCCGACGATGGCTTCCTACTCGGCGGATCAGTCCAGTTCACCCACTACGGCTACAAGAAACACCCCTATGCCGGGAAGCACTTCCTGTCGGCAAAGTACGCCTTCGCTACCGGAGGGGCGGAATTCATTTACAATTCCGAATGGATAGATGCTGTCGGTGACTTTGAAATCGGGATAGATGGCATCTACCGCTCCCCCCTCTATTCCGTCAACTTCTATGGCATCGGCAACGAAACCCTTAACCGGGAAGACACGCTGGGCGTTGACTACCACCGCGTGCGCCAGCGGGAGATCCTTTTTTCACCGGCACTAAAGAAAAGGGTCAACTCGGCAACCTCTTTTTCCTTCGGACCTACCTTTGAATCCATTGAGGTAGAGCGCACCGAGGGCCGCTTTATCGACGATTACGCCAAAGGAGAGGATGACCCTTTCGACGAAGCGTTCTTTGAGGGGCAGCAATTTCTGGGTTTGCGATTCACTTTCGACTTCAGCAACCTCGACGATGCAAACTATCCGGCATTAGGGGTCAATTTATTCGTAGATGCAGGCTGGCGGGTTCGGGCAGACAACTTCGACCGGAATTTCCCTTATCTGGAAGGGTTCATTTCCGCTTTCCAACCCCTGGATTCCCGGCGCCGCCTGGTGCTGGGCACCCGTATTGGTGGTCGTCATCTGTTCAACGATGAGTTCGAATTCTACCAGGCCGCTACCCTCGGCGGTACCGGGCAGCGTGCCAACTTCCGGGGATTTCGCCGGGATCGCTTTACCGGTAAATCGGCTTTTTATCAAAATGTTGATCTGCGCTGGGAAATGTTGCGCTCCGGTAATATATCCCTGCCCTTCACGATGGGTCTGCTGGCCGGTTTCGATCACGGCCGCGTGTGGACACCGGAGGAGGACTCCCGAAAGTGGCATATTGCATACGGAGGCGGGGTGTTCATTTCACCGCTGGACTTGCTGACCGCACAACTGAGCGCCTTCCGTGGCGATGAGGAGGCCTGGCGGTTTGTCTTTACGGGAAAGTTCCTTTTCTGATGCGGCAGCCGGATAATTGTCCTATCTTTGCGCCCTGATTTGCAATAAAAGAATTGTATTGTCAACATTCAAAAAAGCAAAAACCAGAACGATTATGAAAGAAGGTTGGGTTTTGATTTACTCCGATAGTGAATTGTATCAGGTTAAAATCGCCGAGGATATCCTTAAACAAAACGGCATCGAGAGCCATATCGTTAATAAGCCGGATTCGGCTATCCCGTCGATCGGTGAAGCGGAATTGTATACGCTGCCGGAAAGAGCGGAAGAAGCGGTTAAGGTACTGAGAGAGAATGATATTAAGGTGTGAATCCAGCCAGGCGCTTTTTGTCGCTGCTGATACGTACTTCTTACCCCTCATCCGGATGTCCTTGAGGCCTGCCTGAACTCCGGCAGGCCTCAGCAACCGGATAGTATTTTTTACGCTGCTTTTAGAATTGTGGGCACGGAATTTTTGATCCGCCCAGATTCAGTCCCCTTCCCTCTCCAAAAAGATAAGTGATCGTAGCTCCTACGGTAAAGAAATAGTCCCTGGCTGGCCCGCCCCGACGATAAGGCCTGGTGGGGTCTCCTTTTTCCGGATCAAAGGAGGGGCGGCTGAGGCGTGCTGCCAGTTCGCCGTTTCCTTCCAGAATATCCTGATACACTATGCTGACCCCGCTGACGTCGTCGAGATGATCCGTAAAGGTGATGCGGCCGCTGCCCTCGAAGCCCAGTATCCAGTTCTCATCGAGATGCAGCTTTATGCCGCCTCCGCCGAGGGCAGCCCATTGCCATAATTTGTAAGGCGCTTCGTAGCCGGGCAGTCCTTGCCCTTCCGTACCCAGCGGCTGTAACTGATAGGTTTGCCGCTCGTATTCGGCAGTGGGAGAAAAATGAAAAACTGCAGCGCCGCCGTACAGATAAGGTTCGACAAAGAAGTCAGTATTAAATAGGTGCCACTGGAATAGGTTGAGCTCTCCGCTCAGCGCAAATTCATTGATGTTTGTCTCAAAGTTAAGTCTCCGGTTCCTGCCGCTTAGCGCGTCGTCGCCCGAAAGGGTCATGTTGGTATATCCCAAACGGAAGGAAAGCCAGGGCGCTACATTGGCGCGCAGCAACGCTCCACCGGCGGGGTGAAGAGTTTGAAAATAAAGCTCTAGCCGGTTGGGGGCAAGATCGCCATCATAGTAGGAAAGGCCACCGTACAAACCAATTTCAAAAGTCTGACTCTGTAGAGTGAAAGTCGATAGCAGTAAAAGCACTAAGACAAAACGCTTCATCATCGTGTATTAAGTTTACCCCTGGCCTTGCGGTCCCTTCGGGAGTTTGATAAACGCCGGCACAGCCTGAAAACCCGAAGAACAATCCGGTTCCCGTTTGGCTTTACGCCGGTAGCTGGTATAGTTAAATTGGGGTGCCGAGAACTAAATTTCGGGGCAGGGGCGATAACAGGGATTATGTAACGTCAAAGGGATGAAGTTTCATATGTGGAGTGAACAGAATTTATATTATTGAGCGCTGGTCTACTTTCGCCCGGTGTGGTTGTGCCGCAAGAAGAAAAAAGTGTAAACCAGAAGGTCTTCCGGCAAGAAGTAGTTTTCAGCACAGAAAATTTGCTTTGCGCTAAGAAAATTTGACAATCCCTTGTTTACATGAAAGAAACAACATACATTTATACGAGATGTTGAAGACCCTGTGTCAACATCCTAATCCTAATGAAGCGCCGCTCTTTTTCTGGCCAAAATCACTCGTATTAATTTGATCAGGGACTGCTGTATTGAGTTGTCCTGTTTGATTCCCAGGTTTCACAATCTTATATTATGAAATACGGATTTATTATTGATAACCGCAAGTGCATAGGATGTCATGCCTGTACTACAGCCTGTAAGGCCGAGCACCGCGTACCGGTCGGCGTCAACCGCACTTGGGTTAAACAAGTGGAGAAAGGGGAATTCCCCCATACTCGCCGCCTGTTTTCTGTGATGCGCTGTAATCACTGCACCGACGCCCCCTGTGTGGAAATCTGTCCGGTGGAAGCATTGTTCATCCGCGATGACGGCATTGTCGACTTCGACAAGGACCGCTGCATTGCCTGCAAATCCTGTATGCAGGCCTGCCCCTACGATGCCCTGTATATCGACCCCGAAAATAACACGGCTGCGAAGTGTAACTACTGTGCCCACCGGGTGGATGTGGGCCTGGAGCCGGCCTGTGTCAATGTTTGCCCTGAGCATGCCATCATTTCCGGTGATATGGACGACCCCGAGTCCGAGATCTCTCCGCTACTGGGACGTCAGCAAGTGATGGTCCGCAAACCGGAAAAAGCTACCGAGCCCAACCTCTTTTACATCGATGGGGACGAGGCCAGCCTCTCGCCCGGCCTGACGGAAAAATCGAAGGAATATTTCTGGAGCGCCCAGGAGAGAGGTGTCGGTCACTATGCCAAAGTAGCCGAAGAAATGGCCTTTTCCAACGGTGATGTCGTTCAGACATTAATGGAGCGCAACGGCCAGTCGGCTACGGCCGGTGAGGTCGCCGAGAACGGACCGGCCCGATCGATCGATCTGGTTATGGGCAAGGCCCGTCGCGTTTATGACGCTCCGGATAAAGGTATTCTCTGGGGGTGGGAAGTTTCGGGATACGTGCTGACCAAAGCCATCTCGGCCGGCGCATTTCTGGTGCCCTTCCTGGCCTGGCTGTTCAACTGGGCGCCGATTCGCACCGGCGCGCGTGACACCGGCCTGGGTATTGCCCTCGCCTTCCTTGTAGCCACCGGCTTATTACTGATCAAAGATCTCGACCGGCCCGACCGCTTCCTCAACGTCCTGTTCCGGCCCCAGTCAAAATCCTGGTTGGTGAAAGGCGGATACGCGATTTCCCTGTACGGCGGTCTGCTTGTCTTATGGGGGCTGGCGCTCGGCCTGAACTGGGGAGCGATTACCGACTACATTGCCTGGGCGACCGCTATTTTTGCGATCCTGGTTGCAGTCTATACCGCCTTCTTGTTCGCACAGGCCAAGGGGCGCGACTTTTGGCAGAGCCCGATGCTGGGGTTGCACATGATGATACACAGTATCATGGCCGGTGCAGCGGTGTATGGTATCCTGATGGTGTTCATGAGTTACGATGGATCCTGGATGACTTACGTTAAAAATGTTTTCTACGTAGCTATCGCCTTCAACCTGCTGACACTGCTGCTGGAAATGACCATGCCGCATCCGACCGAGGATGCCAAGCGCGTGGTAAAGATGATCACCAAAGGGCGCTATCGCCGCAAATTTTGGGGTGATGTAATCCTGCTCGGCAATGTGCTGCCGCTGATCCTGGTCGCCGTCGCCGGTGGCAATCCCATTCTGATCGGACTGGCAGGGCTGGCCGTGCTGATCGGTATTTATTACACCGAGCACATCTGGGTGGAAGCACCGCAGCGCATCCCCCTGAGTTAAAAAAGGAGGAATCACATAGAGCCTGAATTTTTCCGGCTGTCCGGCCCCGGCGTGAAACTGACCGCCAATAGCCGGAAGCCGGTCAATCATCCGGGGTAACAGATAATCTTCTTCTGAATTTCCTCGTGCAAAAAGAGACAAACAATGAATAAAAGAAAGCCATCATTCATAGAACGCATTGCTGAAAAACTGGGCCTGATCCCCGATCTGCATAAAAACGGGGAAACCCCGGTAGAACGCCTGACCGAACCGGGGCAATTCACCAAATTTCCACCGCCGGAGCAATGGGATGATTGGGTGGAGTATGAAGCCACCGCCTGGCCGCGCGTCAAAAAGACACGCTACAGCATCGTGCCGACCACCTGCTTCAACTGCGAATCGGCCTGCGGTTTGACCGCCTATATCGATAAGGAAAACATGCAGGTACGCAAGTTTGAGGGCAACCCTTACCATCCGGGAAGCCGCGGGCGCAACTGTGCTAAAGGACCGGCGACTATCAACCAGATTACCGATCCCGACCGCATTCTGTATCCTCTCAAACGCGCCGGTAAGCGCGGCGAAGGGAAATGGGAACGCGTCAGTTGGGACGAGGCACTCGACGATATCGCCGCCCGCCTCCGCAAGGCCCTGCAGGAAGAACGGCACAATGAAATCGCCTACCACGTCGGTCGCCCCGGTCACGAAGGTTATATGGACCGCATCCTGCAGTCCTGGGGCGTAGACGGTCACAACAGCCACACCAATATCTGTTCCTCCGGCGCCCGCTTCGGCTACGCTACCTGGTACGGCTACGACCGGCCCTCGCCCGATCACGCCAATGCCAAATTCATTCTGCTCATCAGCGCTCACCTGGAAAGCGGGCACTACTTCAACCCGCATGCTCAGCGCATCATCGAGGGCAAAATGAAGGGCGCCAAGCTGGCGACCATGGACCCACGCCTGTCGAACACAGCCAGTATGTCCGACTACTGGATGCCCACCTATCCCGGCACCGAAGCCGCCGTCCTGCTGGCTATGGCTAAGGTAATCCTTGACGAAGGGCTATACAATCGCGACTACCTCGAAAACTGGGTCAATTGGGAACAGTACCTGGCCACCAAACATCCGGATAAAGAACGGACCTTCGAGAACTTCATCGACGTTATGCGGGAAAGTTATGCCGAATATACGCCGGCCTACGCCGAGCAGGAGAGTGGCGTACGCGCAGAAATGGTCGTTGAAGTCGCCCGCAAAATCGGTGAAGCAGGCAGCCGCTTCGCTACCCACAACTGGCGCAGCGCCGCGAGCGGCAACCTCGGCGGCTGGTGCGTCAGCCGCTGCCTGCATTTCCTCAATGTACTGGTCGGCAGTGTCGGCGCCGTAGGCGGCACCTCCCCCAATTCCTGGAATAAGTTCAAACCGAAATTCTTCGACCATCCGCCCGCCCAGAAATTCTGGAACGAGCTGCACTTTCCGAAGGAATACCCGCTGGCTTTCTTCGAAATGAGCTTCCTGCTGCCGCATTTCCTCAAGGAAAACCGCGGTAAGATGGATGTTTATTTCACACGCGTGTTCAACCCGGTATGGACCTATCCCGACGGCTTCAGCTGGATCGAAGCATTGACGGATGAAGATAAATTCGGCATGCATATCGCCCTGACGCCAACCTGGAACGAAACGGCTTACTTCGCCGATTATGTCCTGCCAATGGGCCTCGCCTCCGAGCGGCACGACCTCAACAGCTACGCTACGCACGCCGGCACCTGGATCGCTTTCCGCCAGCCTGTACTGCGCGAAGCAGCACGCCGGATGGGCAAGGATTTTAACTTTACCTATGAGGTCAATCCCGGCGAAGTATGGGAAGAAGACGAGTTCTGGATCGAACTGTCCTGGCGTATCGACCCCGACGGCAGCCTCGGCATTAAGGAGCACTTCCTCTCGCCTTACCGGGAAGGGGAAAAGGTGAACATCGATGAGTACTACCGGTACATTTTCGAAAACACCAAAGGCCTGCCCGAAGCAGCCGGAAAGGAAGGGCTGAACGCACTGGAATACATGAAAAAATACGGCGCCTTCGTCGTAGAAGAAAGTGCTTACAACAAGCATCTCAAGGAATTGACGCCAGCGCAGCTGCAAGGCTCCGAGACAGACCCGGAAAGCGGAGTGATCACCCAAGACGGCAAGGAGATCGGCGTCATGGTCAATGACAAAGCCGTCGTGGGCTTTCCGACGCCCTCGCGCAAAAACGAATTTTACAGCCAGACCATGGCCGATTGGGGCTGGCCTGAATACGCGACGCCGACCTATATCAAGAGCCATATCCACGAACAGGAGATGGATCGCGATAAGGGCGACTATCCGCTGGTGCCTACCTTCCGTCTGCCAACCCTCATTCACTCACGCTCAGCCAATGCCAAGTGGTTGTACGAAATTTCCAACCGCAACCCCGTCTGGATACATCCTTCCGACGCCCGGAAGCTGGGCGTCAAAACCGGGGATCTGCTGCGTATCAACACCGATATCGGCTACTTCGTGGATAAGGTGTGGGTTACCGAGGGTATGAAGCCCGGTATCGTGGCCTGCTCCCACCACCTGGGCCGTTGGCGCCGCCCGCAGGATGCCACGGGCAATCGCTGGGGCGTCAATACAGTGGCCATCGAGAATGACGGCAACGGAGGCTGGTCAATGAAAACCATCG
>Ga0102940_1002937_pt1 | contig 10021 bp, 7 predicted proteins | sample SalPonR2_C_D1_MG_FD_78215 | JGI IMG/M metagenome (GOLD analysis project Ga0102940, IMG submission 78215) | Salt pond soil microbial communities from South San Francisco under conditions of wetland restoration - Salt Pond MetaG R2_C_D1_MG | ecosystem: Environmental > Aquatic > Marine > Intertidal...
AACACATGATGCTGAAATAGAAAGTAAAGTTACCTGACAGAACCATTATTATAAAGCGCGTCACAATTTTTCATACAAACGAGTAAATTTGAAGAAGCACGAGCGACTAAAAAAAGAGCTTAAATTATTTGACGTCTACGCTATCAGCACCGGAGCCATGTTTAGTTCCGGGTTTTTCCTGCTCCCGGGTCTTGCAGCAGCCCAAACCGGGCCCTCTGTTATTCTGGCTTATTTTGTTGCCGGCATACTTATTTTGCCGGCTATGTTCAGCGTGGCCGAACTTTCAACGGCTATGCCGCGTGCAGGAGGGGCCTACTACTTTATTGACCGAAGTCTCGGGCCGCTTTTTGGAACAGTTGGCGGTATAGGGTCGTGGTTAGCCCTTATTTTTAAAAGCGCATTTGCCCTGATCGGAATGGGTGCTTATATAGCGATATTTATTGATCTGCCGATTACTCCGGTGGCAATTACGCTCACAATAATTTTTGGAATTACAAATATTGTTGGGGCTAAAGAGAGCAGCTGGCTGCAAAATGTTATGGTGGCTACACTGGTCAGTATACTTTTTTTCTACGTTTTCCAGGGAACATTTGCGGTTTTCAATATCGATTTTTTTGATGAGCTTCGCGATGAGTTCACGCCTTTTTTCCAATTTGGCCCGCAGGGCTTTTTTGCTACTATCGGTTTTGTTTTTGTGTCTTACGCCGGCCTTACCAAAGTTGCCAGCGTCTCTGAAGAGGTACAAAACCCCGACAGGAATATCCCCCTGGGGATGATACTTTCACTTGCAACTGCCACATTTATATATGTGGTTGGTGTGTTTATCATGGTGATGCTTCTCGAACCTGAAGCGCTCCAGTCAGATCTTACCCCGGTAGCCACTGCAGGCGAGCAGTTTCTCACATGGCTGCCCGGTAATACCGGCCTGATTCTGGTGGTTATTGCAGCCATCGCGGCGTTTGCATCAACAGCTAATGCCGGCATTATGTCTGCCGCACGTTACCCGCTTGCCATGGCACGTGATGAGCTGATTCCCACCTACTTTTCCAGGCTGGGCCGTTTTGGAACGCCCACAATAGCGACAGTTGCAACCACTATAATCATGATATTTCTTTTGGTTGCCTTCAATGTAGAGTCGGTCGCAAAGCTCGCAAGCGCGTTTCAGCTGTTACTATTCGGGATTTTAAATGTCTCCGTAATTGTAATGAGGGAGAGTAAAATAGAAGGATATGATCCCGGTTTTAAATCACCCTGGTACCCGTGGATGCAAATTGCAGGATTTTTTATAAGTCTGTTTTTGATTGCTGAAATGGGCCTTCTCTCAATTATTTTCACGATCGCAATAGCCGCGGTAAGCGTCGTCTGGTATTTCAATTATTCCAAAGATAAAATTGACAGAGAAGGGGCTATTTATCATGTGCATGCACGTCTTGGCAAGTACCAGCATGAAGGTCTTAGAGAAATGAGGGGGATTATGCGCGAAAAAGGCTTGCGTAAAGAAGACCCCTATGAAAAAGCGATTGGCCGTGCACTGGTGCTGAATTTTTCCAATGACCTGCATATCGATGAGATTACGAAAAAAGTAAGCGACAAACTGGCCGAACGTGTCGATATCACCGCAGAAAAGATCTACTCGCTTTTTCTTGAAGATTATCGCGAGGGAATTATTCCGGTTGGCAATGCCTGCGCAATCAAGCACGTACGTGTTGAAGATGATATTGACACTGAAGTAGCATTGATTCGAATCAAAGATGGCTTGCCGTTCGATATGGTGAATCTTGAGAGCAACCAGAAGGATCTTGATGAGAACCTGAACAGTATCATATACCTGATGAGCTCAGCCAAACGATCCGGACAGCATCTGCGTATTCTTGCGCATCTGGCCGAAATGATCGATACCATCGATTTCAAAGAGCGATGGCTTAATGCCAAGGATGAAGCAGAATTGCGTGAGATTCTGCTGCGGGACGAAAGATTCATCAACCTGCGTTTAAGCGATGATGACCCCACAAAAGAGATGATTGATAAACGTATAAAAGATCTCAAACTTCCTGGAAGTACACTCATTACTGTTATTAAACGCGGGGGATCAATAATTTACGCGCATGGCACTACGCGTTTGAAAAAGGGTGACCGTCTGTCATTGATCGGCGAAAAAAGTGACATCAATGAAGTAAGAGAAAAATACTCCAAAAATTGAAATGTATCGCCGCTTAACTCGGTTAATTTACTGTGCCGCTTGATGTTTGAGCCTTAATTGATTCATACGGCTCAGTTGATTTCGCATTTTACTGATACAAAAAAGAAACTCAAAAGGAATGAACCTGGATTTTCTGTTAAATCGGATTAAATCACAGTTTGTTATCCTGCGCTGGCTGCCGGAGTATGACCGACAGAAATTCAAAAAAGATCTGGTTGCCGGTCTTACAGTGGGCCTGATATCTGTTCCCCAACTGATGGCCTACGCTGTTATTGCCGGTCTCTCGCCCGTCTACGGGCTGTATGGTTCACTGATACCGCTTCTTATTTACCCGCTTTTTGGCACATCCCGTCACCTCGCCCTTGGAGTCGTCGCCACAGATATGATCATCATTGCATCCGGTGCAAGCATGATTGCTGTACCGGGAACCGGCGAGTATGTGTCGGTTGTGCTGCTGCTGACGATGTTCACAGGGGTTGTTCATATGTGTTTGTCTCTGTTGAGGATGGGATTTCTTGTAAATTTGCTTTCCAAACCGGTCATTTACGGATTTATGGCCGCCGCTCCGCTGATTATTGGGTTCAGCCAGCTTGGCAATCTGCTCGGTTTTGAGCTTGTACGGTCTCAGTATGTATGGGTACTGGCATCGGATGCATGGAATCAAATAGGGTCTGTAAATTTTTGGGCGTTAGGTATAGGCCTTTCGGGAATTGGTTTGCTGGTCTTGTTGAAAAAACTCAATCCGCTTTTTCCGCGGGCCCTGCTGCTTCTGTCTGCGGGCGGAGCAGCCGTCTGGTTCTTTAACCTGAATAGTTTTGGAGTGGAATTGATCGGAAGAATACCATCGGGGCTTCCGTCTTTTCGAATGCACGATTTTTCCTTTGAAGACATTCGGCAACTCCTGCCCACCGCCATTACTCTCGTGTTAATACAGCTTATGTCTGTGATGTCGCTTGGCAAAACATTCGCCAATAAATACAAATATCCGCTGAATCCAAACCGGGAATTTTTTGCAATAGGGGTCGCTAATTTCCTGGGCAGTTTTTTCCAGAGTCCGCCAATTTCAGGTAGTTTTTCAAGGACGGCCGTAAATGAACAGAGCGGGGGGCAGACATCCCTGTCCAATGTAGTGTGTGCCGCAGTAATTGGACTGACCCTGCTTTTTCTTACCCCGCTTTTTTACTTTATACCTATTCCTGCCCTGGCTTCAATAATTATTGTTGCTACGTTGTCTCTGCTCGATTTAGACGAACTGATATATCTTTTCAGGACAAAACCCATTGATGCCTACATAGCAGTGTTCACATTCTTTAGTGTGCTTTTAATTGGTATACAGGAAGGAATACTTATGGGTATCGGGGCGTCACTGGTTGCTGTTTTATATCGATCGAGCAGGCCGAATGTTGCTGTTCTGGGGCATGTGCAGGGGTCGCGGACATTCAGGGATGTATCTGAAAATCCGGCGGCAACTCCCATCGAAGAAATCCTCATACTCCGCTTCGATACATCGCTCTCTTTTAATAATGCTGAGTTTATAAAAGACTTTGTTATCCAGAAAAGTGAGGAAAAAAGTAAAAAGATACGTGCCGTTGTTATTGACGCAAAAAGTATCAACGACCTGGATACAACTGCTATTGACGCCCTTCAGTCCGTAGCTGAAACGCTGTCTGACTGGAACATTGAGCTCCATTTCGGCGGGCTGAAAACACCGGTTCAAAAGCCCCTGATGCGTTCAGGGCTGGCACGGAAGCTTGGTGGCACCCATTTTCATGAAAGTACTGATAAAGCCGTTCAGTATCTGTTGAAAAAGTGGGATAAACAAGACCGGCAATCCGGCAGCGAAGAGAACGGCAGCTCAAATAATGGTGATGATAGCGATGATAGTGTTGCGCAAACAGGTGATAACCCAGGAAGGCTCAGTGATTACCTTGGAGTTATTGATTGAGTAATGATCGACCGGATTGGCGCTATTTTCTTGTCTCAATATCAAATCGTGCAGTTCGTCATACAGATGATACAAAAGGCAGGGGCACGGGCATAAAAAACTTGCATCTCTTTCATAAAAGTGTGAATATGCTTTTATGCGAACAACAATAGACATACCGGATCCCTTAATGAAAGCGGCAAAGAAACAGGCTATTGAGGATGGTATAACGCTTAAAGAGTTTTTTACCCGGGCCCTCGAAAAAGAGCTCTCCTCTGGTGGTAAACTCACATCGGCACCGTGGAAAAAAATGCGGGGGGCAGGTTCTGCAAACCAGCTCTCACCGGAGGATTCTGGTTTTGAGGGTTATTCAGGCCCGGATTGGAATCATGCGGTTCAGGTAAATGAACCCGCGGATAAATGATTATTCTTGATACCCACATCTGGCTGTGGTGGCTCCTTGGAGATGGAAATCTTTCTCCGGATGAACGTGGGGCTCTTGATCTCAAAGCTTCACACGGCGAACTCACTGTTTCATGGGTGAGCATCTGGGAGACGGAAATGCTGGAACGCAAAGGGAGAATTAAGCTTTCACCGGATTTCAGCTCGTGGATTTCAGCCGCCGCTGATCCGCAAATTGCGCGTGTCTTACCGGTGGATATTGATCTTGTTGTTGCCCAAAGACAGCTGCCGGAATCATTTCATGGCGACCCGGCTGATCGTTTAATTACTGCCACTTCAATCTTATCGGGCTATCCGTTAGCCACTCACGACAAGAGGATTCGTTCGGCAGGTTGTTGCGATATCTGGCAACTTTCTTAGGCACACTTATTTACCAAGGCGGTTCAAAATTTCCCGGAAAGGCAGAGCTTCTTCATCGCTGCCAACCATATCGCGGAACGTAAACCGGCCCGTTTCCAGCTCATGATCTCCTACTATAATCGCAAAACGGGCGTTTTCACGATTCGCGTCCTTCATCTGGGCTTTCATCGACCGTCCTTTGTAATCCATTGTGGCAGATGCTCCTGTTGCCCTGATCCCGGAGAGCTTTGATAAACCCCATTTACGTGCAGCATCACCCAGCGTAACGATATAAACATCTACCTGTTTTTCATCTCCGAGCTGTATACCAAGTTCTTCGCAGGCAATGAAAAGCCGCTCCATTCCTGCAGCGAATCCCACGGCAGGAGTTGGCTGGCCGCCGATCTCTTCAACAAGCAGATCGTATCGACCGCCCCCGGCAAGCGCATCCTGAGATCCCAGGTCAGGGCTGATCAGTTCGAACGCGGTTTCAGTATAGTAATCCATTCCGCGCACAAGGTAAGGATCGGCCTCATACTCAATACCGAGATCGTCGAGATACTCCTTAACCTGCAGATAGTGAGCCTGTGATTTTTCACTGAGATAATCTGTAATCAAAGGGGCTGATTCGATATAAGGCTGATCCTCTTCTTCTTTTGAATCAAGAATTCGCAGAGGATTCTTTTTAAAACGCTCTTTCGAAACATCGCTCAGATTATCATAGTGAGGCTTCAGATGATTTTTCAGAGCCTGGATGTAAGACGCCCGGCTTTCAGGGTCTCCGATAGAGTTCAGTTTCAGCGTGGTATTTGTAATGCCGATTTTATTATAGATGTGAATCATAAACGCTATAACCTCCACATCTGCTACCGGGTCATCACTCCCAATAACCTCAACACCAAACTGGTGAAACTGACGCTGACGGCCTTTCTGTGGTCGTTCAGCCCTGAACATTGGCCCGATATAGTAGAGCTTTTGTGAGCCGCCTCTCTGTTCGAGATGGTGCTCAACATAGGACCTTACCACCGGCGCAGTCAATTCGGGACGCAACACGTAGTTGTCGTCTCCACGGCTGAAGGAAAAAATCTCTTTTGAAACAATATCTGTCAGCTTTCCAATACCCCTGACAATCAGTTCGGTCTGCTCCATAATGGGCGTTCTGATCTCTTCAAGATTAAAAAGCTCTGCCTCTGTTCGGATCAGTGTCTCAAGATATTGCCATTTACGAACGTCATCGGGTAGAATATCCACCATCCCGAGGTGGGTAATATATTTTGGCTGCGCCATGAAATTGTTAATCAGTTATCAAAAAGTTTCCGTGAGCGGCATAAGATACAATTGATTTTGCAGAATAAACACGGTGTCGGTGAGCTCGTGCCGGCGAGGGATCGGGAATAAATAAAAAAAGCTCCGGCGGAAGGTCCGCCCGAGCTTAATGTGCGAAAACGAAGTACTATGAACCGAAAAGAGACTTCAGAAACTTCTGATGCTTCTTTTTATCCTTGCGAATAAACAGAGGGACGCCAAACCGGAAATACGCCATCTTATCAGTGAAATCTTCCCGGAATATACTTGTTATTCCTTTGTCAGCTTTTGATACACCAACAATCATGTCGATTTGCTCTTGAATCACGAGGTCGTAAATCTGATCCATCTTGGAACCTTCCACGTTTAAAGAAAAGACAAAGTCGACATTATCCGGAATGGAGTACTTCTCAATAAATTCCTCTTTCTTATTTTTTAGATACTGGTTCATTTTCTCCTCTTCATCCTCATCAGGCAGATAGGGAAAAAACTGCGCAGGATAGTTGTATACATTCTGTGCTACCACGTAGCCGCCGTTCTCCTCAGTCATCTCGTGGGCCATATGGATGGCCTTGGCTGATTGCTCCGAGAAATCTGTGGGAACCAGTGCTTTCGACAGCTGGTATCTGGCTGACTCAGGCACAAACAGGATTGAGGATGATACGTACTTCATAATCTTCCGCGGGATCACACCTTTTCCGGTATAACCGGCTTTTTTCCCCATAATGGTGACATCCGGCTTCAGATTATTCATTTTTTCAACTATTTGATCTGTGGGCCGGCCCGTCTCAATGATCAGCTCGGTTTCAACCTGTGATTCTTTGAAATAGTTGTCAATTTTTTGCTGGAGATCTTTTCTGATTACTTCATCGAAGTCCTTTCTGTCCTGAAGTTCAGGAAACAGCTGTACCATGTCATCAGCAACATCAGCTGACTTGATGACGTGGATAAAAGTAATCTTTTGTGGTTTGATTTCTGTCGTCAGGAAGTTTGCATACCCTATTAGTATGTCGTCCATACTTGTAAGATCAAGGCATACAAACCAATCTTCTAAGCGTTTCATATAAAATCCCGATTTATTGAGTTTGTTTTTGAATTGTTTCTTTTACGATCTCTCTGTAGGAGTCTTTTTGTTTGTCTTTGTGCTTATTCAGATTTTCGTTGTACTCACGATTTAAACCCTGCCTTAAGCTGTAACACATCACAAGAAGTATCAGTACAAAGGGCAGCCCCGTACTAATAGCAGCTGCCTGGAGAGCACCGAGTCCGCCGCCAATTAACAGAACGGCTGCGACAAAACCCTCGGTGGTTGCCCAGAAAATTCGCTGGCCAACAGGGGAATTGAGTTTTCCGCCACTGGTAAGCCCATCGATAACAAGTGATCCTGAGTCGGATGATGTAACAAAGAAGCTCAGCACCAGGAGGATTGCAAGAAAGGATGTAATTGTCCCCAGCGGAAATTCATTAAGCAGCACGAAAAGTGATGTTGTCTGATCGGCTTCAACTGCACTTGCAATCTCTGCCAAACCGCTTGTTTCGAGATAAAGGGCACTTCCGCCAAATCCGCTCATCCATAAAAATGTAACGACAGTAGGAACAATCAATACACCTAAAATAAACTGCTTTACGGTGCGGCCTTTGGAAATTCTTGCAATAAACATTCCTACATATGGAGACCATGAAATCCACCAGGCCCAGTAAAACACTGTCCAGGTGCTCATAAAGCTTCCCTCTTCGAAAGACTGAGTCCATGTTGCATACTCTGCAAAGGTTTGAAGGTAATAACCGGTGCTTTGAACAAACGTACCCAGTATGTAGAGTGTGGGGCCTACAACCAGCATGAATAAGAGAAATAGCCCGGCTAAACGAATATTAAACTCACTCAGAACTTTAACACCCTTATCAATTCCAAGAACAACAGATCCGGTTGCCACAAGGGTTACCACAGCAATTATTGTTACCTGAAGCGTGGTTGTATTCTCAAGGCCGAATACAAAATTCATACCGGCTCCTGCCTGTTGTGCACCAAGGCCGAGTGATGTAGCCAGCCCGAAGAGCGTGGCTAGCACGGCAAGTATGTCGATCACATCTCCCATCCAGCCTTTGATACGATCTCCGAGAAGTGGATAAAAAACAGATCGAAAGGAGAGAGGGAGGTTTCTGTTAAATGCAAAAAATGCCAGTGCCAGAGCAACTATTGCATAAACAGCCCACGCATGCAGACCCCAATGCAAAAACGTAACACCCATTGCATCGCGAACAGCCTGGGTGGAGCCCGATTCTGCATGAGGCGGATAAAGCAGATGCCACATTGGTTCTGCAACGGCAAAGAACATCAGCCCGATGCCCATCCCGGCACTAAAGAGCATCGCAAACCAGGCCATTGTGCTGAACTCAGGTTTTGCATCGTCACCGCCAAGCCGGATATTTCCGAATTTGCTGAATGCAAAATAGAGTGCAAACCCTATAAAAATGTTTACGCCTGCCACAAATAGCCAGCTTGCCCAATCGGTAATGTTTACCCTGGCGGTATTAAATGCTGTTTCGGCCGCATCTCCGGCAATGAGCGTACCAATGATCAGAGTCGCAATCAAAATCACAGCCGGCCAGAAAACCGGGCCGTGAATGTCGAACCATTTATTGGCACCGGCTTTATCCGGTGCGCCATTTTCTCCTCGTAAAGCCATACTATTTGTTTCGTTTAGATTGTCATTAAAATTAAAGCGGGCTGAGATTTACTCATATGCCCGCCTCTGAAAAAGTACTGCCGGGAGGTATTAACACATCAAACAACGCATAACAGTTGAGCACGAATTAATACCGGCAGGCAGTATGCTTCTTGTCAAAATCAGTTTAGAAATAGAACCCGACGTTTATATTAAACCGGATATTATATTCAGACTCATCAGGACCTTCGTAATTCGGATCAGTTGATAGATCCTCATGCCCGGGCCCTACACCAACTCCAAAACTATCGGTCAGCCAGGGCTGATTCACTCCCTGAGCAATATCAAAATAGGTGTAAACAGGTCCGGCTGTAACCAGGAAACCCGTAATATTTTGAATTGTTGACTGAAAGTTATCATCAAGCGTTAGTGTACTGCCATCGGCAAGTGTTGTTGTGCCTTCACCAACGGTATTCTGCATGTAGCTGAAATCGTTATAGAAATTCAGGTTCGTGATGGGTCCCCAGTCTACATCATAAGAATACGCCAGGCCGAGCGTGGCAATCCATGCGTCGGTACTTACCTGATAGGGAATTCCATATGCTCCCATAAATGCCGTACTGACTTCCTCACCCGAGGAATCTGTTGCATCCATACTGTAATATAACAGCTGCGGCATAACATTAAAGTTGCCTGAGTTGAGATCTGCATGAACAGCTGCTGCAAACTGACCGCTAAAATCTTCCTGGGAGGAGTTGTAAAGCTGTCCGTACTGTAGTGACCCGCCAACTTCACCGCTGCCAAGCTGGTAGGCACCGCGTACGTTAAACTGATTGCGCTCGGTGAGTGGGGAATTGCCGCCCGGAATCACATCATAAGAGTAACGTCCTGACCCGCCAACACCAAAGCTTCCTGATCCTCCAACAGGGCCTTCAGGTTCAGCCTGAAAAAAGTAAGCAAAATCCCACTGCCAGCTGTCTGTTGTCTTAGTGAGTTTGAAGCCCATGTCATGATCGTCCTCCAAGCCAACATAATAAGGCAGGCTGAACCACCAGTTATGAGAATTATACTGGAGGTTTCCAAAAGGAACCTGAGTTACACCGAGCTGCCCCTGAACATTGTCCG
>Ga0102940_1002938_pt1 | contig 10016 bp, 8 predicted proteins | sample SalPonR2_C_D1_MG_FD_78215 | JGI IMG/M metagenome (GOLD analysis project Ga0102940, IMG submission 78215) | Salt pond soil microbial communities from South San Francisco under conditions of wetland restoration - Salt Pond MetaG R2_C_D1_MG | ecosystem: Environmental > Aquatic > Marine > Intertidal...
ACCGCGCGCTCGTGGTCGGTGCCGGCATCGCCGGTTTGGCCGGGGCAGCCCGATTGGCCGCAGCGGGCTTGGACGTGCACGTCCTCGAACGGCACCCGGCCCCCGGTGGGCGGATGCGCTGTCTGCCCTCGACCGCCGGGCCGGTGGATGCCGGCCCCACGGTTCTGACCCTGCGCCCGGTCTTCGAGTCGCTGTTCCGGGACCTGGGCACGCGGCTGGAGGACCATGTCACGCTGATCCGGCAGTCTTTGCTGGCGCGGCACTTCTGGCCTGACGGTAGCCGGCTGGACCTCTTCGATGATCCTGCGGCCAGCGCCGCCGCCATAGCCGATTTCGCGGGCCCCTGCGCGGCAGAACAGTTCCGGCGTTTTTCCGGCCGGGCACGCCGCCTGTTCGACGGGTTCGACGGGCCGATGATGCAGGCCCCCGCGCCAAGGCCAGCCGGGCTGGCGGGCCACGTGGCCCGGCGACCGTGGCTGATCCCCGACATGGCACCCCTGTCCAGCCTCGCCCGCAGCCTGGCGCGACAATTCGACGACCCGCGGCTGGCACAGCTTTTCGGTCGCTACGCGACTTATGTGGGCGGCACGCCTGACCGGGTGCCCGCTTTGCTGGCGCTGATCTGGCAGGCCGAGGCAGCCGGCGTCTGGGTGGTTCAGGGTGGCATGCACCGTCTGGCCAGGGCCATCGAGGGTCTGGCCCGCGGCCATGGCGCGCGCTTTTACTATAACGCGCATGTTGCTGAAATCCTCGTGGAAAATGGCCGCGCGGCAGGTGTTCGCCTTGCTGATGGGACCAAACACCGGGCCGACACGGTGCTGTTCAACGGCGATCCGCGCGCCCTGGCCAACGGCCAGTTCGGCACTGCCACCGCGGTCGTCGCCCCCCAGACCCGACGCGCGCCGCGCAGCCTCTCGGCCGAGGTCTGGGCATTTGCCGCCACGCCGACCGGCCCCGACTTGGCCCATCACAACGTGTTTTTCCGCGATACCGCCAAGCCGGAGTTCGACGCCATCGCCAAGGGGCGGTCCGTCCCCGACCCGACCCTCTACCTTTGCGCGCAGGATCGCGGTGTGCCCGGCGGCATCCCTGCACCCGAACGCTTCGAGATCATCGCCAATGCCGCCCCGCTGACACGGGCCCCCAATGAAACGGAGTTCGAGACATGCCGGACACGCACGTTCCAGACGCTGGCCCGCTTCGGGCTGACCTTCGATCCGCCCCCGGGCGCCGAAACCCTGACGACACCGACAGGGTTCGAGCGCCTGTTTCCGGCGACGGCCGGGTCCCTCTACGGGCAGAGCCCGCACGGCATGACGGCGGCATTTCGGCGCCCGACGGCGCGCACGGCAGTGCCGGGGCTCTACCTGGCGGGGGGCGGCACCCATCCGGGGGCCGGGGTGCCGATGGCCACGCTCTCCGCCCGGCACGCGGCCGAGGCGATCATGCAAGACCGATGTTCGACCTCGCCGTCCCGCCAAACGGCTATGCCTGGTGGTATATCGACGGGATCAGCGACAATTGCGGGCGATCGATAAGCGTCATCGCCTTCATCGGCTCGGTGTTCTCGCCCTGGTATGCCTGGTCTGGCCGCCGCGCGCCCGACAACAACGTCTGCATCAACGTGGCCACTTATGGCCCTGGCGGGCGATTCACCATGACCGATCGCGGCCGCAGCGCGCTGCGCCAGAGCACCGACCGGTTCACCGTCGGCCCCTCGTCGCTACACTGGACGGGCGAGGAGTTGGTCATCTCGATCAACGAGATCGGCGCGCTGCCGCTGGTTGGCCGGGTACGTGGCACGATCCGGCTGCGGCCCTCGGCCATGACGGAGGTGGAACTGCCGCTGACACCGGACGGCGCGCATGTCTGGCGGCCCTTCGCGCCGACCAGCCGGGTGCGTGTCGACCTCGACGCACCGGGCTGGCAATGGGACGGGCACGGCTATTTCGACGCCAATTTCGGCACCCGGGCGCTGGAACAGGATTTCAGTCACTGGACCTGGGCGCGCTACCCGGTGGGCACGGGCAGCACCTGTTTCTACGATGCCACCCGCCTGGACGGCACGAACCTGGGCGTGGGCGTCCACTTCGACGAGGCAGGAACGGCCCGCGCTATCATGCCACCGCCCAAGGCGCCGCTGCGGCGCAGCCTCTGGGCCATGCGCCGCGAAACCCGCGCGGATACCGGATACAAGCCGCAGCAGGTGCAATCCATGCTGGACGCGCCCTTCTACACCCGTGCCGCGGTGCGCACGCGCATCGACGGGGAAGAAACCACGGGGGTGCATGAAACGCTGAACTTGCGGCGCTTCCGGTCGCCACTGCTCAAGCCCATGCTGGCGGTCCGCGTGCCCCGGCGCGCAGGCTGGCGCTTCGATTAACCGGCTTTGGCGACCTCGGGGTTGCGCTGCAGCACCGAGAAGTTCAGCGCCCCGGCCACCGACACCCAGGCGAGATACGGCAAGAACAACACCCCGGCCAGTGTATCCACCTGCCAGAGCGCCAGCATGGCTGCGGCCACGGCGCCCCAGAGGCCGCAAAGCACGAACAGCCCAAGCCGCATGCGGCCCAGCCCGAAGAAAACCGGCGTCCACAGCCCGTTGAGCGCGATCTGCAGCGACCACAGCGCCATGGCCAGCCCGTTATCGGGGCTGACAGCGGCACGTGCCCCGGCCGTGGCCATGCACAGGTAAAGCGTGACCCAGGCAACCGGGAACAGCCAGTTGGGCGGCGTCCAGGGCGGCTTGTCCAGGTCCTCGTACCAGCGCCCGGGCGGGAACAGACCTCCGGTGCTGCCCGCAGCCAGGCAGGCGGCCAGGAAGATCGCGAAATAAAGCCAGATCATGCGTAGCCTTTAACCTGCCCGCCGTCGGCCTGCAACGCCGCGCTGCGGGCGGCATCGCGTGTCTTGAGTTGCGCCATTGTGGCATAGAGCGACTCGCTCCAATCCGGCGTCGGGGCGGCGGGATCGGCGGCCGCCTCGACAAGGAAGGCAGTCTCGGGCAGGGGACGGGCAAAGATCACCGGCGAGGTGGGCGTGACGGCGCTCGTCGCGGCACGCAGGCCGGACAGCGCCAGCCAGCCCAGTTTCCGGCCCCGGCCCGTGCGCGCACGCGCCAAGACCGGGTCGCAGCCCCCGCGGCGCAGTTGGGTGCCGATCCCGGCATAGATGTAGCGCGCGGCGAAAATGCCCGGGCGGCAAGACAGCGGCAAAGCGCCGATCCCGGCCTCGGACCGGATGTAAAGGCGATTGGCCTCGGCCAGCAGGCGGCGCACAAGGTCCGAGATCACCGGCGAGGGGTGCGGCGCCTCAAGAAAGGCTTCCGGGGCAAGTCCGGCCTCTTCCATCCATGCGGTCGGAAGGTAGAGCCGGCCTTCGCGGGCATCCTCGCCCACGTCGCGGGCGACGTTGGTCAGCTGCATCGCCACGCCCAGGTCACAGGCCCGGGCCAGCGCATCGCGGTCGCGCACGCCCATGAGCACGCACATCATGGCCCCCACCGCAGAGGCCACCCGCGCCGAATAGGCGCGCAGCTCGGACAGGGTGGCGGGCCGATGGCCCATGGCATCCCAGGCCAGGCCCTCCAGCAGGGCTTCGGGCAACGCGCGCGGCATGTCGTGATCGGCCACGATGGCGGCAAAGGCGCGGTCGGCGGGCGCGTTGCGCGGACGGCCCTCATAGACCAGATCAAGCCGGTCATGCAGGCGCAGCACGGCCTCGGCCTTTTCGGGCTGCAGATCGACGGCGTCGTCGGCCAGCCGGCAGAAGGCATAGAGCGCCAGCGCCGGGTCGCGCAGACTGGCGGGCAGCAGCCGCGAGGCCGCGTGAAAGGACCACGACCCGTGGCGGATCGCCGCTTCGCAATGGGCCAGGTCGCGCGGGTCGATCATGGTTACGGCGCTTTGCTTGATGCGAGGACGGGATCGGGGACCAAGGTATTGAGCACCTCAGCGCTCGAGATCACGCCGGGCAGCCCCGCGCCGGGATGGGTGCCCGCGCCCACCAGGTAAAGCCCCTCGGCCTCTTCGCTGACATTGTGCGGCCTGAACCATGCGCTTTGCAGGATGCGCGGCTCGATGGAAAAGCCCGACCCCATCGGGCTGAGGTACCGATCGCGGAAAGTCTCGGGGGTGAAAACGCGCGAGGCGGACAGGTGGTCGCCCAGCCCCGGCAGGATCTGATCCTCGAGCACCGCCTGCACCTTGGCGCGATAGGGTTCGGCCTGCGCGGCCCAGTCCACCGGGTCATCATGCCCAAGGTGGGGCACGGGGCTGAGCACGTAGAAGGTATCGTCGCCCTCTGGCGCGGCACTGGGGTCGGTCACGGTGGGGCGGTGCAGGTAAAGGCTCATGTCCCCGGCCAGGCGCCCCTTGCGGAAGATGTCGCGCACCAAGCCGCTATAACGGGGGCCGTTCAGGATGGTGTGATGGCCCGCCTCGGGCCACATGCCCCGGGTGCCGCGCGTGCCGAAATACCAAACGAACAGACCCATGGACCAACGCGACCGCTTGAGTTTGGCCGGGGTCCAGCGCCGTTTGCGATGGTTGCGCAGCAGGCGGTCGTAAGTGTGGCCCGCATCGGCGTTCGAGACGACGAGATCCGCCGTCAGGATCTCGTTCGTCGTCAGGCGCACCCCCCGCGCGCGATCCCTGCCCCGATCACGATCCAGAAGGATCTCGTCGACCTCGGCGTTCTGGATCACCTGACCGCCCTGGTCCTCGATCACCTTGACCATGGCGTCCGCGATGGCCGCCACCCCGCCCATGGCGTAGTGGACGCCGAATTCCTTTTCCAGGTGGCTGACCAGCGCATACATCGAGGTCACACGGAACGGATCGCCACCGATGAAGAGCGGGTGAAAGGACAGCGCCATGCGCAGGCGCGGGTCCTTGACCCGGCGCGCGGCATGGGCGTGAACCGAGCGGTCGGCCCGCAGCCAGGCGAATTTCGGCAGGACCTTCAGCAGGTCCGGCAGGCGATGCATGGACCGGCGACCCAGATCCTCGAAGCCGAACCAGTAGCGCCGTTCGCTGTCCTTGAGGAACTTGTCGTAGCCGGGCAGATCGGCCGGAGACAGGCGCGCCACCTCGGCGCGCATGGCCGCGTCGCCCTGGCGCGCGGTGAACGTGCTGCCATCGGGCCAGCGAATCTCGTAGAATGGGTCGAGGGCGCGCAAATCCACCTCGGCGTCGAAGTTCCGCCCGCAGGCCGCCCAGAGCCCCCGAAACAGCTGCGGCACGGTGACGATGGTGGGGCCGAGATCGAACCTGTGGCCACCTTCCCAGATCGCCGAGCCGCGCCCGCCGGGCCCGTCCAGCCTGTCCAGCACCACGACGCGATACCCGCGGGCACCCAGCCGCATGGCCGAGGCGAGGCCGCCAAGCCCCGCCCCGATAATGACCGCGCGGGGCGCAACGGCCGTGTCTGCCTTTTCAACCAGGCCGGGATCGAGACGTGTCAACATACCGTAATCCTATACATGTCCAGTTTGGTTGACAATCGGTCATTATGCCTCTTTCTTCGGGCGGCCCGGCATGTCAGATTGAACGGCACACGGGCCGCATCACGATCAGGAGCCGGGCCATACAGACCGTCACCATCAGCTTTTTCCGATTTGCCCCGGGGCTGTCGCGCCTCTGGGCCTTTGGCATGATGGGACTGGCCCGCCTCGCCCTGCCGCGTGTGTCCGACCTCGGCTTCTGGAAGCTCTGCGGCGCGGGCACGGGCGAAGGGTTCACCCCCCGGCCCGATACCGGGGTCTACGCGATCCTGGCCACCTGGCCCGACCAGGCCACCGCTCGTGCCCGCACCCGCGAAGCGGGCATCTTCCGCCGCTACCGCGCCCGCGCCGATGAGGCCTGGACCGTCTTTCTCGCACCGGTCTCGGCGCGCGGGGAATGGTCGGGCGTCGCCCCCTTCGCGCCGCAGGGGCCAGTGCCCGAGGGACCTCTGGCCGCCCTGACCCGCGCCAGCCTGCGCCCGACCAAGGCGCTGCGTTTCTGGCGGCACGTTCCCGACATCAGCCGGGTGATCGGTGCCGACCGCAACGTTGCCTTCAAGATCGGCATCGGCGAGGTGCCGCTGCTGCACCAGGTCACCTTCTCGATCTGGCCCGACCGGCAGAGCATGGCCGATTTCGCCCGTGCCGACGGCCCCCATGCCCGCGCCGTGCGCGCCGTGCGCGAGGGCGACTGGTTCCGCGAGGAGCTTTACGCGCGCTTCCGTGTCCTCGGCGACGAAGGTAGCTGGTACGGCGCGCACCCCCTGGACAAACTGGACCTTTCCGCATGACCACCCCCTTTCCCTTTTCCGCCATCGTCGGCCAGGACCAGATGAAACTGGCCATGGTGCTGACCGCCATCGACCCCGGCATCGGCGGCGTGCTGGTCTTCGGCGACCGCGGCACCGGCAAGTCCACCGCGGTGCGCGCGCTGGCCGCCCTTCTGCCCCCCGTGACGGCAGTGCGCGGTTGCCCGGTGAACTCGGAGCGCCTCGAAGATTGCCCTGACTGGGCCGACATCAGAGACCCCGATCTGATCGACCGCCCGACCCCGGTGGTCGATCTGCCGCTGGGCGTGACAGAGGACCGCGTGACCGGCGCGCTGGACATCGAACGCGCGCTGACGCAGGGCGAAAAGGCCTTCGAGCCCGGCCTGCTCGCCCGTGCGAACCGCGGCTATCTTTATATCGACGAGGTCAACCTTCTGGAGGATCACATCGTCGACCTGCTGCTCGACGTGGCGCAATCGGGCGTCAACGCCGTGGAACGCGAGGGGCTGTCGATCCGCCATGCCGCGCGCTTCGTGCTGGTCGGCTCGGGCAACCCCGAGGAGGGCGAGCTGCGCCCCCAACTTCTGGATCGCTTCGGCCTGTCGGTCGAGGTCACCTCGCCCGACACCATCGAGGACCGTGTAGAGGTGATCCGCCGCCGCAGCGCCTACGAGACCGAAACAGATACATTCCTGGCGCACTGGCAGGCCGAGGATGCGGCCCTGCGCGATCGCATCCTCGCCGCCCGCGCCGCGCTGGCGGGTGTCGCCACGCCCGAGGACATCCTGCGCGACTGCGCCAACCTGTCACTGGCGCTTGGCACCGACGGGCTGCGCGGCGAGCTGACCTTGCTGCGCGCGGCCCGGGCCCTGGCCGCGCATGACGGGGCCGCCGCGATCACCCGCGACCAGTTGCGCACCATCGCGCCGCTGGCTCTCGGGCACCGCCTGCGCCGGGATCCGTTGGACGAGGCCGGGTCCGCGGCGCGCGTGACGCGCGCGGTTTCGGACGTGCTGGGATGAGCGCACCGCCGGCCTGGACCCGCACGCTGCGGGCCATGGCCGCGCTGGCGGTCGACCCGGGCGGCCTGGGCGGGCTGACCCTGCGTGCCCGCGCGGGGCCGGTGCGCCAGACCGCCGAGGCTGCGCTTGCAAAACTGCCCGGCCCGCAACGTCGCATCCACCCCGAGATCAGCGACACCCAGCTTTTCGGCGGGCTCAATATCGCCGCCTCGCTGGCCGAGGGGCGCATGGTGCGCGACCCCGGGCTGGCCGAGACGCCCGGCCTGCTGATCCTGCCCATGGCCGAACGATGTTCGGCCGGGCTGGCCGCGCGGCTCGGACAATTGCTGGACGCGGGAAAAGGACATGCGCTGGTGATGCTGGACGAAGGCGCCGAGCCCGAGGAAGCCGCGCCCGACAGCCTTCTGGACCGGCTCGCCTTCCACCTGGACCTGTCCGGGCTGCACTGGGCCCAGGTCGCCGCCACCCTGCCCGCCCCGGCCGAGATCGACGCAGCGCGGGCGCGGCGGGCCTCCCTGTCCCTGCCCGAGACCAGCCTTGCCACCCTGACCGTCCTGGCCGCGCAATTCGGGATCGACAGCCTGCGCGCACCGATCCTGGCGCTGGCCGCCGCGCGGGCTCTGGCCGCCCTGGACGGGGCCGGGATTGTCACCGAAGCGCATGTGACCGAGGCCGCCGAACTGGTCTACCCCGCACGCGCAACACAGCGGCCCGAAGCCCCCGAGGAGGACAGCGACAAAGAGGACACGCCCGACACGGACACCGAGGAGGAAAAAGACGACACGGCGACCGACCCCGGCGCCGAGTTGCCCGACGAGATGCTGATTGATGCGGTCGCGGCATTGTTGCCCGACGGACTGCTGGACCGCGTGGCGGCCAGGACAAGGGCGCGCGGCGCGCTCTCGGGCGGCGGGGCAGGGGCGCGGCGGCGCGGCAACCGGCATGGCCGCCCCCTGCCCGCGCGGCCCGGTCATCCTGATGGCCGGGCCCGGATCGACGTGATCGCCACCCTCCGCGCCGCCGCCCCCTGGCAGGGACTGCGTGCCGGACGCGGGGGCACCCGGATCACGATCCACCCCGCCGACATCCGCCTGCGCCGCTACGAGGACCGCTCGGACCGACTGGTGATCTTCATAGTCGACGCCTCGGGCTCGGCCGCCATGGCACGGCTGGCCGAGGCCAAGGGCGCGGTCGAACTGCTGCTGGGGCAGGCCTATTCCCGGCGCGACCATGTTGCACTGGTTGCATTTCGCGGCACTGGCGCGGAAACGCTCTTGCCGCCGACCCGGTCGCTGGTGCAAGCCAAGCGGCGCCTCGCCGCCCTGCCGGGCGGTGGCGGCACACCGCTGGCCGCCGGGCTGCAAGAAGCCGCGGCGCTGTGCGAACAGGCGCGCCGCCGGGGCCTGACCCCGGCCTTCGCCCTGCTGACCGATGGCCGGGCGAATGTCGCGCTTGATGGCAGCAGCGGCCGTGACACCGCCCGCCGGGACGCCGAACGCACCGCAGCCCTGCTGGCTGGGCAGGCCCGCCAGGGCTGCGTCATCGACACCGCACCGCGGCCCGGGCGAGAGGCCGCCGCGCTCGCCGGGCACCTGGCGGTCGATTGCATCACACTGCCGAGAGCCGACGCGCAGCGCCTTTCAGGGGCGATCGATACCGCATTGGGGGGTGCCTGATCCATGGATTGGGCGCGCGATCTGCCGGACTGGCCCAAAAGCGCACTGTCGCGCCGCATCGCCACGCGGCCGCACCGGTGGCATGTGCAGGAGTCCGGCACGGGGGACACGCTTCTGCTGTTGCATGGCGCGGGAGCATCGACCCATAGCTGGCGTGACCTGCTGCCAATCCTGGCCGGGCGCTTTCATGTCGTCGCACTGGACCTGCCCGGTCAGGGCTTCACCCGCGCCGGCACGCTGCGCCGCTGCGGGCTTGACGCCATGGCCGAGGATATCGCGGCACTTTGCACGGCCAATTCCTGGGCGCCAAGGGCCTTGATCGGCCACTCGGCAGGCGCGGCCATCGCCCTGAGGCTGAGCGAGATCCAGGTCAACGCGGGGCGCTCGCCGTCCCGTGTCATCGGCCTGAATCCGGCACTTGGGCATTTCGAGGGCACCGCCGGCTGGCTTTTCCCGGCCCTGGCGAAACTGCTTGCGCTGAACCCCCTCACCGCGAGCCTGTTTTCCTTTGGACGGCCGAGGCCGTCCCGCGCGCGTCGGCTGATCGAAAGCACCGGATCACGGCTCGATCAGGAAGGGCTCGATCTTTATGCGCGGCTGATTGCTGATCGCGACCATGTCGATGCAACCTTGCAGATGATGGCCCAATGGCAAATCGATCCCTTGCTGGGCCGCCTCGACCGGATCAGGGCGCAGTGCATGTTCATCACGGGCGCGCAGGACAAGGCGGTGCCGCCGCGTGTGGCCGATCAAGCCGCGGCCCGCATCCCGGATTGCCGGGTCAGGACAGTGCCCGGCGTCGGCCATCTGGCCCACGAGGAATCCCCTCAAGAAATCGCGAACCTGGTAGTGGACTGGCTCGACTGACCCCGGAGCGGGTCGCCCCGTCACGACAGTGCCCTTTATCCCGCCCTTCGGACGCAAAAAGCGGTGACGCCGGGAGGAGGAGGGCGCCACCGCTTCTTCGTCTCGCGCCCGGCCTAGGGAGGAGGAGGGCCGACCGCGTCGATCTTGGGCGAAGCTGCGGCGATGCCAGGGAGGAGGA
>Ga0102940_1002942_pt1 | contig 10014 bp, 7 predicted proteins | sample SalPonR2_C_D1_MG_FD_78215 | JGI IMG/M metagenome (GOLD analysis project Ga0102940, IMG submission 78215) | Salt pond soil microbial communities from South San Francisco under conditions of wetland restoration - Salt Pond MetaG R2_C_D1_MG | ecosystem: Environmental > Aquatic > Marine > Intertidal...
AGAAGGATGCATTCGAAGCGCAAGGAGAACCCTTCGATTTTGCCTCGAAAACCGGAACATACACATACGACAGCGAATATCAGCGTTGGTCAATCCAGGCGAATGAACCCAACGACACAATTATTGTTGTTTTTCCTGCTACAGCTGAGAGCACCGAAAACGATGCCATGCTCAAAATTTTGGATGTACAAGAAACTTCGTATGTCGATGATTATGGTTCAACACAGTACATGCCTACATCAGTTGAAGCTGAATTGTATGTTAATGAGGAATTGGTAGCTGAACTGACTATGACAGCCAGCTATGACGAGTACGGTGACCCAACACAGATGACTGTGAATTACATGGTTGTTCCTTTTACGATGGAGTTAACACTCAATACAACCAGCACTTCGGCAGATATTGCTTATACATTGTCGTACAGCAACGAAACGCTTATGGGTGCCGAAATTGGAGTGACATTCACCGATGAAACACAAGAGACGCCTGCATCATTAAACGGTTCGTTAACTTATCGCGACTACAAAATCAGTGCTGACGTTGATGTAATAGCTCTTCAGCAAAAGATGGAAAACACAGATACTGAGACTTCCCAAGAAGAAGCACTCAAAGCAATTAACGATGAAATTGATGCTGGGCTTTATCAGATTAGCACAGGTGAGAAGATTGTAGATATTGAGCTGGGTTATGTACAAGGAGACAGTGGACAAGAATTGGGCGTGCTCTTTGTATTTGATGATGGCACAAAAGAGAATGCACTGCCTTATATCGAAAATTTTGTAAGCCAGATTGAAGCGCTTATGGACGAATTGGGTTTGAATGAATCTGATTTCTAATAAAAAGCACTTAGGATATTAAAAGGCTGCCTTATGAGGCAGCCTTTTTTATTGTAATAACCGTAATTTCCGGAGGCATGCCCACACGGCCGGGATAACCGATATAACCAAATCCTCGGTTTACATAAAGATATTGGTTGTTTTCGTTGTAGAGACCTGCCCACCGAGGATAGCGATACTTTACGGGGCTCCATTTCAAAAATGGCAAATTGATGCCAAACTGCATGCCATGTGTATGCCCCGAAAAAGTGACAGGAATATTGGTATTTTTTAAAATCTCTTCGTCCCAATGTGAGGGGTCATGGCTCATAAGCATTGTAAAGCAATTTCCCGGAATGCCCTGAAGTGCCTCGGTTAAGTTTCCATATTGCGGAAATGGGGGCTTTCCCCAATTCTCAACACCAGCAATAGCTAGTTTTTGATCCTTTTTCTCAAGCAGTACGTTTTTATTTAACAACAACTTAAATCCCATTTTGCCATGTGCTTCTTTTATGGCATCCAAGTTCGCTGCTTTTGCCTCTTTACTGTCCCAGTTATGATAATCGCCATAATCATGGTTACCTAGTATAGAATACTTACCCATTCGGGCTTTCATGTTTCCTAAAATATCAATCCAACCATTTAGTTCTCTGGCAAAATTATTTACCAAATCACCGGTAAAAAGGATAATATCGGCCTCTTGTTCGTTAACTTTTTCAATTGCGCCAATCACTTTTTCTTTGTGCCCCCAATAACTGCCAATGTGTATATCGGAGACCTGAACAATCTTTAAGCCATCGAACGCCTCAGGTAAATCAGGAAAGTTTATTGTCAGGTGTTCTGTTCTATAGTCGAAACGCCCACGAACCATCCCATACAATACTCCTGCAAATGGCAAAGCAGCAGCTATTAACCCTGTTCTTGAAAGAAAGGTCAATCGGCTGATACCTGCTTGTGAAGCGGTGGAGGGGGGAGTTATTAAGGAGTTAATGACACTCACCAGATATTGAAACAAAAACAGGATATCTTCTATAAGATGAAAGGAGATGAAAACAAGCTTTGGCAAATAAACCATCAGGAAAATGCCACCTAATGTATACATATTCTTATATAGCTGTGGATCTGTTGAGTTACCCAAGCGCCTGCCCATAAAATAGAGAGACAGAAATATTACCAGTGTAATGAGCCAGTAACCTCCCCATAGCAAATACTTAAACATTGGTGTGCTGGGGTATAAAAGCATTCTTAAACCTTTGAATGCATAGATATCCACAAGGAGCATAAACAAAATAATATAGAGCATAATCATCTTAATTTTCATCTAGGGTATATTTTCATCAACTAACAAAAATAGTTTAAAGAATACATTATTTCCCAATATTTTTAATTGCATGAATTTGTAATACCTTTGATAAACACAAATAATAGCCGAAAGTTTCATTTTTATGCCGTTTAGCAAAGAGCGTTTTGAGTCCCTTCTGCGTTTAGCACAATATCGTTCAGCAAGAAGTAGCGGAAAGGGGGGACAGCATGTAAATACCACAGCTTCAAAAGCAGAATTGCGTTTACCTGTATTTGGCACAGATATCTTTTCGAGCCGTGAAGAAGTAAGAATACAAGAGAAGCTCAAAAATCGCATTAATGATCAAGGTGAATTGATCATTCAACAAGAGACAACACGATCTTTCCATAAGAACAAAGTATTGGCCGAAGAAAGAGCATTTGAACTACTGCAACAAGCGCTATACGTTCCCAAAAGACGTAAACCGACGAAGCCTTCAAAGGCTGCACGTTTAAGACGTTTAGAAAAGAAAAAGCAACATGCCGAGAAAAAATCCCGCAGGCGATGGTCTCCATAGTGCACAGCCATTTACTTCTAAAATATACAATTAGCACTTTTCAAAAAAACAGATGTGGTCGGGGTGACGGGATTCGAACCCACGGCCTCCACGTCCCGAACGTGGCGCGCTAACCGGACTGCGCTACACCCCGTTTTGCCTATCAAAAATAGCCAATTTTCAGCAAACCTGTCTATGCATAATGGAATAAATGGAAAAGATCCCGAACTTTTTTATAGCTTTGATGGGTTTTAATAAATGAACTATGCACCAGCAAGTAATTATACACCAAATACTTATTCTTTCATTCCTCGCCGTTATTGGCGTTCTGGCTGCCAAATTTCGTATCATTACTGAAGAGGTAAAAAACAGCATAGCCAAATTGGTGTTCAATGTCACTCTTCCATTATTAATATTTAGCTCTGTAACAAAAATATCGTTAAACAGCGATGTATTGAGAAACAGCTTGTTCGTATTTGTGGGAGGTGCCATTATGATAACTCTTCTGTTCTTAAGCGGAGAACTCAATCGAAGAATTCTCCGATTAAAAGGAGCCACTGGTAATGTGCATGTTATTCACACTATGTTTGGCAATGTAGCTTTTTTAGGATATCCTCTGTTTTCAGCCCTATTTCCCAATGGCGAAGGCTTGTTTTATGCTGTTATCTATCATTTTACGCAAGATATTTTTATTTGGACTCTAGGCATTGTGCTTTTCCAGAAAGGCAAAAATATGAAGCTGAAAGAAAAACTCATACACTTGCTTAATCCCAATACCATTGCCTTTTCAGTTGGCCTTATCTGGATTCTTATCGGGATTCCCTTACCCTCTTTAATTAAAGAGCCTTTGGCAGGCATGGGCCAAACAACTATATACCTGGCTATGCTTTATGTGGGTGCCATTCTTTTTGAACAGCCTTTAAAAGGGATTTTTGCCAAAAGCTCTGTTTATTTGTTAGGTTTCACAAAAATGTTGGCGATTCCTTTTCTATTTTTGAGCATCCTGATGTTTTTGAAAAATCATTTTGGACTTGTTTTTACCAATGAAGCTACTATGGTATTGCTAATGCAAGGCGCGATGCCCTGTATGACAATGATTGTTGTGCTGGCACGACGATTTGAATCGGATGATGTATTGGCCACACAAAATTTCTTTGTTACCTCTTTACTAAGTTTAATAACCTTGCCACTTATATTTGAAAGCATAAATTTTTTCTACTTTTGATATAGGGTATCTTGCAATTTAAGTATCTTACTTATGGAAACAGGCAAAAGATTATGACACATTGCCGGAAATAAATTGAGCCCCACATGAAAAACGAAGACCGTTTAGCAAATAAAATACATAACGGCGATATGGGTGCCTTTGAACAGGTATTCAGGAAATACTATGAATCATTGTGTGCCTTTGCTGTGGTGTATGTTAAGGATCAGGATTTGGTGGAGGAGATGGTGCAGGATGTGTTTTTTCATTTTTGGGAAAAACGCGAATCCGTAAACATTCAAACCTCGCTAAAGTCGTATCTCTACTCGATGGTTAAGAACAAGTGTCTGCAACATTTACGCAGAGAGAAGATTGGACAAAGAGTAATGACGCAAGTAAAAGCAGATTACGAAAAAACAGAGAACCCTGATCCGGCGAGTGTTTACAGATTGGCAGAGATGAACAAAACATTTCAGGAAGCTTTAGAGGAACTTCCCGAAAGAACCCGAAAAATATTTGAAATGAGCCGCTTCGAGGACAAAAAATATAAAGAGATAGCGCAACTTTTATCAATTTCGATAAAAACAGTGGAGGCAAATATGGGGAAAGCCCTGAAACACTTCCGCCTCAGGATGCATGACTACCTGGAAACAGCATAGTGTTTTAGCAAAGGGGAACAAAAAAAACAAAGCTATGAAAACCAATAACAATCATATAACCGAGCAAGAGTTAGCCAAATATCTTTCGCAAAATGTTTCAACAGAAGAGAAACAGCGAATAGAAACGTGGTTAACCATTGAAGAGAACAACAACGAATTTACTGAATATAAACAAGAGTGGGAGATGTTAAAAGAGAGAAAGCCTGTGCATGTGAATGTTGATGCTGCATGGAACAAGATGAAAGAACGAATTGAGGCGGCTGAAGCCACTAAAGAAGCCACAGTGCCAACAAGGCGATTGTCTTTGCGCTCAGTTTTACAAATTGCAGCAGGCATCCTTGTTATCATTGCACTGGGCATAGGTTTTTGGGCCACACAAGGCCAGGATGCTGATGCCTTTCAAGCTTCTGCAGCCGAGCAAAATATGTTGGCTCAACTGCCCGACAATTCAAGAATATACCTCAACAGCATGTCGGAATTAAAAGTTCATCGTCAATTCAATAAGGTAAAAAGGGCTGTCGATCTTACAGGAGAGGCCTTCTTTGATGTAGCACACAATCCGCAAAAACCATTTATCATTAAGGCTAAAGAAACAAACATTGAGGTACTGGGTACCAGCTTCACCGTCAATACAACACTTCCCAACGATCAGGTAGAAGTGAACGTAAAGACCGGAAGAGTAAAGTTTTTTCACAACAACAAACAAGTGATATTGACTGCCGGCGAAACAGGTATTTTCCACAACGGTGTGTTTCACGAAGAGATGACTGGTGATAAGAACTTTGATGCCTGGCATACACGAAAATTGATTTTCCGTGATGATTCACTTGATTATGTACTAGAAACAATTGGCAAAGTATACCAGGTGGAGATTGTTAAACATGCTGCCGCAACAGAAAAGTACCAGCTTACGGGTACTTACTCCAATGAGTCATTGGACAATATTGCACGAGCACTGGAGGCAACATTCCCACTATCATTCAATTATAATGCAGAAAATGATCAATTGGTAATCGAATAAAATCTTTAGTGTGAAAGTTTTTTACTCCCTATTACTTCTTATCCTCCTGTGCACGCCAACCTATACTTTAGCACAGGATGAGCAAGCATCAGCGATGGATAGCATCATCTCAATAAAGGAACGAAAGGTTCCTTTATATGATGTATTACTTGAAATAAGCAGGCAAAGCGGAGTAAACTTTTCATACGATGCAGGAAGAATCAATGGAGATAGCTTGATCTCGATTAAGATTGATAAACTGACACTTAAAGAGAGCTTGGACTACCTTTTCCCCTCGCGGAAAGTAGAATATTTCCTAATTAACAACCAGCTTATTATCAGGGAGCATACTGCTGTTAAGCCCATGCAGGTTACAGTTGCCGATTCTGCTTCTTTTGTTTATGTTGAGGGGAGAGTGTTGGATGCTAATAATAAAAGACCTATAGAGTTTGCCAATGTCACAATCGAGGGCAGCTCCATTGGAACCATTACCAATCCCAATGGCGATTTTCTTTTTAAAATCCCCGCATCTATGAAGGATAGTCAGCTGGTTGTATCCCACATTGGATACAGGAATCACTATCTCACCTTCAGAGAGCTTTCGACATTTAATCATACGCTATTATTGCAACCGCACGATTTTATGATGGAAGAGATTGTCATCCGTTCAGTTGATCCTTTCCGTGTGGTGACTGAGTGCATCGATAAAATCAAGGAGAATTACCTGCAGGTCGCTACCAAGCAAGTTGCCTTTTACCGGGAAACCATCAAGAAACAGGACGATTACTCTTTAATTCTGGAAGGCATACTGGATCTTTACAAAGCTCCTTACAGTGGATTTAGAAGTGATCAATTGCGCGTAATAAAAATGCGGAAATGGTCAGACTATGAACGAATGGATACCTTATCGGTAAAATTCAAGGGCGGTTTGCAAGTTGTTACCTTCCTTGATATTATAAAGCACCCCATGAGCTTTCTTGAGCCCATGGCTTTGCGTTACTACCAGTATGCATTTAATGGTGTAACAGAATACGACGACAAAGCAGTTTATATAATAAGTTTCCGTCCAACGGTAAATGGTACCATGCCTCTTTACGAAGGGGTGATGTACATCGATGTAGACAACCTCAGCCTTTTGGCAGCTGAATTTCAGCTAGCGGTAGATAACGTGCAGGAGGTGGACAATATGTTTGTGTTTTCGCGGAGCAGAAAGATCAGAACCAAAGTCGATGCGGTTAAATACCGCTTAGGCTATCGACCTTATCAGGGTAAGTATTATCTGAATCATATTTATTGCGATGTACAGTTGCGCATACGCAAACGCAAGCAGCTATTCTATAAAAAATATGCTACAACAGTAGAAATGGCCATAACCAGTGTCGATGACTCCGATGTAGAGAAAATTCGCTTTCGCGACCGCGCGAAACTTCGGGAGGTATTAGCCGACAAAAACTACAGCTATGATAGAGCTTTCTGGGGTAGTTACAACTATTTGCCCCCCAATAAGCCTTTAGTAGAAGCAATAGAGGAGGGCCATGTAAAAATTCCACTGGGAACAGAGGAACCTTAATTCCACTGATATACTCTTACCCAGTCAATAGAGAGTTCATTTTTTCCACTAAGCGTTGATTCCTGAGGAAGTAAGCCCGAAGCTAAATTCAGGAACATAGGCATCTGAGGTACGTTTTGCGATGTTTCAAATACAGTGTAGCCATTCACCTTCCAGGCGAGCGATTTGGCAGTCCATTCTAACGTAAAAATGAAGTAATCTTTGGCAAAGTCAAGCCCCTTAACTTTTACTTGCATCTTTGCAGGTTGTTTTATGTCACCGGCAAAGGTATGGATATGTAAAGTTTTTGTGTCGGCACGATCAAACTTAAAAACCTCCACATGGGGTACTGCTTGTGTACCTTTTAACCAAAATGCATGGTATACCGGAGCCGACTTTTCTACTTTTATTTTCGCTTCCACAATGCCATACTGCTGCTGCAAACTATCACCTGTATTAACCATTCCTGTGGTAGATGAAAATGTTTTTGGCAAGAACCCCATTGTAGGATGCCAGGCTTTTCCTTCGTGCTTCTCTTGTTTGGTAACAATGTGCAGGGCTTTTCCATGAAGATCCAGGTTTTTACCTTTTGTTATCAGGTGCTCATCAGTGGCCTGGGCATAAGTATCATTCATGGTAACTTTTCCCGAATAAGGTAGTGTGAGCCATTTACTGCTATCAAGTTCAGTTGAAGTAAAAGTATCTTCAAAAGAGAGTTGCAGACTTGGGAAACGCCCGAATGGTTCCTCTTTTTCGGCTTTCATGAACCACTGCACATCCTCGTCTTGCTGCAGCTCCTCATACTGCCTATATGTTTCGTATTCTTCAGTAAGTGTAAATTTGTCTTTTGCGAGTAAAAAGGCTTTACGCTCTTTAAATTCAGACGATTCAATATGCTCTTTCAAGGTATAATAACGCGATAGCATATCACTGGCTTGAACCTCCAGGAAGTTTTTATAGGCTTTACTATTGCGGAATTTTTCATAACGCTTTATCTCTGCATCCTTTTGCAAACGTTGTAGCTCCTGAAGTGTTTTATATTCTTCCGAATTCTCGAAGCGTATCTGCTTAATTTCTTCTTTAAGCCTGGAGAACTCATCTGACTCAACAAAATCTTTCAGCTCTGAAAATCCTGCTAATTCCTCGCTCTCACGGGTCTCGTAAAAGCGGTTCAATTTGGGGTTATCTGCCAGTTTCAAGTAGGCTTTTACGGAAGCATGTTTTTTCAATCGGTTGTAAGCGTTTTCCTCTTCCGGCGATCTATCCTCATTCTTCAGGGAGTAGAAACGAGCCACCTCTTGTGAATCTTTTGCCTGTTGGTAATTTTTGTAGTCAGCACTATTTTGAAAAGCAAAATACCATTTTAACGATTTCTTTAAGCGTTTATACTCTTCTAACTGCTTATTTAGTTCATTCTCCTTTGTCTCGCGTTGCTCCTTCACTTCTTGTTTTAGCTGTGATAGATCAAGAGTTTGGAAATAGTTAGTGAGATCCTGGTATTTTTGAAGCGTTTCGCTATTTTCAAATTGTCGAAACCACTTCAACTCATTGCTCTCCAATACCCTGAAGTAGTTTTTAATTAATTTATTGCGTTGTAGTTCTTTAAATTCAACCTCCTGCTTGTGTTCTTTCGAACCTTTGTAGGTCAGGGCATTGATCTCTTTTCGCTTTGCCTGGTATTCATCCGAATGAACGGTTTCCGATAACGCTTTGCAGGTTGCTATTTTGTCGGTTTTCAACAAACGAGCATAGCGCTCAAAATCACTGGCTTGTTGATTCAATAGTGCCTCATATTTTGCAGTTGCAGGTATTCTGCCCAAAAAAGAGGGCCAAAACAAATTTATGGTGGTTGACTGACTCATTCGATGTTAGCTTTTGTTTCCAACGGTTAAAGATAAGAAAAATCATTGTTTTGGCGGCTCGAAAAACAAAAAATGCCGCCCTGTTAAGAGCGGCATACGAAAATTGTATCTGAAAGTTCTAGTTCACGGCCTCTAATGCTTCATCGGCAGCTTGTAAAATAGATTGATTGGCAATATTTTCACCAACAGCATTTTGCATCCATATTTGTGGTGTTAAACGGCCCTGACTCCAAATTCTATCTACTTCGTTGGAGAAGTCTTTGCCATACAGGTGCTGCTCAATCTGGAAATCAATAAGATGTCCGAATGCATAAGCTGACAAATAAAGAGGGGAGGCTACCATGTGTGAGTAAATGCCCAAGATAGGTTCATCTTCCATACCAAACACAGGAGCGTAATAGGCATTCCAAACCTCATTGGCAATGGAAACAACCGCATCTTTCAACTCAGCTTTTGTGGCATTTGGATGAGCATATAGCCATTTCCATACGCGCATATCCACCATTGAAACGCCCATAATCTCGTATAGCGACCAAAACGTATCGAGGGTTTGCAAGTGTTCTTGCATGGGATCTTTTTGTGTAAGTCCCAATAGTTCCAAATCACGCTTTTGAAAGATAAAGGCCAATGCTTCAGTGAATGAAGTATTGGGCACTCCATTCAGCATATAGTAATCCACGTCATGCAACGAAATAGTTTGCTCCACATTGTGCCCGAATTCATGAACAGCAATATTGTATCCTTTGTAATCCATTCCTTTATCGCTAATTCGTGTACGCAAATGGGCTTTCATCTCTTTCATCGATGCGCCCCAAGCGTGTCCAGAACCACGTGCAGGATCAACCTCCACCTTCGAGGCAATAAAATCGGCTCGCTCCGGTGCCCATCCTAATGTACGCAATATACGGGGCAGATCATTTTCGAGGGCTTGTGCATTTGGATAACGCTTTTGTGTCATCTCTCTCAATTTGTCTCCGGAATAAGCACTTCGCGACTTAAATCCATCATACCAAATATCATAGGGTCGCAAATCGCGTCCTAGTCGCTCTTTGATAAGCGCTGCTACTTCCTTTACCTCAGGAGATGA
>Ga0102940_1002944_pt1 | contig 10005 bp, 8 predicted proteins | sample SalPonR2_C_D1_MG_FD_78215 | JGI IMG/M metagenome (GOLD analysis project Ga0102940, IMG submission 78215) | Salt pond soil microbial communities from South San Francisco under conditions of wetland restoration - Salt Pond MetaG R2_C_D1_MG | ecosystem: Environmental > Aquatic > Marine > Intertidal...
TCAGAAGTTCTCTCTGATTAATAGTTGCGTATGTGGAAGCATAATCGGACATGGCATAGGGGATTATTAATTCGTCATTGTGAATCATCGATCCGCGGGAAAAGCGCCATTCCTTTGTTTTGGGCAATTTCGCCATGAAGCGGCAGTACCTTAAAATGGTAAAAATCTCTTGTCTCGAGCATCTTTGGTAAAATAGTGGCGCCGTCGTAAGCAGTGTAGGTGGCATAATAAATAGTTTCACCGTTATCTTATGTAAATTTCACAAAACGGGCATCTTCAATTCCATTCTTTTCGTTTGCTGAAACCGGGAATATAACACGTTCGGAGATATTTGTGTCCAGCGAAAAGTCAAGTTCGTAGTGCGACCTGGCCAGCCACATAATTTGGGTGAAAAGAATTTTTGATAAGAACCAGGCTGAAGTGTATTTCTTGCTTCTTTAATACACTCCCTCAATTCGCCGTAGATAAATTTATCGTTTAGCTTGTCGAGAATAATGCCTGAAGGAATCAAAGAATGAATATCCTTCATCTCGTCGAGCTTGCTTTTAAACGATGCTTTATCGTAAATATGTTTTCGTATGTGCTGGGCCTCTTCCAGCATATTGCCAACCGGTTCAACGGATAGGTTGTTGTTTTTATCCAGCACACCGGTGCGAAACACAATCGACGAAATATGTCCTTCTCCGGTTTCCCTGAAACTTATAACCACTCTTTTTTCGCCAGGCCCTGTCTCCGATTGATCGGGATGTTCCACAACCGACGGATTAAAAAAAGCGGCCGATTCAATGGAATATTCCATGGTAAAATAGGAACCGATGAGCGACTTTATTGAAATATCGAGCGAATCAGGGTCAACATCCAACTGTTTCAACAAATGGGAAATTTTATTGAAATGTTTTTCGAAAATTTTTGAAATATTTCTGTGCCGCAATGAAAATCCCTCAATATGGGATTTAATGCCTGCGATGCCGAATGTTCAGGCATATTTAAAACCGAACGTATCGTTTTTAGTGCCCTTTCGTCGCCGGTATATAAAAACCGTGCAATTACCCTCGATGAATCCGGTGCAAATTTTATGTCTTTCCTGTTTACTGCTACCTGCAATGATTGTTTATTTATACCTTTTCTAAAGGTAGTGGTAAATGTGGAATAACATCTTTAATATTTTATAGCAATTTTGAAAAGTAAAATAACAGGAAAGTATATCGACCTGAAAAGCTCAAAAAGGTGTCCTCTCATATATTTGGTGTGGTTCGAACGGGGGCTGGCATCACCTGCTTTATTTCTGGAAACTTCAAAACTCAAAACAGTTAACAAACTCTTGTTCACTGGAATCTAATTCTTCCGAATTCTCCTTAAAAAGAAACCAAAAGGTATTTTTTTTCGTATCAATCTAATGTTGTTTAAATTAAAGATATAAAAATGACCGGTTTCATAGAAACTTTAAACAGAAACAGTGGTCTTTCTCTTTAAGTCATCTTAATGATGAGCATTTCTCGGGAAATAAAAAAATCAGGGTTGAATTTTTGCTGAAAAGATTTTGCACCGAATCATCGGTTGAACAGAATTGATGGTATTATTTAAAAATAAACCTGACCATTATGAGCAGTAAATTTCCTATAAAGACGAAGATTGCCGGACTGGTTATCACCACTTTTCTCCTGATTATTTTGGCTTTGAGCCTCTACCTTTTTGTAGTTATCCGAAACAACGAACGTCAAATAATTAACCGCAGTTTCCGCACACTCGCCAAGATTGGTGAAAACATTAAAATCAAGGATGAAACCTATGTTAAAATTATTGCAAATAATACAAAACTGAGAAAATCAGAAGAGGAGTCAAAAGATGATAAAAATATACCGGAAGAAAAAGTAAAGCGTTCAATCAACCGTAAGAATTTAGTTTACGAAGCTGATACCACTGATCTGAATACAATATATGTAACTGTTAAAACAGACTCTGTAAAAGAGATCTCCAAAGAAGATTTTTTTAACAGCCTTATGCGCAAAGATGTATTCGATGCTCGTGTAATAAGAAGCAGCGACAGCACAATTATTTATAATTCTCAATACCTTGATATCAAACTGAATCATTCGGTTTATGAAAAAGATTCTTCAGCCTGGAAGGCTGGTGATATGGATATAGTAACAATCGGGGCCATCGATTACCAGCGCTTTACACTTCCGCTTAAAATAGATAAAGAAACCTGGTGGTATATGGATGGGCTCATTGAAAACGCCAATTTTCAAAGCGAGAGAAAAAGTCTCGGAACGTGGTTTGTCATTATCATGTTTATCCTTTTCATCTTCATCGTTCTGAGTTTTCCGGTTCTGCGACTGTTTTTGATGAGTTCGGTGGAGCAAATGCGACGATCAAACCTGTTTTTTGCCGGAACATCTGTGGTGCTGGGCTCTTCGCTGATTACCATTCTGTTGATTTCAATGCTTTCAAACAATGAAATTCAGTCGCTTCGCAAAGAGCGGCTTAAAAAACTTGCTGATACAGTACACAGTGAATTTGTGAATGAACTGAACAGTATTTACCAACAGATGAAGTATTATGATTCCCTGGATACTGTTTACTTTAACAACGAGATTCTGCTTGATGATTCATTAATCATTAATCGTGATCCATCAAAACAAAATAAAGACTCGATAACTCAGAAAGATTCAATAATTCTTAAAGAAGATTCGCTCATTCGTCTGCCTCATAAATACCCGAATTACAAAACCATGTTCTGGATGGACAGTGAGGGGCAACAGTTACAGGAATTGAAAAAACGACAAGATCCGCGAAATTTAGTGGATCTGGGTTACCGAAACTATTTTAAAAACAAAGATAGCTGGCAGTTACCTGGTTGTAAAAAAACAGACAGTCCTAGTCGTTTCATGATTGAATCCATTTATTCCAACACTTCTGGCGATGCCCTGGCTGCGGTATCAACCCGAAGTATTGGAAAAAAAATGTTTTTCGAGAAGAAATTATCAAATGGTGCAGAATACCAACCAGCAGTTATGGCCATAACAGCACCGATGTATTCGGTTATGGATCCGGTATTGCCTAAAGAATATACATTCAGCATTATCGATTCGGAAGGGAGAGTCTGGTTTCATTCCAATAAACACAGAAACCTGCAGGAAAACCTGTTGGAAGAGTGCTCTTATAACTCAAAATTGAAATCGGCGATTTATAGCCGGACACCTGAAAGTATACGGTTAAATTATCAAAATAAAGATTACCGGATTCATATTCTGCCCATCAATGATATCCCGTTATTTATTGTGGCAATGGAAGAATCTTCCCTGGTCAATTCCTATAACTCTGCAATTATCACATTGTCGTTCCTGTTTGTTATTGCTTTCTTATTATTTATTGGCATACAGGTTTTTATTTTAAAATTTACTGACAGGAAAGGAACAAAATTAAAGCGCAATAAATATACACTCGAATGGTTAATGCCTCAAAAAGCGAATACTGAAAAATATTACACCCTACTTACCGGTCATTTGCTAATTTTAATCTCACTAATAATCTTATTTGTATGTACCACTAATACAGAAAATTTCACAGATAAGATGGAAATATTTTTGTTTGATGCTTTTTTCCTTGTTCTCTATGTACAACTTTTTATTACTGAAAATGCCCGGCTTCGTTTAAAAAACGGAACCCGAAAAATAAAGACAGTTAATCTCCAACATTTCAGAATTATTAAATTTGACGGATTCTCTGTAATTGCCGGTCTGTTTATATTAATAATCAATATTTTTCATGCTAAAATTTCAGAAAACTACCTTGTGCTTTTACTCTTTCAGTGCTGGATTCTGTTTCTGCTGATAGTACCCTGGTCAAATATTTTTAATAATCTGGTAAAAAAAGAAAAGCTCAAAGAATCGAATTTATTTCTGTCCTTCCAACTGTTCATAGTAAGCTGGCTTCTTTTAATCAGTTTCTTCCCTACCATTGTATTTTTTCAGAATGCTCTGCTGGTAGAAAGAAAAATTAACCGAAAATACCAGCAATTGCACCTTGTCCGCGAATTTCAAAACAGAAACAATGCAATTGACAGCTACTATGCCAAACATGATATTAATGATACAGAAAATCATTTTTACAGAAACCAGCGAAAAAATAAAGGAATATATACCACATTTCTTGGAGTTACTATATATGAAGCCAAAGACAGTTGTGAAGCAGACAATGAATTGAAGAATTATATTTCAGACTCCCTGCTCCTGAACATGCGGCCATTATACACTACTGAAATTGTGGAAAACCGAAAACTAATTTTCGACACTGGCCCTGATTTCAACTGGGAACTAAAAAAAGCCGATAACATAGAGTCTTCGGCGGCAAATGACTCACTTTTACTCCGGTTTAATTCAACCGAAATACAGGCAAAAGATTCTGTGATAAACAAATCTCACGTTATTTCAGCATCTCTTAAAAAGGAAACCATTTTAGATGGGTACGGAATATTCACTCTATTATTCTGGGTGTTGTTGTTGTTTTTTATACTGCTTATTTATAAACTGCTGGAGAATGTTCTTAAGCGAATCTTTCCATTTACTGCCAGAGCCGGAACGCTAAAAATGCCTTTTGGTGAATTATTGAACACTATTTCAAAAACTGATGACTGGCCGGCATTTACATTTGCTGTCAATCTTTCAGGAAAAGATTCTTCCTCCCGAAAAAAAGAAGCTGAGAAATTAAAATATAAATGTTTCGAAGTATCCTGCGACATCTTTAAGCCTGAGGATTTTAAAAAAGAGGATAATGTAGTAATCCTGAATTTCGGTTTTATTTTACGAAGCGTTGAACTTTTTGACAAATGCATCAGCCTTCTTGAAGAGTTAGTCAATAAAAAAGTACAAAGAATAATTATATCATCTTATGTTTCTCCCAGGCAAATTCAGGAGTTTTATAAAAATTATGCAAAAAAAACAGCCAGTGAAAATGAACGGGAAAGCATAGCTGCCAACTTAAACCGCATCAAGCAGTTGCTTATGGAGTTTTCTGTAATTAACTGTTCATTGCAGCCTGCGCAATTAAAACAAGCAGAAGGTGACAGAATTTCGGAAACCATTAAAAATGAGTTGGAAAAAGATGTATTCCTTGCTTCTCTCAAACCACTGGTATTAAAATATTATGCAAACAATAAATCGGCTGACGAAGAAGATGTGATAATATACATTCAGAACCTGGCATCCAATTATTATGAAAAAATCTGGAATTCCTGTACCATCGAGGAAAAAATATTGCTTTACGATTTGGCTGAAGACTCGCTGGTGAATATCAAAAACAACGATGCCTATGTTCCGCTTCGTAATCTGCAGGAAAAAGGAATTGTGATATGCAATGACAAGTTTACGGTGATGAACGAAAGTTTCAGAAACTATATTTTAACCAACGTTGCGACAGCGGATTTGGAAGATACGGAAATCATGAAACAGAGAAAAACTGCGTGGAACAGCTTCCGCATTCCGTTAATTCTGGTTGCTCTGGGAATAATAATATTTCTGTTTGCTACCCAACAGGCAATGATTTCCAATCTTTACACTCTGCTCATTGCAGTAGGAACAATTGCCGGCGTTTTTATAAGAATTTCAGGTGTATTTTCTTCAAAAAGCAAACCTCCGGCAGAGGCAAAAAGCGGATAAAAGAACCACAGCTTTCCCATTCAAAATGATTAACTGAATTTTAAATTGGTTTATTCTTTAATGAAATGTCAACCTCAGTTTTAAATACCAATAAACGTTAGTTAGCTTTGTCTTGAATCTAAAAATTTCGAATGAACAGAAAAGACAACGAAGAAGTATTCGCAACAAAAGAACTGGGCTGGAAATACCATCACATGGGAATTCCAACCCAACATTCCATCGAAAACGAACGCTACATTCCACACTTGAAAATGTACGTTTCCGGGTTTGAAACCAGTCCGTTTGGAATTGAATGGATGCGGTTTGAAAAAGAGTGTCCGTTTCCGGAAATAATTAAAACAGTGCCCCACATTGCGTTTGAAGTGAAAAACCTGGACGAGACGCTCCAAAAATTTGACTTTGAAGTATTAATTCCGCCCAATTCTCCTTCGGAAGAGGTACGTGTAGCAATGATTTTGCACAACAACGCACCTGTTGAATTAATGGAATTTAAGCGTCAATTTTTCTGAGAAAACTGTTAATTCAGGCTTCATCGATTTGTGGAGCTATTGTTTTTAACCAGTCCGGATTAAAATTTTTGAGATACACAACCACTTCGTTTCTGCGGTTCAACATTTTATAGGGCGCGCTGTAACCCAGGTATTCAAAATTCCCGGTGTGTTCAATGCCCATTTCAGCAAGTTGTTGTTTGAGCATCTCTTTTTTCGATTCAATTTTTTTGTTGTTTGAGTAACCGCCAAACTGAAGCGAAGCTACATAAGCCGGTTCCGTTTTATGCAAAAAAATCTGCTCATTGTTAGGCTTTGGCAGTTTATCCACAGTAAATTCCGGGGGCATAACAAAACTCATTCGTCCGGCTTCTTTGTCTTCCTTTATCCGCACAGGAGTCGTCATGCTTATTTTTTTGTTCTCGCTGTTGCCGCCAAAAATATATCCGGCCAGCAAATTGAATCCCGGATTTTTCATACTGTCGTAAGTTCCCTGCATTTCAACCGATGCCATTACAGCCGGAGGATAATATCGAATTTCGAAATTGCCTTTTTTAAAAAGGGTTTCATATTTCTGAGATTCGGTATCTGAACCGCCTTTTGAATTTGTGGTGCTGAATAAAATAAAAGTTGGTATCATAAAGCATGCTGCTGTGAATATGTTATTTGTTGATTATTCAACTTCAATAAATCAAACAGTAAATAAATACAACATGTTCACAGTTTCATTCTATCCTGTTGAATTAAACAGGCTAAAAAAAGAGCACCCAGCCGGATGCTCCTTTTTCAAAATTCATATTGAATGGTAAACTCAAAATCCAAACTGCGAAGGCAGCCAAAGGCTAATTTCCGGGAGGTAGGTTACCAGCAGCAACACAATTACCATTGCTATAAACATGGGCAACAATGGCTTAACTACCTTATCGATTCCCAAACCGGCAACGCTGCAGCCAATAAACAACACCGAACCAACCGGCGGGGTACAAAGTCCCACGCTCAGGTTCAGTACCATTATAATCCCGAAATGTATGGGATCGACACCAATAGCCGTTACAATGGGTAAAAATATTGGTGTGAAAATCAGCACCGCAGGAGTCATATCCATAAAAATACCCACAAACAACAGGAGCATATTAATAATCAGCAAAATCATAAACGGGTTACTCGTAAGGGCCAGTAATCCTTCGCTCACATTTTGCGGAATATTTTCGTAGGCCATTATCCACGACAATCCCATTGATGAAGCCACAAGCAACATAACAACACCTGTAGTTTTAACCGACCGCAAAATAATGTCTGGTAAATTTCTAAAAGATACCTGCTTGTAAATTATAGCGAGAATCAACGAATAAAGTACAGCAATGGCTGATGCTTCGGTTGCGGTAAAATAACCTGCAACAATACCCCCGATAACAATAACCAACATCATCAGACTGGGAATGGCGTCGAGAAACTTTCTCGTTCCGACAAGCGCTTTTTCTTTGTTTTTAATGGTTCGTACAACCACCCAGGCAGCAATAGCAGCTAAAACAATATAAAGCAATATGCGGTTTATCATGGGCGAAAAATTAGCTCTTGAAAGTGAAACACCCTGGTAAGCAAGAAACAGGAAAATACCAATACCAGATACAACACCCATGGCTTTGAACGCAGCTTTTAATCCTTTACGTTTGTATATGAGCATAGTGATGGCTGTAATAATAATCCCAATGCCGGTAAGAAACCCGGGCAAATAACCGGCAAGAAACAGTGCAGTAATGGAAACACCACCGCTGGCAAGCGAATAAACAATTAAAACATTACTGGGCGGAATAGACAACCCGGTTGTTGCCGAAGTGATATTCACGGCAGCGCTGAAATTTTCGGGATAACCTTCTCTTTTCATTTCGGGCTGCATAATACTGCCGATAGCCGATGCAGAGGCTGCCGCCGAACCGGAAATAGCTCCAAACAGCATATTTGCCAATACATTCACCATTGCAACTCCCCCGGGAATGCCTCCTACCAGCACCCGGGCAAAATCAATGAGACGGATGGCAATTCCTCCGCTGTTCATTATATTCCCGGCCAATATAAAAAAGGGAATTGCCAGCAGGGCAAAGCTGTCGAGGCCGGTGCCCATGCGTTGGGCAAACGTGGTAAATGCCGGAATAACATCTACGCTTACCAGCATGGTAAGAATACCGGAAATACCTATGCTGAAACCAATTGGAACTCCAATAACCAAAAGGATTATAAAACTGAATACCAGTACAAATACTTCAAAAAATTCCATAGTTAGTTTGCTTTTAGTTTCCGGTTTTCTTTAATAAGTTTTATCATGTTGTCAATATCGAAATAGGCAATTAAAATACCGCTGATAGGTAAAACGAGGTATACTATTCCCAGCGGCATTCCCAGTGCGGATGATCTTACATCGAGATAGAAACGTGTATAAGACAACCATGTGCCACCAACAATAAAAACAGCCACTGAAAATAAAATTACCAGAACCCCGATAATCATTTCCAGCTTAAATTTCCGCTTGGCTGAACTGCGCTGCAACAGTAAATCAATAGCCAAATGTTCGCGCTTGCCTGCAACATATGCAGTGCCCAAAACACCTACCCAAATCAATAAATAACCTGCCAGCTCATCGGTAAAGCTACTGGGAGAATTCATAATATAGCGGCTTGTAACCTGCCAGAGAACATCGAGCACCAGTATTCCCATTAAAAATACAAGTGACCATTCCAGTAATTTGTCAATTTTTTTTCGTAATGTCATTTTCTTAGGTTTTATTCAACAACGGCCTGAATTCGTTTGATGTATGAATAGATGGTCGGATTGTCCTGATAACTTTCAATGAGTGGCTGCACCTTATCAATAAAAGGTTGTTTATCGGGATAATTGATTTTTACGCCTGCTTTTTGTACTTCTTCCAGCGACATTTTTTCAGATTCAGCCCAAAGTTCGCGTTCCAAAACAGCCGATTCGTCGGCAGCCTGCTGAATCCATTCCTGTTCCTGCAAAGTTAATTTTTCCCAAACTTTCTGGCTGATAACCAGCACATCGGGAATGGTAGTATGTTCGTCGAGTGAATAATATTTACACACTTCATAATGACGGGAGGTGTACAAACTTGGGGGATTATTTTCGGCACCGTCTACCACCCCGCTTTGCAGAGCTGTATAAAGTTCGCCCCACGAAATTGGAGTTGCCGATCCACCGAGCGCCCTCACCATTTCAACTGCCGTAACACTGCGCATTACCCTGATTTTCATTCCCTGCAAATCATCGGGGTGAGTAATGGGTTTCGAAATGGTGTAAAAACTCCGGGCACCGGCATCGTAATAAGTCAGCCCGCGTATCCACTTGTCCTCGGTACTTAACAGCAAATCCCTGCCAATATCGCCGTCCATTACTTTGAAAAGGTGATCTTTCGATCTGAAAATATAAGGCAATCCAAACACTTTATAGTCCTCGGCAAAACTCTCCATAACTGCCGCCGAAACTTTGGTAATGGCCAGGCTGCCAATCTGTACCAGTTCAACACACTGCTGCTCAGAGCCCAGTTGGCCCGAGGGATAAACTTCGATGGTGAGTTTTCCTTCCGATATTTCGTCGCACCGCTGTGCCATAAACATCATCGCTTCATGAACGGGATGATCGGTGGGCAGACCATGTGCCAGCTTTAGTTCTTTTTTATCGGCAGGGCCAATACAGGAGATTAAAAATGCAATTGGAATGAAAATTAGAAACCTGATTAATGTATTATTTATCATTCGATTAAGGTTGATTAATGTTTATATTTTTTGATAATTGCCAGTGCTTCGCTGCATTTTTCCGAAATGTAGGAATAATTTTGATTCTCCAAAACA
>Ga0102940_1002946_pt1 | contig 10001 bp, 9 predicted proteins | sample SalPonR2_C_D1_MG_FD_78215 | JGI IMG/M metagenome (GOLD analysis project Ga0102940, IMG submission 78215) | Salt pond soil microbial communities from South San Francisco under conditions of wetland restoration - Salt Pond MetaG R2_C_D1_MG | ecosystem: Environmental > Aquatic > Marine > Intertidal...
AAAAACCTGTACCTCTATTCCGGAAATATGAAACGTTTTCCGGCGGCGTACCCGGTTTCGGCAGCACTGCCATTTTATGGCGAGTGGACCGTGAGCCAGGCCCACAACGGAGAACACACCCACAAAGGCGCGTGGCGCCATGCGTTTGATTTTATCATCACCAATCGCGAAGGACAGCAGTTTAAAAATTCGGGCAATTTTGTTGAAGATTATTTCTGTTTCGGGAAAGCTATTTTGGCGCCTGCTGATGGTACGGTGGCCAAAGTAGTAAGCAACATTTCCGATAATGCTATTGGCGATGTAAATACAAAAGACAACTGGGGCAATACGGTCATTATTAAGCACAACGATTATTTGTACTCCAAACTCAGTCACCTGAAATTTCAGTCAGTGGAGGTAAAAACCGGCGATGTGGTAGAAAAAGGGCAGTTGATTGGCCGGTGCGGAAACTCGGGCCGTTCGCCTTACCCGCACCTGCATTTCCAGTTCCAGGCCAATCCTTACGTGGGTTCCACCACCATCGATTATCCGTTTGGGCATTATTTACTGAAAGAAAAAACCGGGTATTCCCTGAAATCGTTTGAGTTTCCGCAAAAAGACGAGGTACTTGCCAATCCTTCCAAAAATGAAGTATTAGATAAAGCGCTGCATTTTATTCCCGGAAGGCGGATTAAGGTTACAGTGGAAGTGGATTCAGAAATAATTAGGTGGAAAAAGCTGGCAGGTGAATATGAGTGGGTGGCCGAAACCGATGTTTTCAACACAACACTGCTTCGCTGCGAAAAACACAACGACCGCGCTTATTTGTACAACCAGGGCGACATGCACTTTTTCACCAATTTCATTGGAAAGAAATACTCGCCGCTGTTTTGGTTTTATGTTTCTTTGTTTAAAGTACCGGTGGGATTTCAGGCCGGAAGCCGGATTCAGGACTCGCTGCCCGTTCACCAGCTTTTTGGCGGTATCCTGAAATACCTGCAGGATTTTGTTGCACCGCTATTCCTGTTCCTGAAAGCCGATTATGAACTAACGCTTAAGGAAGCCGGTGATATTCTCTCATCGGACTCCGTGAAAATGGAAGCGGAAATAATCAAAAAAATTGCCGGCAAAAAAATAAAAGCGTGTACAAGTAAAATTGATATCACCCAACAGGGCAATTTTGAAATTTTAATAAAAATGAATGAGGCTAAGTTGAAAATGACATGCAAAAACGAATAGGATTGATAGTGGCGCTTACCCTGTTTTTGCTGGCGGCTCAGGCACAGCAAAAGCTCAATTTTCCCGAAGTGGATAAAGTTTCCTATGAACTTTACATGCAGGGAAAATGGGAAGAACTGATTGATTTCGCAAAAGAAGCCCGTCGGCAGAATATCGACTTTTTTTACCTGCAAGCCCGTACCGGAATTGCCTGTTACAACCTGAAAAAATACCGCACAGCCAGCAAATGGTTTCTGAAAGCATGGGAAAACGACCAGTCGTTTGAATGGTTGCAGGAATACCTTTATTACAGCTTATTTGACAGTGGAAGGGAATTGGAAGCTTCTAAATTGGCTGAACAATTTACAGTTGCTCTGAAACAAAAAATAAACTTCCAGTCAATGAAACCTTTAGCTGCCACATTTGAAGCCGGATACTCCTTTAATCCTGAATTCAGTCAACTTAAAAATAGTCAGTTTGATACTCAGCTCCAGATTGTTAATGAATACGGTGAAGCATTCTTTCTGAAAAACTATTATTTTGGTTCACTCGATTACAGCCATCAATTGGCTCCGGGTTTTAACCTGAACCATAATTTTACACACATAGGCATTTCGCGCGAAGAACAGCTTTTCTGGGGTGCAAAAAATTCATTCCCAATCGACATAAATCAATTTCAATATTATCTCAATCCATACTTTGTGGCAGGAAAAAAATTGTACATCTCCCCCTCATTAAATATTATCTGGGGAAACTCCGACCTTGTGTTGGGGAATTACGATCCCAACACTTTTTATAACTCCCCCTACAAATACACAGACTTTATTTTTACCGCTTCCACGTTTTCACATTTTGGAAATTTTTCGCCCGGAGTTGAATACAACTATGCAAAAATCAGCGATGTAGCGTTTAGTCAGTATTCGGCCTGGCTCACTTTTTACCCGCTATCGAACCAGAACCTTTACTTTACTCCGCGGGTTTATTTTAAAAGCAGCGAAGAAAACGGTTTCGGATTCAACACGTTCGGTATTTCAGGCGGGGCACAATTGGGAATGGTGCATTTTTACGGACAGTACCTGAATGGCGAAATGGAAAATTTTATCGAGCCGGGTGGCTACGTGGTGTCTAATTTCCCCGGAAAATCGAACCGGAAGTTTACCGGCAGTGTTTATTTTCCGTTGAATAAAAGTCTGCTATTGGTATTTCGTTACCTGAATCAGGATGTTACTGAAAAATACAGGGTTTATTCCAATGGTACAGAAATAAATTCAACAGATTACAGTTTTATAAAACATACAATTACATCAGGAATTACATGGATTTTTTAAAATTTATTTTCACGGCAACATTGCTTTTATGGGCCACAGTACCGATTTTTGGGCAGGCAAATCAGGAACAATTTGAAGCAGCCTTCGCAGAGAGTTATTCGCTGGAGAAAAATGGTGATTTTCAGGCTGCCGCCCAGCCACTAAAAAAAGTGTACGATAAATCATCTTACGAAATTAACCTTCGCCTGGGCTGGTTGCACTACAATGCGGGGTTGTTCGATGAATCGGTTACTTACTATTCACGCGCACAACAACTAAAGCCCTATTCAGAGGAAGCCCGATTCGGATTAATTTTGCCAAAAGCTGCACTTGGAAAATGGGATGAAGTAATTCAACTTTACGACAAAATTCTGGAAATCAATCCAAACAACACGGTGGCGCTTTACCGTTTGGGATTGGTTTATTACGGCCGGAAAAACTACGACAAAGCTCAGCCGATGTTCAAAAAGGTGGTGGATTTGTATCCGTTCGGTTACGACGGGTTGCTTATGCTGGCCTGGACTTCCTACTTTACCGGAAATTATAACCAGGCCAAAGTGCTTTTTAATAAAGTAAAATTGTACAATCCCGGCGATGCCTCGGCCAATGAAGGATTGGAGTTAATGAGGTGAAAACACGTACAAACTTTTTTCGTACTGCTTCGATTATTCAACGTTCCCCGAGAAAGTATGGACCAACATTTACAGTCTGTCCGGCACACCGGTTGTTAGCGCTTTTCTGGAAAATGAAACTCCGGATTTTAATCTGAAGGCTTTTCCAAATCCAGCTTCTTCTCAGTTGAAAGTAGCATACAATTTACCTCCGGAAGTACGGGAAGGAAAACTTTCGTTATTCGACAACAATGGAAAGCTTGTTCAGCAATTTATCATCGACAACCACACTGACCATCTACTGCTAAATGTTTCGGATTACACAAGTGGGCTTTACCACTATTTTGTGGAATACGGCAATAAAAGAAGTTCTTCGCAAAAGCTAATGGTGAGATAAAGAGTAAAAAATTGAACCCTTTCAGGGTTCTTTTCGCATTGTTCAGTTAACCACGGGTTTCACCCGCGGCTATTGTTATTAAACCACTTTGTGGTTTTTCCGGTTTCATTGTAACGCTGTAAATTCATACAAAAACTCGTATTCATTCTAATATCCCAAAGGGATAAAACAATAATAGCCGTAGGTGCAACCTACGAAAGTTTAATCACCGCCAAACCAGAACCCTGAAAGGGTTCAACAAGAAACGAAGGGATTTATTCAGAATAATCCGGCCTCACATCACCGTACTTCTCCACAATTTCATCCAGAATTTCAGTAACTTCGACATTTGTTTCGGCACGAAGAAGTTTGATTTTCAATTCGCGGAAATTGGGCAGCCCCGGAAAATATTTGGCAAAATGACGGCGCATCATTAAAATAGCCGACCGCTCATTGTCTTTCCATTCCAGATTTAACTGAAGTTGTTCTTTTACATTTTCAACTATTTCGGCAACGGCGGGTGAGGGTAATTCCTCACCGGTTTCGAGATAATGCTTTATTTCCCTGAAAATCCAGGGGCGGCCAATCGACGGGCGGCCAATCATCAGTGCATCAACACCCGTTTGTTCCAGCAGCAGTTTTGCTTTTTGGCCACTTGTAATGTCTCCGTTCCCAATAATCGGGATGGAAATTTGCGGATGATTTTTTACCTCGCCAATGAGTGTCCAGTCGGCCACACCAGTGTACAATTGCTCGCGGGTCCGCCCGTGAATGGCCAGTGCAGCAATTCCAGCATCCTGCAGACGAAGTGCAGCCTCAACCACCGGTTTGTCGCCCGCGCTCCAGCCAAGCCGGGTTTTTGCCGTTACCGGAACATTGACCGCCTTCACAATTTCGGCAGCCATTTGCTGCATTTTAGGTAAATCTTTCAGCATTGCAGCCCCGGCCCCGTGCCTGATGATTTTTTTCATGGGACAACCAAAATTGATGTCTATGAAATCGGGCTGCATCTCCTCCGCCACCTTTGCTGCTTCTACCATCGAATCGATGTTGTGGCCGTATATCTGGATGGCTGCCGGCCGGTCGAAATCAAAAAGCTGCATTTTTTGTTTCGATTTTTTCACATCACGCACCAACGCCTCCGACGAAACAAACTCGGTGTACATCACATCCGCACCGTATTTTTTGCACATCCACCTGAACGACTTGTAAGTTACGTCTTCCATAGGTGCCAAAAACAGCGGCGTTCCTTCCAGTGTCAGATTTCCGATTTTCATGTTATCAAAACCAAAGATGTTCGATTAAAATTTTTATGCCGATTGCAGATAGAATTATACCTCCCAAAATTAACGACTGCCGGCTTCGTTTTGCCGGAACGTATTTCCCAAACAACATTCCCAGCATGGAAGCTATAAACGTAACCGCACCAATAGTTATTACGGCCAGCCAAATCTGCAAATCGAGCAACCCAAAACTAAATCCTACAACGAGAGCATCGATGCTGGTTGCAATGGACAAACCAAGCACTACTGTAATTTTAAACGGATTGAAATTCTGCAGCGATCCGTCGGGTTTAATTCCCTCAATTATCATTTTTATACCTACAAAAGCAAGGAGCAAAAAAGCAATCCAGTGATCCCAATACGCAATCAAGTTATCTAACGTGCTTCCTATAAGCCAGCCAATTACCGGAAATCCCGCCTGAAAAAAGGCGAGCGAAAATGCAATGACCATGGCCTGTTTAAAACGGATTTCCTGCCGCATCAATCCACAGGAAACAGATACGGCAAATGAATCGAAACTCAATCCAATGCCAATGAACAAATACGTTATTAAATCAGCTACACTCATTTTTTTCAGAAAACGCAAAAATAGGGATTTCATGAAAATTTGAAAACCGTAAAAATCATTACCGGTAAAAAAATCATCTTTTATTGTTATAACTTTGATTTGAGTTCGTCACTGTTATCAAATGACCACTGAAGAGTTTAAAAATAGCGTGCTGCCCGTTTCCCGGAAAATTTATCCGATGCTGAAAAGGATATTGAAAAACGAGGAAGAAACCCGCGATGCGTTGCAGGATTTGATGCTGAAATTGTGGAATAAAAGATTTGAGCTGACCAGTTGTAAAAATCAGGATGCTTACATTGTAACAATGGCGAAGAATTACAGCTTCGACCTGCTCAAAAAGAAACGCCCCTCGGCGATGGGTAAAAAAGAGGAATTTAAACTGCTCAACCTTGAAGCCGGTGGCACAAATCATGAGATGAAAGAGAAGTTTGAACATGTAAAAAAAGTGATTGAAAGGCTGCCCGAAAAATACCGGACAGTTATTGAAATGCGCGACATTGACGGGTTTTCTTTCGATGAGATAAAAGAAATGACCGGATTTGAAGTGCCCTACATCCGCGTTATTTTATCGAGGGCACGGCATAACGTAAAAGAAAAAGTGGAAAAAATTTACAATTATGAAGACAAAAGACAATTTGCCCGGCAAATATTATAGAGGCGAAACTTCGCTGGAAGAAGAAAAAGAACTGAAAAACAGCATTCTTTCAGAAGATTTCGATTCATCGGAGAAAGACATTTTTGGCTTTTACGAAAAAGCAGGAAGTGTACCCGATGATTTGGAAGAAAGCCTGATGAACGGCTTAACAGAGCATCAAAATAAAAACAAAGTAAAACGGATGTGGATTTACCGGATTTCATCGGCTGCCGCGGTTTTGCTAATTGCTTTAACCGTTTTTCTAAGCTACCAGGCACAAAAAAATGCAAAAATGGAGAGCCAGTTTTTTGTGATGGAACAGGCGCTTTACCATGTTTCTGAAAGCATTCAGCCCGAAGAAGAAAATGAAATGCTGGTTTTGTGGGTCGATGAAAATGTGGAAATTATTATTAACGAATAAATAAAAAAGTCATGAAACGATTAACACTCATTTTGATAATTATTATAGCTGCAGGAACTGCATTCGCCCAAAACGATTTGTTTGAACAGCTAACCGATGAATACGCAGACAACAACGGTTTCAGCGCCAGCCTGATTACAAGCGATATGTTTGATTTATACCTGAAAAAGAAAAACATTGACAAAGATTCGCCGGTTTTTGAAGCGCTGAAAAACCTCGAAAACATTTTGGTTGTGTCACAGAGCAATTTTTCGAAAGCCACCTGGGTTGAGGCTGGTGAAGAAGGAACAGATGAAAAAAATAATGCCGGAGAAATTCATGAATCCATCCTTGACTATTACAAAAAGAAAGACTTTTCGCTTTTCAAAACTGAAAAACAGATGGGTGAAGATGTAAAAGTTTACCTCGATAAAAAAGGAAGCAAAATCAGTTCGCTGGCGCTGATAACCAATTCACCGTCGTTAACCACACTGGTTGAATTACAGGGAAACATCGATCTTTCCACTGTTTCTGAACTTAATAAGGCGCTTAATCTGCGCGGCCTTGAAAATCTTTATAAAATAAATGGTTCGGGCAGAGGAATTGCTGTTTCGGGGTATGGTGTTTCGCAGGAGCGTATTGAAGAAATGACGCAACGTCAAAAAGAGATGATTGAACGCCAGCGTGTTTTAACCGAAGAACAACGCCAACAGATTGAATTTCGGGCAAAAGAAATGACCGAAAGACAAAAAGAGATGGCAGAAAAATACCGTGAAATGGCAGAGAAATATAAACGCCAGCCTGTTTTTCTGAACTACCCGGGCGACGGCAACACCATTTATATGATTGATGGAAAAAAGGTGGATGCTGATGCGGTAAAAAAACTGAATCCTGATCAGATTCAAACGATTGAAGTAAAAGGCGGTGAAGAAGAAAACGATCCGACAACCATTAAAATTATTACAAAGAAGTAGAAGATTGTTTTCAAGCAAAAAGAGGGGCAGCTAAAATTAGCTGCCCCTCTTTTTGAAAAATATTTTCTACTGGTTGAATTTCGAATAAGTAATTATCAGTTTTATGCCGGGCTGGCTTTTGCTACCTTTCAGAATCACCCGGTTGGCTTCGCTGTTTTTTCTGGCAGGGGTTAAAAAGAAACCGTTGTTTTCAGCTTCACCGTCAATTATTTGCTGCAAATGCTGGGTAATATTGAAACTGTAAGTATAATCCTCGGTGTTGAGCCGGCCTCCGTAAAATACCGGACTGAACAGATAATCGACCGGTAGAAATTCCCGGCCATCCTCATCCAGAACCGTAAACAGCAATTGCCGTGGCGGTGGATATTTTTCAACTTCGGATGCCAGCGTATCAACCTGGAAAACAATTTCTGCTTTATTAATGGCCGTATTTACTGAATCTTTCCAGAGGCTAAGATCATCAATATAAATTTTTGAACGCAGTCCGCCGGTTGCCTGAACATAAATCAATGAATCTTCGCTAACTTCATCATTCAGGCCGTCAAAAAATTCCGTCCCCGAATAATCGTGTTCAATGGAATTCACCCGCGCACTGAACGGCGTAATTACATATGGATTAAGCAATGTATCGGGCTCTTCTGCATCCATGTTTTCATCGTTGTTATAGTAAACAACTAATGCAGATCCCTGAAACCCGTCACCTGAAGCTGCATCGAGCTGTAAAATGGCTCCGCCTTCTTCCTCTTCTTTTTCTGCTTCGATGTACAAGCCTTTAAAATACTCGAGAAAAGCATCGTTATTCACCATTTGCAGTGAGTCGGCATTCACCAGTTTTTCTCCAAGCGAATTATCGAGCGGAATGGTTATGAGGCTGAACAGCGTATCGGAAGAAGTTGAATCTACCCTCACCTGGGGGGTGTAAATTTTTTCACCAATTAACTGATTTGAGGCATACGATTTCAGGTCCACATCCTGGTAATATTCATCATCGATATCAATCGACGACTCCATCTCGTACACTTTGAAAGTTTGCGGTGTTACGGTGTCGCCGTAAACTCCCCGGTAGTAAAGAAAAAGTTTAACTGAATCAACCACAGGGTTGGTGCCGAAATCAGGAAAAAACTGCAAACGAAACTGTGTCGCCAAATCGATGGACGTTTTACCAAATTCCGGATCATCAAACGTTCCGAGGAGCGTACGCGACGGCTCGTCGGTTTGCACTGAATCTTCGCGGTAAGTAAACGAAGAAATGCTGTTCCGCTCTACCAGGTTTTTCACATTGATTAAATCGGTTGCCGGTAACACTTCCATTCCCAGGTCGGTTTGTTCTTCACAGCCAGTTACTGCTGCAATCAGCAGAACAACAAGTACAAAAAGGCGGTATTGGATGAATATTTTTCGTATCACTAAATTCTGTTCTTTGTTAATACTTATTTTCTGATTTCTAAAAAATACAAACGTATAAAAAAACGATGAGGGCAATGTGCAATTGCCCTTAATTTTGAATTTTTTAGGATAAAAATTGATCTTTTAACATGAAACCTCTACCACACCTTTTCATAAAACTCGTTGTAGGCGTCGATGTAGGTTTCTTTGGGTTGGTAATCGAGAAAAAGCTTGTCCGCTGACTTCACATATTTTTCAACTTCGCTGTTCACTTCTTTTGTTCCTTTAATTATCCCATCGGAATAATCAACAGCCAGTTTGCTGACATTTTCGTAGGTAGGATTTTGCAAATGACTTACATCCGTTGTTTTAATCCCTTCAAGAAGCACTTTGGTTTTGAAATTTTTGTCGAGCGTATTTTTGAACTCGTCGTTATACAGTGAGTACACCACTTTTGAATCTTCAAAAAGCGGATCGTTGTAGTAATATTTCTTGATAAACAATGGCACCAGCGAAGTCAGCCACCCGTGGCAATGAATAAGATCGGGAGCCCATCTCAGTTTGATAACTGTTTCGAGCACACCGCGCGCAAAAAACAGCGCCCGCTCGTCGTTATCTTCAAATTCTTCTCCCTTTGAGTTGGCAACTACATTTTTACGGTGAAAATAATCCTCATTATCAATAAAATAGACCTGCATGCGGGCTGCCTGAATCGAAGCCACTTTAATAATCAGCGGGTGATCGGTATCATCGATAACCAGGTTCATCCCCGACAAACGAATAACTTCATGCAATTGATTCCGTCTTTCGTTAACCGACCCGTAACGTGGCATAAAAGTTCTGATTTCGCGCCCCCTCTCCTGAATACCCTGCGGTAAATAACGGGAAATTTCCGACATCTCTGTCTCGGGCAAATAAGGCGTAATTTCTTGTGAAATATAAAGGATCTTTTTCTTTTCCATTGACCTGTAAACGCGGTTTATAACAATGTGCAAAGGTAACAAAAATATCGTTAATATTCAATTTGCACTCTTTCCATTGTGTTAACAAGCCATTTGGCAATCCGTAAAAATTGAAAAAGTAAAGTGTAAATTTATTTACTTTGCACCATAAAATGAACAGGCAATGAAGCTGGTGAAAACAAAACACGAACTGCACGCGCAGTTAAACGAACTCAGAAAGCAGGGGACAGTCGGCTTTGTACCAACAATGGGCGCGTTGCATGCCGGCCATTTGTCGCTGGTTGAAAATGCCATGCAGGAGAA
>Ga0102940_1002951_pt1 | contig 9996 bp, 9 predicted proteins | sample SalPonR2_C_D1_MG_FD_78215 | JGI IMG/M metagenome (GOLD analysis project Ga0102940, IMG submission 78215) | Salt pond soil microbial communities from South San Francisco under conditions of wetland restoration - Salt Pond MetaG R2_C_D1_MG | ecosystem: Environmental > Aquatic > Marine > Intertidal...
CGGCCCCCCGAACCCGAAATTTGCCTCGATCGTTGCGCTCAGAGCGACGATCGGGGCAAATTTCGGGTTCGGGGGCTGGAATGATGAGCGGGTGAGTCGACTCGAACACCGTCCGTGGGTGCCCGACGCCAGCGAGCACCTGATCCGGCGTGTCGCCGCCGCCACCGCCGAGGCAGGCAGCGAGGAACTCGACGACCGGCTGCACCGGCTGGTCGACGACAACCGGCGGATCCACGAACGCGAGTGCGTCAATCTCAACCCGGCGGCCAATGTGATGAACCCGCGCGCCGAGGCGCTGCTGTCGGCCGGGCTCGGGTCACGGCCCTCGCTCGGCCACCCGGGCGACAAGTACGAGATGGGCCTCGAGGCGGTGGAGGAGATCGAGGTGATCGCCGCCGAGCTGGCCGCCGAGGTCTTCGATGCACCTTTCGCCGAGATCCGCGTGCCCTCCGGCGCGATGGCCAACCTCTACGCCTTCATGGCGTGCTGCCGCCCCGGCGACTCGATCATCGTGCCGCCGGCGTCGATCGGCGGACATGTGACGCACCACTCCCCCGGCGCCGCCGGCCTCTACAAGCTCACGATCCACGAGGCACCGATCGATCCCGACCGGTACACGATCGACCCGGTCGCACTGGCCGAGCTGGCCGAACGCGTCCGGCCCTCGATGATCACCGTCGGCGCCAGCCTGAACCTCCGCCACCACCCGGTCGCCGAGATCCGGGCGATCGCCGACGCCGTCGGCGCCACGGTGCTGTTCGACGCCGCCCACCTGTCGGGGCTGATCGCCGGCGGCGAATGGCCCGACCCGCTGGCCGCAGGCGCCCACGTGATGACCATGAGCACCTACAAGAGCCTCGGAGGCCCGCCGGCCGGTCTCCTGCTCACCACCGACCCCACGATCGCCGAGCGCGTCGACGCCATCGCGTTCCCGGGCATGACCGCCAACTTCGACGTCGCGAAGTCCGCCGCCCTCGCCATCACGCTGCTCGACTGGCAGACCTCCGGACCGGCCCATGCCTCGGCGATGCGCACGGCGGCAGACACCCTCGCCGCCTCGCTCGTCGGCGCCGGAGTGCCGGTCTGGCATCCCGACGGATCGGCGAGCGACTCGCACGCGTTCGCGATCGACGCACGCCGCTTCGGCGGCGGTCACGCACTGGCGCAACAACTGCGACGCGCCAACCTGCTGGCCTCGGGCATCGGGCTCCCCGTGGACGATCCGGACGGCCCGATGCCGGGCCTTCGCGTCGGCACCAACGAGATGGTTCGTTGGGGGATGACCGCCTCGCACATGCCCGAGCTGGCAGCCCTGATCGCCTGCGCGATCAGCGATCCCGCCAGTGCCGCGCCCGCTGTCAGCGAGTTCCGGGCAGCGTTCACCGATGTCCACTTCGTCCGCCCCTGAGCCGTCACGGCCAGCCGACCCCGATCGGGACCTTCGTCACGGGTCAAATGCCGTCCACGGGCGCATGCTCGAAGAAGGAACGAACTCCAGGAAAGGCAGGATCATCATGCGTGCCGTCGTCGTCTACGAGTCCATGTACGGCAACACCCACGCCATCGCCGACCACATCGCCGCCGGCCTCCGGGACCGGTTCGACACCGATGTGCTGTCGGTCGACTCGGCGACCGCCAACGTGCTCATCGACGCCGACCTGATCGTCGTCGGCGGCCCCACCCACGTCCACGGCCTCTCGAGCTCCACCTCCCGACGAGGTGCGGCCGACGCCGCGGAGAAGGACGACGGCCTCGAACTCGACCCGGCCGCCGAGGGTGGAGGTCTACGCGACTGGTTCCATCACCTCGGCGACGGGCGTCACCGATCCGCCGCCGCCTTCGACACGCGATTCGATGCATCACCGATCGTCACCGGCCGCGCCTCGAAGCCGATCGCCAAGCGACTCGCCAAGCACCACTTCGAACTCGTGGCCGAACCCGAGAGCTTCCTCGTCGACCGCGACAATCGGCTCGTCGACGGCGAGGCCGAGCGCGCCGAGGAATGGTCCCGCGAACTGGCCGGCGCTGCAGCGACGGCGGTCAGCGCGCGCTGAGGCGTCGATCGTCGCTGCGCAACCACGACGGCCGGTCGGTCCACAGCCGCTCGATGCGGTAGAACGGCGCGAACGCCACCAGGAACAGCGGATAGGGGAAGCCCACCAGCATGAACACCAGGATTCCGGCGTGCATCGCCCACGCGGCGGCCACCCACCCCGTACGCCACTTCCCCCCGAGCAGTGCCACCGGCGCAGCGAGCTCGATCAGCACGGTCGCTGCAGCGGCGACGGGCCAGACCCCGCCGATCCCCACGACCGGGCCGGCAACGGGTGACGGAGTGCCGCCGAGCACGTCGAGCCGCGCCGCTGAGTAGGCGACGTGGTTGCGCAGGGTGTCGCCGAGCACCCAGTCGAGACCGCCGTAACGGAGCTTCGCGACACCTGCGATCACGTAGGTGAGCACCACGATCCAGGCCGCCAGCGCCAACGGGAACCCGTACGACTCGGGTGAGCGTTCCACTGGTGCTCGCCGACGAGCATCGAGCGACCACGCATCGGCGGCCGGAGCGAACGCGAGCACCAGGAGATGCAGCACGAACAGGTGCTCGAAGTGCAGCAGTTGCCCCCACGAGCTGCGGTAGCTCGAGAGCGCCAGCATTCCGACGGCGAAGGCCACGCCGGTCACGCGATGGAACGCGCCGACCGTGGCCGCCACGCCGGCCGCCACGGTTCCCAGCAGGACGGCCACGACCACCCAGGACGACACCGGGCCGTCGAGCAGTGACGCCACACCCACCCCCTCGAAGCCGCGTTCGCGGTCGCCCAACTGGACGAACACCGGGAAACGGATGAGCAGATAGGCGACGGTGAACACGCCGGCGAGGATCCGGAACATCGCCAGGCGCTCGGGTGGCGCACCGACGTCGACGAGCCACAGCTGCCGGCCCGGCCGCTCGGCGTCGTCCGTGCTGGGATCGAGCGCGGGTGCCGTCGTCACGCGGGCACCTCGCAGCGCGCGTGCACCGTGCGCTCGACGAGGCTGGCGTCGCCCGTTGCCCGCTCCACCACGTCGTGGCGTTCGGTGACGACCTCGACGGCGACGATGTCGTCGGCCGACCCGCTCCACCCGGCGGCTCGCTCGGCGATCTCCCGGCACCGCTGCTCGGCACGGCCGTCACCGATGGCCGCGCGCAGCTCGCCGGCGACCACCAGCGGATCGTCGCTCTCACCGATCACCCCCAGCGACAGCGTCGACACGTCGCCGCCGGCCGTGACGGCGCGGGCCGTCACCAACGACACCTGCTCGCCGCGCGTCTGCGAATACATGGGGTAGGTCGACAGCGGGAGGCCGTCGCGGTCGATCGCCACCGGCAGCAGGAGCGCCCCCGTGACGGCCGCTGTCACGACGACTCTCCCACGACGACCCATCGATCCAGCATGGCGCATCGACGGCGGCACGAAACCCGTGAGGTGGCGTCGACGCAGCGGATGCAGGCTGCGACGACGACGTCGTCAGGTGGTGCGGAGCTGGCGGTCCGCCGACGACCAGTAGACGAGGCCACCGGCCACACACAGCAGGCTGATGACGCTGCCGTACGCCAGCGCCCACTCGGTGCTGATCGAGTCGGCGATCCAGCCCGTGATGGGCCCGCCGATCGGCGTCGACCCGAGGAAGGCAACCGCCTGCAGGGCGAGCAGCCGGCTGCGCATGTCGGGCGGACACGCCTGCTGCGTGAGCGCGTTGGCCGCCGTGATGAACCCCGCCCCGCCGAGGCCGAACGGCACCGCCCACGCGAACGCCAGCCACAGATTGGGAGCCCAGGCCAGTCCGAAGCCGGCGAGCGCCAACAGCATGATCGCCCCCATGAACCAGCGCAGCGTCACCTGGTGCATCCGGGCCGTCAGCAACGAACCGGTGAGCGAGCCGAACGACATCACGGCCAGCACCACGCCGTACACCGCTTCACCACCCCAGCGTTCGTCGGCGAGCTTGGGCAACACCACGTTCTGGTTGAACGCGAACATGCTCACCACCAGCAGCACCACGTGGATCAGCAACATGTCGGGGCGTCCGCTGATGAAGCTCAGTGCCTCCCGGATCGGACGGCCACCCCGGGCCCGGCGCGGCATCGGGTACATCTCCTCGGGCCGCAGTGCGGTGAGCGAGAAGATGATCGCGAAGAACGTCGCGCCGTTGAGCAGGAAGCACCAGGCAGTTCCGACCGTGCTGACCATCGCCGCCGCCAGTGCCGGGCCGAAGATGCGCGAGCCGGTCATCACCGCGGTGTTCAGCGACGTGGCGTTGGGGATGTCGGGCGTGTCGACCAGCTCCGTCACCAGCCCTCGGCGGGCGGGATTGTCGAAGGCGTTCACCACGCCCAGCACCAGCGACAGCAGGTACACGACCGGCAGGTTCACCAACCCCGTGAGATCGAGCGCACCGAGGAGCAACGCCTGTGCCGCGAGCCCGCCCTGCGTGACGATCGCCAGCCGGCGCCGGTCGCGCATGTCGGCGAACGAACCCGCCCACGCACCGAGGAGCAGCATCGGCAGGAACTGCAGTGCCACGGTGATGCCGACCGCCGTGGCCTCACCCGTGAGCCGGTAGACCAGCAGCGCCATCGCGGTGAGCTGCAGCCACGTGCCGACGTTGGAGATCGCGAGCCCGGCGAAGAACAGCCGTGCATTGCGGTACTTCAGCGACCGGAACGTGGACGACATCGCGACCCATCGTTACCGGACCGCGTCGTAAATCGCCGATCGGACGCAACGGTGTGTGCCACCATCGCCGGGAGCGGTTCACGACCGTTCCACGATCCGACCAATCGGAGGTCTGAGATGCCCAACGTACGCACCCTCGTCGCCGGAGCCCTGCTGGGCTCGCTCGCCCTTGCTGCGTGTGGAGGCGACGACGACTCGGCGAGTGGCGACACCGAGGAATTCTGCTCGCAGGTCGCAGTCGAGGTACCCGACGACGCCACCGACGCCGAGGTGCTCGCCAACATCGAGGCCATCGCAGCAGCTGCACCGTCGGAGATCGCCGACGACATGAACGAGCTGGCCACGCTGTTCGCCCAGGCGCAGGACATCGACCTCGAGACCGCCGACGAGCAGGCACTCGCCGACTTCGAGGGCATCGTGGCCCGACTGGGCGAGCTGGGGCCGTCCCTGGAGGAATGGGCCACCGAGAACTGCCCCGACCTGCCGCCCGGGGCCTTGTCCGGAAGTTGATCCGCAACGACCGAACTCACTGCCCGGCGGATCAGTCGTCGAGCTTGAGGGCGTTGATGAAGACGTCGCCGGGCACCTCGACCCGGCCGATCGACTTCATCTTCTTCTTGCCCTCCTTCTGCTTCTCGAGCAGCTTGCGCTTGCGCGTGATGTCGCCGCCGTAGCACTTGGCCAGCACGTCCTTGCGCTTGGCCTTGACCGTTTCGCGAGCGATCACCTTGCCGCCGATCGCCGCCTGGATGGGCACGTCGAACATCTGACGCGGGATCAACTCCTTGAGCTTCTCGCACATCCGCGCGCCGTACTGGTACGCCGAGTCACGGTGGACGATCGTGGAGAATGCGTCGGCAGGCACGCCGTTGAGCAGCAGGTCGACCTTCACGAGGTTGGAGGGGCGGTAGCCGGCCAGTTCGTAGTCGAGGCTGGCGTAGCCCTTGGTGCGCGACTTCATCTGGTCGAAGAAGTCGACCACCACCTCGGCGAGCGGCAGTTCGTACACCAGCTCGACGCGCTCGGGTGACAGGTAGTCCATCCGCTTCATCTCACCGCGACGGCTCTGGCAGAGGTCCATCAACGTGCCCGTGAACTCGGTGGGCGTGACGATCGAGATCTTGAAGAAGGGTTCTTCGATGGAGTCGATCTTCTGCGCTTCGGGCATCTCCGCCGGGTTGTCGATCACCTCGTGCGTACCGTCGGTACGAGTGAGGCGGTACTCCACGCTGGGTGACGTGGCGATGAGGGCGAGACCGAACTCGCGCTCGAGACGCTCTTTCACGATCTCCATGTGCAGCAGGCCGAGGAACCCGCACCGGAACCCGAAGCCGAGTGCCCCCGATGATTCGGGCGTGTAGGTGATCGACGCATCGTTGAGCTTCAACTTCTCGAGCGATTCGCGGAGGTTCTCGAAGTCGTCGCCGTCGATCGGGAACAGGCCCGAGAACACCATGGGTTTCGGATCGCGGTAACCGGGCAGCACGTCGGCGGACCCGCCCGACGCGGTGGTGACCGTCTCACCGGAGCGGGCATCGCCGACGTCCTTGATGCCGGCGATCAGATAGCCGACCTCGCCGGGCCCGAGTTCGTCGACCGGGGTGCTGACGGGCTTGCGGACGCCGATCTCGAGGGCTTCGTGGTTGGCGCCTGCCTGCATGAACGTGAGCTTGGATCCCGACCGGAGCTTGCCGTTCATCACCCGGATCGACGACACCACACCGCGGTACTGGTCGAACTGCGAGTCGAAGATGAGGCCCTGCAGCGGTGCGTCGGCATCACCGGTCGGGGCCGGGATCCGCTCGATGACGGCATCGAGCAGATCGGGCACGCCCTCGCCGGTCTTGGCCGACATGCGGATGATCTCGTCGGCCGGGATCCCCAGGATCGTCTCGATCTCGCCGGCGTACCGGTCGGGATCGGCCGCCGGCAGGTCGATCTTGTTGAGCGCGGCGACGATCTCGAGGTCGTGCTCGAGCGCCAGGTAGCAGTTGGCGAGGGTCTGCGCCTCGATGCCCTGGGCCGCGTCGACCACCAGCACCACGCCCTCGCACGCGGCGAGGCTGCGGCTCACCTCGTAGCCGAAGTCGACGTGACCGGGCGTGTCGATGAGGTGGAAGGTGTGTCCCTTCCACTCGACCCGCACGTTCTGGGCCTTGATGGTGATGCCCCGTTCGCGTTCGAGATCCATCGAGTCGAGGTACTGCGAGCGCATCTCCCGTGCGTCGACGGCGCCGGTGATCTCGAGAATCCGGTCCGACAGCGTGGACTTGCCGTGATCGATGTGCGCGATGATCGAGAAGTTGCGGATGCGGTCGAGATCCATGACCGTGCCCACGCTATCCGGGCCCGTCGCCCGGTGGACCGGCACGTTGCCGGGCCAGACACGGCGCCGATAGAGTCGCATGGCTGTCCGGTCGGTCTTGCGCCGACGGCACTCGAACTCGACGATCGACGAAGAAAGCACGCAGGTTTTCCCGCCATGGCCAACATCAAGAGCCAGAAGAAGCGCATCCTCACCAACAACAAGCGTCACGAGCGCAACAAGGCGGTCAAGGCCGAGCTGCGCACCCGGACCAAGGTGGCCACCGAGACCATCGGCACCGACGACAACGACGAGGCCGTCCGCCTCGCCATGAAGCGCATCGACTCGGCCGCCGCCAAGGGTGTCATCCACAAGAACGCCGCCGCCCGCAAGAAGAGCCGCCTGATGAAGAAGGTCAACGCCTCGGCCTGACCCGCCGGCCCTCGGGCCCGCCAATCGATCGATCGAGACCGGAACGCTGCGCTCCGCCGCAGCGTTCCGTCGCGTCTGGGCCCACCTCCTTCCGTTTGCGTGACGCTTCTGTTGGGGCGGGCCAACCTTTTCGTCACGCAAACGATCAACCTGCCCACCTCCTTCCGTTTGCGTGACGCTTCTGTTGGGGCGGGCCAACTTTTTCGTCACGCAAACGAGGGATGGGGCTCCGGTAGCTTGCTCGGCCATGACGGGCGAGCAGACCGACGGCGTGAATTCGATGGTGGCATCGCTGCAGCAGGTGGCGATGCGCCGGCCCGGTGCACTCCTCACCGCCGATCACGACAGGTGGCACTACACCAAGCCCCTCGATCCCGATCGGCTCGCCGAGCAGTACGCCGCATTCGCCGACGCCGTCGCGGCCTCGGGCGCCGAGATCGTGTGGCTGCCTGATCACGCCGATGACCTGGCCGACTCGGTGTTCACCTACGACCCGTCGTTCGTGGTGTCCGGTGGTGCCGTGGTGCTGCGCCCGGGCAAGGATCTGCGAGTCGCCGAGGCCGAACTGCACCGGAGCTTCTACGAGCAACAGGGAATCCCGGTGCTCGGCACGATCGAGGCTCCCGGCACCGTCGAGGGCGGCGACATGTTCTGGCTCGACAGCACCACCCTCGCCGTCGGCCGGACCTTCCGCACCAACCAGGCCGGCATCGACCAACTGGTGGAGATCCTCCGCCCGCACGACGTCACCGTCGAGGTCTACGACCTGCCGTACCACCTCGGTCGGGATGCGTGCCTCCACCTCATGTCGGTGGTCAGCCCGCTCGACCACGATCTCGCGCTCGTGCATCTCCCGATGCTGCCTGCTGCACTCCACGACCGGATGCTCGATCTCGGCTACACGCTGCTCGCCGCACCGCCCGCCGAGTTCGACGCGAGTCTCGGGCTCAACCTCAACGTGCTGGCCACCGGACCCCGTCAGGTGATCGCCGTCGACGGATTCCCCGGCACCGTGGCGCTGATGCGCGATGCCGGCTGCACCGTCACCCTCTTCGCCGGCGACGAACTGTGCCTGCCCTGCGAGGGCGGCCCGACCTGCCTCACCCGCCCCCTCCTGCGCCGCTGATCCCCCGCGGGACACCGATCCCTTCGTTTGCGTGACGTTTTCTTGGGCCCGTCCCGACATTTCCGTCACGCAAGCGTCGACCACCACGTAATCCCTTCGTTTGCGTGACGTTTTCTTCGGCCCGTCCCGACATTTCCGTCACGCAAGCGATCAGGCGCCGCTCCGTCCGTGGGGAGGGGTGGTCAGCGGCGGAGGCGGGAGAGGCGGGCGACGAGGACTTCCATCACCAGCTCGGGATCGAGATCCTTGGCGCCACGCAGGTCGAGGTCGGCCCGGGCGAGCAGCTCGACGGCACGGTGCACTCCTCGCGGGCCGAGGCGACGGAAGTTGGCCATGGCCTTCTTCGCCGGAAACGGCGACTTGATCCCCGTCGCCGCCATGACGTCCTGCTCGCTGCGGGCCTCCACACCGTCGAGGCGCGCCAGGTTGGCGTAGTGCGAGTGCAGGATCGACATCAGCTGCAACGGGTGTCGCCCACCGGCGTGCATCATCCGGCCCAGCAGCACGAGCGCCTTGGACGTGTCGCCGGCGTCGATGGCATCGGTGAAGTCCCACGGCGGCACGCCGCCGGCGTCGCCGAGGAACGGCTCGACCTCGGCGAACGTCAGTACATGGTCGTCGCCGTAGGTGCTGGTCAACGTGGCCAGGATCCCGTCGAGGCGCCCGGCGTCCTCCCCCAACCACTGACCGAGCTGCGCCACCGCGTCCGGCTTCATCCGCACACCGGCTGCGGCGACATGGTCGGAGACCCAGCCCTGGCGGTCCTTGGCCCTCGACGGCGGCGCCGTGTTCACCACCGTGCCCGCGGCCTTGGCGGCGTCCTGCAGCTTCTTCGCGACTCGGCCACCGCCCGCCACCAGCACGAGATCGGAACTGTCGAGCGGGTTCTCCATGTACGCCACCAGGGGGCCGACCTCGTCGGCGGTGAAGCGCCCCACGTCGCGGGCCACCACCACCCGCTTGTCGGTGAGGAACGGTGGCGTCTGCGCCGCATCCACCACCAGCCGGAGTTCGTACTCGTCGCCCTCGAACTCGTCGACCATCATCGAACGGTCGCCGGCACCCACCAGCTCGTCGACCAGCTCGTGGACGGCCGACCGCAGGATCGACTCGTCGTCACCGGTCAGCAGATGGATCGCCATGACCACGAGTCTGGCCGCGTCGGGCTCCGACCGCGACAACGACGCCGCACACGATCGCCACGACCGCCCAGCCCACCCACACCCACGGAGGCTCGGGCTCGAACCGCACGCCCAGGAGTGCCACCGTGTCGACCCACCGTGTGCCCACGCGCGCCGGGAACATCAGCACCGGCGCCAGCGATGGCACCCCGCCACCCAGCAGCCCCGCCGGCAGGCCGTAGAGCATCACGAATCCGGCCACCGGCACGGCGAGCAGATTGGCAGGAATGCTCA
>Ga0102940_1002953_pt1 | contig 9990 bp, 10 predicted proteins | sample SalPonR2_C_D1_MG_FD_78215 | JGI IMG/M metagenome (GOLD analysis project Ga0102940, IMG submission 78215) | Salt pond soil microbial communities from South San Francisco under conditions of wetland restoration - Salt Pond MetaG R2_C_D1_MG | ecosystem: Environmental > Aquatic > Marine > Intertidal...
CAAAAGGCAAGAAGAGTTACGCAGTGTCTTTTACCTTGCGGGACGAAAAGAAAACTTTGACCGACAAGAAAATAGAACAAACCATGGCTCAAATTCAAACTGAACTGGAAGCGGCTTTGGGAGCAGAGTTGCGATGATCCACAAGATTTATTATCACAGTTTACGTTTTGTGGTAAGGCTTGCCATCAAGCTCTTCTATCGGCGAATTGAGATTCAAGGAATAGAGAATATTCCTGAAGAAGGACCGGTTCTTCTGGCGCCCAACCATCAGAACGCTTTTATTGACGCGCTGCTACCTGCAACACTTTTTCCGCGCACGATTCATTTTTTAGTGCGAGCTGATGTATTTAAGTCCAATCTGGCGCGAAAGTTCTTTAACTCCATTCAAATGATGCCCGTATACCGTCAGCGAGATGGTGTTCAAAATTTGGCGAAGAACGAGGAGACTTTCCAACAATGTCACGAGATTCTGCGTCGAGGTGAAGTGCTGCTCCTTTTTCCTGAAGCTACACATGAGGGTGTGCGGAAGCTAAGGCCTTTAAGCAAAGGCTTTACGAGAATATTATTTGGCGCTTTGGAGGATGGCCATGAGGACTTGGATATTAAAGTAGTCCCAATGGGTTTGAATTATAGCAATTACAGCGATTCTCAATCGAGAGTATTGATGAGTTACGGCAAGCCTATTTCAGTACAAGACTACAAGGCTCAGATTGCCGAAAATGCAGCGCGAGCTATGAATGCGCTGAGAGAGAGGGTGTTTGCTGAGCTGGCAGAAGAAATCATCCACATTGAAGATGAAAATGCCATGAAGGCTTTCAATGTAGAGCTCGAACGCATACTTCCCTTTTATGCAGATTCTTCGGGTGGCTATAGCAGCCGCAAGTCGGGCAATCCTTTTTACAAATCGAGAGAAGCAGCCTTGCAGCAAACGGCCGCTGACAGCAGCTATTTTCGACGCATTTTTATCTATGATGCTGAAATGGGCAAGCGAAAATTGCAGGCTCCGTTTTTCTACATCAACAAAAGAGACTTGGGCTATTGGGTCATTCAAAACATCGTTTTGTTGGTCTTTCTTCCTTTCTTTTTACTCTCATGGGTTTTGCACGCGCCTTCTTATTTTGCGGTAAAAGCACTCTTGGGAAAGTATGTGAAAGATCGGCAGTTTCATAGTTCGATTAAGCTCGTGGGTATGCTGATCTTGTTTCCTTTGTTCGGCCTGATTTTTTCAGTCATCGTTGGTTTTTGTTTTGGAAAACCACTGGTGGTCATACCTTCAGTTTTGTTGTTTTTCCCGCTGAGTGTATTTATCATCCGGGAGCTCCGATTGCCCTACCGCTATTGCCTTACCTTTTGGCGAATGACCTTCATCCGGTGGAAGAACAAAGATCTGTATCGCTACCTCAACCGAATCGAAGAAGAAATTCTCGAAAACATCGACAACCATGAAAATCATATTCGCAACAAATAACCCCAACAAGCTAGCTGAGATTCAAAATGCGCTCGGCAATGATTTTGACTTGGTTTCCCTCAAAGACATCGGCTTCGAGGGGGAGATTCCCGAAACGGGTAGAACCCTTGAGGCAAACGCCTTGCAAAAGGCGAACTACATCTATGATCGCTACAAAACGCCTGTTTTTGCAGATGATACGGGTTTGGAAGTTGTCGCTTTAAATGGGCTTCCGGGTGTTGATACGGCGCATTACTCGGGCAGTAGAGATGCCGATGCCAATATGAACAAGCTTTTGAGTGAGCTGAAGCTTCAAGAAAACCGTTCTGCCGCGTTTAAAACGGTAATTGCCTTCGTTACCGAAGAAGACAAAAAACTATTCTCGGGAGAAATTCAAGGCCAGATTGCCAAGGCAAAAAGCGGCGACGGCGGCTTTGGCTATGATCCGGTATTCGTTCCCGAAGGTGAAACACGCACATTCGCCGAGATGACGATGGACGAGAAAAAGCAGAAAAACCACCGCGTTCGGGCGCTGAAAAAATTTACGGATTACCTCAAAGAGACTTACTGATTGCCGGCTGACTCGATCATCAGGTTGATCAATTCGGTTTTGCCAATTCCAATGGCAGCGGCCTGCTGCGGAACTAAACTCGTCTCCGTCATCCCGGGAACGGTGTTGATCTCAATGACGTGAAAGATATCTCCAACCAACTTGTAATCTATTCTGATCACCCCTTTGCATTCAAATGATCGCGCGATGCTTTCAGAAGTTGAGCGACAGGTTTCATAGAGGTCTTCGGGCAGCTCGGCGGGAGTGATCTCCTTGGTTTGATCCAAGCTGTATTTTGCTTCGTAATCGAAGAACTCCCTTTCTGTGGTGATCTCCGTTACCGCCAGTGCCTGATAGTTCTCTTTGCCACAAATGACCCCGCAGGTAAATTCACGCCCGTCGAGAAACTCTTCGATCAAGATGGCCGAGTTTTCGCGGTAGGCCTTCTCCACTGCAGCTCTCAGGTCTTCGGCTCGGCTTACTTTGGAAATGCCCAAGCTCGATCCACCTTGATTGGGTTTTACAAAGACGGGCAGTTTCAATTTCTCGAGGATCTCCGATTCTTGAAATTTATCGGGCGAGTGCACCAAAACGCCTTTTGCCGTGTGGAAACCGCGCTCACTGAGTACATCGTTTGTAAAGCGCTTGTTGAATGTCAGAGCGAGATTGAGAACACTTCCGGTGGTATAGGGCATGTCGATCATGTCGAAATACCCCTGTAATAGGCCGTCTTCTCCAGGAGTTCCGTGAACGATTACCAAGCAAATATCAGGGCGTAATCTGTTCCCTTCAAAGTCAAATGAAAAATCTTTTGTGTCAATGGGTATTTTCTTTTCATCGATGACCACATGCCAGTTCTCCTTTTCAATGATCATGTGAAACGGTTCGTACTTCTCTCGATCAATATTTTTGAGAAGCATCGCTGCCGACTTCATCGATACTGCGGCTTCTCCTGAATAGCCGCCGCAAACTATGCCGATTCTTTTTTTCATATTTCAAGTGTGAAGGTATAGTCAGCATTGGTTTTGCACAGTCCTTTTTCACGAAAGTTTGAACATGTTTTTTCTCATAACCCCGTTTGATAAGTAATAGGACTCAATTATGGACGTTTATTCCCGGCAGGTTCTTGCTATCTTTGCCGGCAATTGCTATCCGAATGAAAGGAATAATTCGATTCATCAGCAGTGGAAGGGTTTGGATGAATATCCTTCTAATTTCCATTTTTATCTTTTTGGTGGTCTTCTTGACCATGCAATGGCTCGGAATGTATACCATGCACGGAGAGTCAATGGCCGTTCCTGACATCAAGGGAAGGTCCATTGAACATATCGAGACTCTTTTGTCGAATACCGACATGACATACGAAGTGACGGACAGCATTTATACCGATGAGTATCCGAGAGGCACCGTTGTTTCGCAAAATCCAAAAGCAAGAAAGCAAGTTAAAAAGGGGCGAACGATTTACGTGACGATCAATAGCGTTTTGCCCGAACTGGTTGAAGCTCCTGATTTGATCGGAAAATCAAAACGGATTGCGGTTCCAATTTTGGAAATATCGGGATTAAGACTAAAAGCGCTCAACTATAGACCTGATGAGTCTTGCACGGATTGTGTGGTGGGATTGGAATACAATGGTCGTGAAATTAAACCCGGAGATAAACTTCGAAAAGGTGAGGCAGTGGTACTCATTCTGGGTCAGACATCTGATGTGCTCACATCGGCACCCGACCTACTCGGACTTACTTATGGCGAGGCACAAGAGCTGATTATATCATCATCTTTGAATATCGGTAGTGTTTTGGCATGTTCAGGTTGCAATACCGCAGAAGACTCTTCGGGAGCTTTTGTTGTGAATCAAAGACCCCAAAGAAATGAAATGATTAATCTGGGGACATTTGTTGATCTTTACCTGACTACTGATACTTCTATGGTTAAAGACCCTACGTTACCGACAGAAACGATATCTAATGAAATTGAATAAGTTACTTTATCTCCTTGCCCTATTACTGCCTTTTCAATTGGTGGCTCAAGAAATGATCTACCCGGCCACCCTTGTTACCCAAAAGGCAGTCGCCAAGAAGGGAATGACCAAGTATGTAGCAAAGGATGATGCCTTAATCGAGCTTCCTTTTGTTGACGATTTTAGTACCGATTATTTTCCAAACAATGTAGAAGGCAATCTTATTTTGTGGGAGGATCGCTATGCGACTTTAAACAATGGGTTACCGCTTAATCCTCCGACGGTAGGAGTAGTGAGTTTCGATGGTACCGATGAGGTTGGATATCCTTATTCTTTCGATTCAGGAACAGGCCCCGCAGACACGTTAACAACGTGTCCAATTAATCTGGACTATGGAAGCGATGATGGGATCGGCTTAAGCTTTTATTACCAGCCTCAGGGAACATCATTCTTCCCGCCCAACTCTTCAACCGATTCTTTGATTTTGGAATTTTATGCCCCCGAAATGGATGAGTGGTTTTGGGTTTGGTCTACCATCGACGTATCCAATGCCGATGGATTCAACTTCGTCTACATTCCTATCACAAATGCGCGTTACCTCAAAGAGGGTTTTAAATTTCGCTTTAGAAACATAGCCTTTCTCCAAGGTCTTTATAGCGTTTGGAATGTAGATTATGTCTGGCTAGATCAAAACAGCATCAATGACGATCCAATTGTAAACGATGTCGCTTTTGTCAACGGCCCTATTTCTTTCTTACAAGACTATTCGGCCATGCCACTTTCACATTTTTCAGAGGATCCGACAGGTAGAATGAGTGAGGATATTCAAGTTCTCTTCAGGAATCTGAATGATGGACCGAGGACACTGGAAGGAAATGAAATTGTCGTTTCACACGAAGGAACCATAACGGATATATTGCCCAATTTCAATGAGCCACCGATTGGAGCTCAGAGCACTGCTAATTACACTCATGCATTGGTTGATGGAGGTAGTCAGTACAGCTATGATTCTTCTCTGGCTGAAGATGAATTAATTTTCGATGTGAGTATTGATTTGGGGACTGCTGATTTTGGGCCAACGGTCAGCAATAACTCATTCAAGTTTAGGCAATCTTTTTATACGCATTACTCCTATGATGATGGTTCTGCCGAAGCGGGATATGCCGTAGCCGGGAGTGGTTCGAGGTTGGCTTTGAAGTACACCAATTTTAAGTCCGACTCCGTTTGGGCACTCCGAATTTATACGATGCCTATCGGTATCAATTATGAGAATACCCCCTTTACGATTAAGATTTGGCAAGACAATGCGGGTCTTCCGGGGGTTGAATTGGCCTCTGCACAACAAGAATTTGTTTATGGCCAAAACGAATACCAAGAGGTGATTATTTACCAATTTGATGAGCCTGTTTTTATTAACTCAGGTACTTTCTTCGTTGGTTATCAGCAGGCTTCTCAATCTTCAGGTCTTCGCACCGGACTTGATTTGAATACCACAGGAAATGAGGGAAACCTGTATTTTGATGACGGAAACGGATGGGAGCTCACGGCAGCCGCGGCTGAAGCTTCTACAATGATTCACCCAATGTTTACCACTGAAGGCTATCAAGATATCGTGGCATCCACCACTAACCCGACGGCAATTCCAGGATTGCGCATGTATCCCAATCCGGCGAGCCAAATGGTGATTTTGACAGCTGAAACCCAAGAACCCCTCGATGTCTCGATTTTCGACCTGAGCGGCAGATTGGTTGACCAGAGCAGAGTGTCAACTAATCTCGATGTTTCAAGATTATTGCCCGGAATTTATCTTCTGCAAGTAACCGATTCGCAGGGGCGCCATAGTGTAAAGAAACTTTCCATTGAGCGATAACCAATTAGACCATACCGAAAGCGACGAAGAGCTTTTCGAGCATTACCGTATTCAGGCCGATCCGGGTCAGGAGCCTCTTAGAATCGACAAATTTCTAATGGATAGGATTCCGAATACTTCCAGAACGAAGCTTCAGGATGCTGCCATTGAAGGCAATATCCGAGTAAATGACCATAAAGTCAAGGCCAACTACAAGGTGAAACCGGACGATGATATTTCAATTGTTCTTCCTTATCCGAAGCGAGAAATTGAACTCATTCCGGAGGACATTCCATTGGATATCCTCTACGAAGATGATCACATGATCATTTTAAATAAGGCTGCAAACATGGTGGTTCATCCCGGGTATGGCAACTATACGGGAACCATGGTCAATGCTTTAATTCATCATTTTGAAAACTTACCGGAAGCCAAAGGGGCCATTCCGGGAAGACCGGGCTTGGTTCACCGACTCGATAAAAATACCACCGGGGTCATGGTAATTGCCAAAACGGAAAGAGCTTTGGCCAATTTGTCCTTGCAATTTTTTGAGCGTACTATTGATCGGCGCTATGTGGCGCTGGCTTGGGGAGATATCGAAGAGGACGGAATGATCGAAGGCCATATCGGTCGCTCCTTGAAAAACCGCAAAGTCATGACGGTTTTCCCGGAAGGCGACTATGGAAAAGAGGCCCGAACAAGGTATAAAGTTTTGGAACGGTTGACTTATGTCACCTTAGTGGAATGCAAACTGGAAACGGGTCGTACGCACCAAATTCGAGCGCATTTTCAACACATCAATCACCCGCTTTTCAACGACCCTGAATACGGAGGAAACAAGATTTTGAAAGGAACACAATTTAGCAAGTACAAGCAGTTCGTAATGAACAATTTTGACATGCTTCCACGGCAGGCATTGCACGCTCGAAAGCTGGAATTGACTCATCCGCACACGGGTGAGCGAATGAATTTTGAGTCTGATATTCCACAAGATTTGTCTTCTGTGCTTGAACGCTGGAGAAATTACATCAGCCACCGCTAGATCGAAGCCAATTCATGGTGGTTTCATTTCTCCGAATTTTGCCGGAAGAAGTGTAGAGAAAGTTTTTCAAACGGATGATTTGCTTTGGCTTTTGATAGGCCTGAGCGAATTTGATTTCATCTAAATCGAGCGCTTCCTCTCCTTCTACAAAAAGGACTGCCTTTTGGCCCAAAATTGCATCTGGAATTCCTGCTACAAAGAAGCGTGAATCAATTTCAGGTTTCAGTAGTTTTTCCACTTCCTCAGGAATGATCTTTACTCCGCCGGAATTGATGAGGTTGTCAATCCTTCCCAGCCACCTAAATCCTTCATGGGTCAATTCAATCAAATCGTTGGTCACGAGATCTCCGTTTGTAATTCCCGGTCGATTGATGACCAAGCAACCTCTCTCATCCGGATTGATTCTCACACCCGGAAGGACTTTGTAAATCAACTCCTTCTCTCCGTGCATTTCGCTCAAAGCAAAATGTGTGAGCGTTTCTGCCATACCAAACCCGGCATAAAAGGTCGAGTTCGATTTCAGGAGTTGATTGCTCAGTTCAGCTGATACACTCCCCCCTCCGAGCAAGACCGTGTCCACTTTTCCAAAAGATTCCGGCGATTCTGCTAAAATGGTTTTTACTTGGTGAGGGGTCAGCGGAACGAAGGATATGGCCTCAGACAAATGCTTCAAGGGGTTTGAACGTGGAGAAACCGTGAGGAGATTAAATTCTCCAATGATAGCTCTTACGACCATCAATTTTGCTGCAACGTATGCCAGAGGCAGTGAAAGCAATGCGGTGCTTTCGGAGTTCAATCCAAAGAAATCATTCGTAGCAGTGGCGCTTTGAATGAGTGCCGATTTTTGAAATTCCAATACTTTTGGAGTTCCGGTTGAGCCGGAAGTTTGAATCGAAACCAACGCCGAACTGTCGAACAGGTAGTGGCAATATGAAAGAACATCCTTTTCGAAAGAATCCTTTCCGGCTATCTTCTTCAGATCGGCACTCTCAATGAATCGCCCGTTGAGCTTAACGCCTCGATATTTGGAAAAGGGATTCACAGATCGGTTGGGAGTTGCCAATGTTCTTTTTGCACGTAATGAAGATACCGACCTTGAATGGATAGAGGTGACGGGATATTGTTGGTATAAAGCTGGCCCGTGCCCAATCCTTGTGGCAATGTGGACTGATAAGTTGCGGTAAATTGAGCTATTGCATTGAGTCCAATATTTGACTCCAATGCGGAGGTGATCCACCAATAGGCGCCGATTTTTTCGGTCGTCTTGATCCACTCTTGAGTCATTTCCAAACCACCTACGAGCCCGGGTTTTATCACAATGGCCTGCGGGCAAATGGTGTCGAGCATCGTCTCCATTTCAGCACGGGAAGTGATGCCGATTAGTTCTTCATCGAGTGCAATGTCCAAAGGTGTTTTTTCGCAAAGTTCAGCCATCTCTTGCCATTGACCTTGCCGGATGGGTTGCTCAATGCTATGGAGATCAAGTTCGGCCAGACGATTTAACTTTTCCGGTGCATTCTCTGGCAGAAAAGCACCGTTTGCATCCACTCTAAGTTCGACTTCAGCTGCTGAGTATTCTTTTCGAATCGATTGGAGAAGTGCTATTTCGTCTTCAAAATTGATGGCACCAATTTTCAGTTTAATGCAGTGAAAGCCTTCGTCTAATTTTTTACGGATTCGTGCTTTCATTTCTGCTTTGGATCCCATCCAAACCAATCCGTTTATTTCGATGCCCTCATTGCTGCGGGTGAAGTCCGAAGGATATAAAATGAAGGGATCTTGTGAATGAAGAGATCGCTCTGCTATTTCCATGGCAAATCGAATGGAAGGCCATTTTTCGAGTGCCGTTTCTTTTCCATTTTCCCATTCTGAAAGGCTGTTTTTAAGAACGGTCTCAATATCGGGTCGATCGTCGAGGGAAAGTTTGGGAAGCAAACTTACCTCGCCAAAACCAACTTTTCCTTTCTCCTCCAGCCTCACAATCCAAGATGGCTTGGTGCGCAACACACCGCGGCTGGTTCCTCCGGGAGATTTAAATTTTAGAGTATGCTTAAGATAAGTAGCCTTCCTCATCAATAAACGAGTCCGATTCCGAAAGTGAGGGCAAAAAGTAGGGTTGTAAAAGCAAGTTTTCGAAGTTCTTGATCCAAATCAGATGAGCGATCGGTGGTTAATACCACTTTTGCATTTTGAAAAATCAGGGGCAGCGTAATCAAGAAAATAAATTGGTACCCCGAAGCAAAGTTGATCAAAGTGTAGATGAGGGCCGAAGCTACAGCCAAAATCAAAAGTAAAATATGGTAGATTCTGGCGGATTCGAAACCCATCACAACTACCAATGACCGTTTTCCCGAGGCTTTGTCATTATCGATGTCACGCATATTGTTCAGGTTGAGCACGCCGGTTGATAAGGCTCCTATTGAAATGGCAGGAAGGAGATCAATCCATGAAAGCTCGGCCGTGTGCAGATAAAAAGTTCCGGCTACCCCGGTGATTCCAAAGAATAGAAATACCGCTACATCACCAAACCCTTGATAGCCGTATGGATTTTTTCCGACTGTATATTTAATGGCTGCTCCAATGGCCAGAAGGCCCACAACGAAAAACGCGGTGATTGCCCCGAACTCAATATTGTCTGCTGCATTCAACAGGAGCCAAATGCCTGATGCAAAGGATAAAATGGAAAACAAAATGATGGCAACTTTCATTTCTTTGGCAGAAATAACTCCGCTTTGAACACTACGTTCAGGCCCCATTCGATCTTTATTGTCTACACCATTTACGAAGTCGCCGTAGTCATTGGCAAGATTGCTGAGTATTTGCAAAAATAGTGTAGTAAGCAGCGCACCCACGAGAATAGCACCATCGAAGGAATTCTTGTAAAGAGCCATTAAGCTACCTAAAATCACACTCGAAAAAGAGAGGGGTAGCGTCCTTAATCGAAAAGCCCGAAACCATGCTTCCGTTTTGCTCATAGGCCCCAAAGTACGTAAGAATCGTCCAGACTTCTGCTTCTTTGTGTTCATCAGAATATCAACAACAATAGAACCCCGATGTTGATATGAAGAGTCCTATGTGAGTATTGGTTGTATTCTCTCACTGCTCGGGGTCCTGGAAACCCTAACTTTAGCTCATGCCGAAG
>Ga0102940_1002959_pt1 | contig 9983 bp, 10 predicted proteins | sample SalPonR2_C_D1_MG_FD_78215 | JGI IMG/M metagenome (GOLD analysis project Ga0102940, IMG submission 78215) | Salt pond soil microbial communities from South San Francisco under conditions of wetland restoration - Salt Pond MetaG R2_C_D1_MG | ecosystem: Environmental > Aquatic > Marine > Intertidal...
AATTCGGGCCGAATAAAGCTTGATCAGGTCGGTTTCGCCGCTCATGGCTTTCCCTTTCGCGTAACACCCCATAGATAGAGGTCGGATCGGCAGATGCAAAAGGTTTTCATCCATGAATTTCGACGCTTCGACACTAAAGTATGACGAAAAGGGCCTAATTCCGGCGGTGGCGCAGGACCATGAAAGCGGTGAGGTACTGATGGTGGCCTGGATGAATGCCGAGGCGGTCGAGCGGACCTTGGAGACTGGCAAGGTCACGTATTGGAGCCGATCGCGGCAGGCCTTTTGGGTGAAGGGCGAGACGTCCGGGCATATTCAGGAATTGCAAGAGATGCGCGTGGATTGTGACCGCGATTGCCTTTTGCTGCTCATTCGGCAAGTTGGACCGGCCTGCCATACCAACCGGCGGAGCTGTTTTTACACGGCGCTGCGGGATGGCGTGGAGGTTGAGATCATGACGCCGATGGAAGAGTGATCCATGGTGGGGGCACTCCCACACCTGCTAAGAGTATTTCGAGAATAGACCCTTGGAAAAAGAAGAAAACCGTGTAGTGGCGATCTTCTTGCGTTCAGCGCATGATGAGCACCGGTACCCGACAGGAGCGGATCATCTCGGTTGTTGTGGAGCCGATGATCAGTGAGCGCACGCGGCTGTGGCCATAGGCCCCCATGACCAGAAGTTCATGCTCTTCGCGTTGCGTGATCTTGGCCAGCACCTTTTCCGGCTCGCCCTCTTCGTGGATGATTTCGGCCTCGAAGCCACCGGCGTTCAGGGTGGCGGCTGCGGTGTCGAGGGCTTTGCTGATGTCGGTGGTTTCGCGACCGGCGTAGACCAGCGATATGTTCAATCCTGCGAAGAGCGGGTTGCGCGAGATGTAATCCACCGCCTTGAGAGATGAGGGCCCGCCATCGAATGCGACCAGAACACGGCTCGCGGGTTTGAAGGCGCGGTTGGCGATGAAAACCGGTTTGTGGCTGGCGCGCACGATGCGTTCAAGGTTGGAGCCCAGATGCTCGGAGGCGAGGCCCGCCGCCTCGCCGCGCTTGCCGATCACGATCATCTCGCCGGTGCCTTCCTTGGCGGTGATCGTCTCGATCAGGTCGCCTTGGCGCAGGCGGGTTTCAACCGTGATCTCGCCGGTTTTCGTGATCAGCGCCTTGGCGTCTTCGAGGATGGCGCGGCCATGTTCATGGGCCAGCTTGGCGCGTTCGGCATCAAGGTCCGAGAGTTGTTCCAGCAGGCGCGTGCGGGCGCCGAGGCGAATGGCACCCGACAGGTCCTGTTGATCCACCGCGTCACGGCGGCCCATGACGTGGTAGAGTTTCACTTTCCAGTCATTCTTGGCCGCGATCCATGCCGCGTGGTGGCAGACGCTTTCGGAATAGGCCGAGCCGTCGACGAGGGCGATAAGTGTATTGGTTGTCATTGTCTGGCTCTCCCTTAGTGGCCCAGAAGTTCGTCCATTGCGCCGGGCTTGTCGTGAATGGCAAGACGGTCGACGATGGTTTCAGACGCTTCGTTCATGCCGATCAGTTCGACCTCGGCCCCCTCGCGGCGAAATTTGAGCACGGCCATGTCCACTGCCGCAACCGAGGAAATATCCCAGATATGCGCGCGGCTGAGGTCGATTGTGACCTTGTCGGGGGCTTCCTTGAAGTCGAAGGCTTTCATGAAATCCTCGGAGGAGGCGAAGAAAAGCTGCCCTTCGATATGGTAGGTGCGGTGGGTGCCATCACCGGTGATTTCCGAGCGGACGCGGAAAAGCTGTGCGATTTTCCAGGCAAAGAAGATGCCGGAAAGCAGCACGCCGACCAGAACCCCGATGGCGAGGTTATGGGTGTAGATCACGAAGAACACGGTTGCCAGCATGACAATCGAGGAGGAACGCGGATGCTCGCGCAGGTTCTTGATCGAGGACCAAGAGAAGGTGCCGATCGAGACCATGATCATGATCGCCACGAGGGCCGCCATGGGAATGATGCCGACGATATCGCCAAGGCCAACCACCATGATCAACAAGAACACCCCGGCGGCGAAACTGGACAACCGTCCGCGACCGCCGGATTTCACGTTGATGATCGACTGGCCGATCATGGCGCAGCCCGCCATGCCGCCGATAAAGCCGGTGGCGGTATTGGCGAGGCCCTGACCGATACATTCCTGATTGCGGTCGGAGGTGGTGTCGGTCAGGTCATCCACGATCTGCTGGGTCATCAGGCTTTCCAGAAGGCCCACGACGGCCACGGCGATGGAATAGGGCAGGATGATTTGCAGCGTTTCGAAGGTAAGCGGGATATCGGGGATCAGGAACACCGGCAGGGTGTCGGGCAATTGGCCCATGTCGCCCACGGTGCGCACGTCCCAGCCCGTGACAACCACGAGTGCTGTGAGCACCACGATGGTAACCAGCGGAGAGGGGATCGCCGTGGTGAGACGTGGAAAGAGGTAGATGATAGCCAGCCCACCGGCCACCAGTGCATAGGTAAGCGCCGGAACCTTGGTGGGGTTGAGTTCGGGGAGTTGGGCGATGAAGATCAGGATTGCCAGTGCGTTGACGAAACCCGTCATCACCGATTTCGACACAAAGCGCATGACATAGCCCAGCCGCAGGAACCCGGCCCCGATTTGCAAAAGACCGGCCAGAACGGTGGCGGCAAGCAGATACTCCAGCCCGTGATCCTTGACCAAGGTGACCATCAGAACAGCCGTGGCGGCGGTCGCCGCCGAGATCATCCCGGGCCGCCCGCCGGTGATGGCGGTAATCACCGCAATCGAGAAGCTGGCGTAGAGGCCGACCTTGGGGTCGACACCTGCGATGATCGAAAAGGCAATTGCCTCGGGGATCAGGGCGAGGGCCACGACGAGGCCCGACAGAAGATCGCCGCGGATGTTATGGGTCCATTGGCGTTGGTATTGCGAAAGAGAGATCATGCAAAGGTCCGGTTGTCTGGGCCGCGCCGCGCGGCGGGCGGTTTGTCGGGTGTCTCGATTGGCGGGGTTTTGACGGGGCGGGCCGTGGCGGCCTGCCCATGGTGTCACCCGAGTGATGTTGTGGTTGTGGCCCCTCTATCGGCACTGGCGGGAAATGCCAAGGCGGAGGACTGGATTTGTCGGCTGTTGTGGCGCGGGCAAGGATTTTGCAAAATCCTTGGGCGCCTTGCCAAACCGGGCCGTCTTCTTGATTGCTGCGAATGATGGGGGTGAACCCCTACTCTACATTCATTCAGCGTTTCGCCCGGGCTTGCCCCGGGCCGCGCCCGACCCTCCCCACGCGAGGGCGCACGGGTGCCGTTATACGCCGAAGCAATGATTTGAGTGCGGCGGCGTCACGTCCCGAATAACTGTTGCAAAGCCCTCCCAGGGTCGGGCGCGGCCCTTCTTATATTTAAGTGTCCGCTCCGTCTCGTATAACTGTCACAGAACCATTTTAAGACTTGATATCAGATCATTCTCCGACAGGCGGCGTCGCAACGGGGAAATTTGTCAGGCGGCAAGCCACTAACCTAAAGCGTCCTGCCTTTAACCTGACACATCAGATAAAGGCAGGACGCGTGCCACACTCATATGTTGCGCTGCGTTCGCCCCAAAGCTGTGACGCAGGTTTTGGGTCGAACGCTTTAGGCTGCGCCCCTCGGGGCCGGAATAGGCCCGTTCCACCTTGGCCACCCGCAACTCGTAGTGGCTGTACCAGCGCTCGATGCCTTGTTTCTGGGCGACAAGGTGTTTGGCCTCGGCCTTCCAGGCTTTGATGCTGTCTTCGCTGTCCCAGTAGGAGACGGTGATGCCGAGGCCGGTGGCGTCGCGGGTGCTTTCGACCCCGAGGCAGCCGGGTTGCGCGAGGGCGAGGGTGTACATCGCCTCGCCCATTTCGGCATAGCCTGCGTCATCATCAGAGAGTTGGTTGGTGAAGATGACCGCGTAATAGGGTGGTTCGGGCGTTTTCGAGAAACGGTCGGTCATGGCATCACAGCTTGCGGATCTTGAGCTTGGTGATCCGATTGTCGGCTTTCTCGATCACTTCGAAGCGGAAGCCGTGGAAGTTGAAGACCTGACTTGTGTCAGGGATCATCTGCGCTTCGTGGATGACCAGACCGGCAATGGTGTTGGCCTCTTCGTCCGGCAGGTTCCAATCGGTGGCGCGGTTGAGGTCGCGGATGGTCATGGCCCCGTCGACGAGGAACTGGTTATCCTCGCTGCGGCGAATGGGGTGATCGGCATCGGGATCGAATTCATCGGTGATTTCGCCGACGATCTCTTCAAGGATGTCTTCCAACGTGATCAGCCCTTGCAGGGTGCCGTATTCATCGACCACCAGCGCGAAATGACTGCGCATGCGCAGGAATTGGCGCATCTGGTCGTCGAGCGTGGTGGTTTCCGGCACGAAATAGGGTTTCATCGCCACGTCGGAGATGTCGAAACTTTCGAGTGCCGCAGTACTGACGGCATCGCCGCCGAGAACCAGCTTGTGCATGGCGCGCAGCAGGTCCTTGGCGTGGACAACGCCGATGATGTTATCAGGATCGTCGCGGTAGACAGGCAGGCGCGTATGATTGGATTGCAGGCATTGATCAAGGATGGCTTGCGGGTCGTCCTCGGCGTTGATCATCTCGATCTGGCTGCGGTGAAGCATGATCTCTTCGACGGCGCGTTCGCCCAGATCAAGCGCCCCGAGGATGCGGTCCCGGTCTTCTTTTTCCACCACCCCTTCGGAGTGGCCCAGATATAGCGCACCGGCGATTTCCTCGCGCACGGCGAGGATGTGGCTATCGGGGTCGGTTTGCACGCCGAAGACGCGCAGCACACCGCGCACCAGCCAGCGCACGGTGCTGACCACGGGCGAAAAGACACGCACCACCATGCCGATCACCGGCGCCACGCGCGAGGCGGCGGGCTCGGCATTGGTGATGGCGTAGGTTTTCGGCAGCACCTCGGCGAAGATCAGGACCAACAGGGTCATCACAAGGGTGGCCAGCGCAACACCGGATTCGCCGAATAGGCGTGTGAACATCGCCGTGGCCAGCGAAGTGGCGAGGATGTTGACGAGGTTGTTGCCAAGCAGGACCGAACCGATCAGGCGTTCGTTGTCCTCGGTGATCTCAAGCGCGCGATTGGCACCTTTGTCGCCCTTGTCGGCGCGGGCGCGCAGCTTGCCGCGAGAGGCCGCGGTCAGGGCGGTTTCACTGCCCGAGAAAAAGCCCGAGAGCACCAAGAGCATGAGGATGGATCCGGCGGTGATCCAAAAGGCGAGATCAAGTGTTGGTGATGCGGCTTCCATGCGGTCAGGCGTCCTTTTATGCAGGGGTGTTATGCGGCGCGCGCTGCGCAGGTTCAAGGGATAGGTTGCGATGCATGTGACGGATTTGGGGCGGCTTGAGGCCGCGGTTCTACTGTTTGGCGGGCCATATTCCAACCTTGCGGCGACGCGGACGCTGCTGGATCAGGCCGAGCGGCGCGGCATCGCGCCGGATCATGTGATCTGTACCGGGGATGTCGTGGCCTATTGCGCCGAGGCGGCCGCCTGCGTGGAGGCGGTGCGGCGCGCGGGTTGTGCCGTGGTGGCGGGCAATTGCGAAAAGCAACTGGCAGCGGGCGCGATGGACTGTGGCTTTGGCTTTGAGGAAGGGAGCACCTGTGATCTGCTGTCGGCGGGTTGGTATGCCCATGCGGCCGCGCAGATTGGCCCCGAGGATCGCAGGTGGATGGGCGGTTTGCCGGATGTGGTGGTGTTTGAACAGGCCGGTCGGCGCGTGGCGGTGATCCATGGTGGTGTAACGGATGTGAGCCGGTTCATTTGGCCAACATCGCCAGAGGAGGTTTTTGCCGAGGAGTTGGCCGTGCTACGCTCTGTGGTCGGCCCGGTGGATATGGTTGTGGCCGGGCATTGTGGCTTGGCCTTTGAGCGTCAGGTCGCCGGGGTGACATGGCTCAATGCCGGAGTAATCGGCATGCCGCCGAATGATGGTGCGCCGCAGGTGCGTTTTGCTGTTCTGAAGGGCGGCAAGGCTGTGATCCATGAAATGAACTATAACCATGCGGCCGCCCATGCCGCGATGCAGGCAGCCGGCCTGACGCAGGGATATGACGCGGGGCTTTTGAGCGGTTACTGGCCGTCCGAGGATGTGCTGCCGCCCGAGTTGCGGCGCGTGGTCTTGGCCAGCGGGTGATGCTCTTGCACCAGATCGCGCAGGCGGTCTTCCAGAACATGGGTGTAGATTTCGGTGGTGCCGACATCGGCGTGGCCCAGAAGCGTTTGGATCGCCCGTAGATCGGCACCATTGGCCAGCAGATGCGTGGCGAAGGCATGGCGCAGGGTATGTGGCGTGACCTTGGCAGGCGACACCCCGCCGGCCACGGCGAATTCCTTGATCAGCATATAGAACCTGTGCCGCGTCAGGTGCCCGGCCTTGCCGCGTGAGGGGAACAGAAAGGCCGAGGTGGCTTTGCCGTTTTGGCGAGCCACGTCTTCAGCCGCGTCGCGGGCCTTGATCCATTCGGTGAGTGCCGCGCGCGCGGGTGGCGAGAGTGGCACCATGCGTTCCTTGCCGCCCTTGCCCTTGATAAGCAACAGGTTGGGGTCGCCGCGCGCCGCCGAGACGGGCAGGCCCACCAGTTCCGACACCCGCATGCCGGTGGCATAAAGCAGTTCCATCAGGCAGGTATTGCGCAGCCTGTCGGTCTCGCGCCCGTGGGTGCGGGCTGCGGCAAGCAGGCGGTCGACCTCCTCCTCGCTCAGGGTTTTGGGCAAGCTCTTGTCGCGGCCCGGCCCCTTGATGCGGATGGCGGGGTTATCCTCGCGCAGGCCCTCGTCGAAGGTGAAGCGGTAAAGCTGCTTGATGGCCGAGAGCCGCCTTGCGCGGGTGGATTTGGCCAACCCCTGAGCATCGCAGTGGACAAGGTAGGATTCGATATCCCGCTGCGCGGCATCGGCCAGCGTGACCCCCTCGTTTCCAAGCCAATCGGTGAAATCACCAAGATCGCGGGCGTAGGCGGCCAAAGTGTTCTGCGCCGCGCCCAATTCGGCGGCATGGGCATCGAGAAAGGCCGAAAGCCAGTGCCTGTCGCTGCTCATGGCTCACCGTCAAGAAGTAGGCGTTGCAGGGCGGCGCGGCGTGCGGTGTCTTCCAACCCAACGGCCCGCAGGGTCGATAGAGCGGCGGTCAGGTCGTCGGTGTCGGCAGGGCCGGCCCGGTCGAGTCGTGTGGCGGCGGCGAGGATCGCCTCGCCCAGCTTGCCAGCCTCCAGAAGCGGGGCGTCGCGCGGCGCGGGCGCGGTGCTGGAGAAGGCTTTTGCGATGGCTTGCTGTTCCGGTGTTTTGGCCTGATCCACCGAAGGGGTGCCTTGGGCCAGCCCGGCATGGAAGGCCAGCGGGCTTTGCGCGTCGATGCTTTGGGCTGCCGTTTCATAGGCGGGTGAGAGGAGCGCGACTTGCAGCGCCTGTTGCCGGGAGGTGCCGGTGAGTTCGACCTTGGAGAGCGCATCGCCGAACATCTCGGCAAAGACTACGGCCAAGCCTTGGGCGCGCATCTGGGACCAGACGGGTGGCAGGGTGCGCGCAATGTCCTCGGGCGCTTCGCGGGTCAGGGCGCGATCGAAGGCCTGTACCGCCTCGACCCTGTCCCAAACACCGCCAGAGGCGGCGGGCTTTCTGTCGGTGTAAAGTCCAAGTAGGCGGTTGGCGGGCAGGGCGCCGGTACGGGCCAGTCGTTCGGCGGCCTCAAGCTCGGCCTTCCAGCCAGAGGTGCCCCGAAGGTCGGCCATGGCGAAGGCACGCGGCAGGTTGCGTGTGGGCATCGGGCGGCCCACAGCCTCGAAGAGGCGGAAGGTCAGCGGTGTCATATCACCGGGTGGTGCGAGGCTCGGGGCGCCATCCATGACCTCGGGGTCCAAAAACTGCGCTAGAAGTGCGGCCTGCACGGGTGGCAGCAGGTCAAGCGCTTCGGCGGTCTCAAAGGTCAGCGCCGCCGTGTTCCAATCGCCGCTGCGGGCCATGCAGAATATGCGCGCGGCATAATCGGCACTGAGCCGGGGGTCTTGGACGAGGGCGCGGCAGGGGGCATCCTCGGCCCCATCGAGGAGGGCCAGATCGAGCCACTGATCGAAGACCTCGCGGCGCACCGGGCCGGCGCGCTCAAGCAATGCGCGTGCAGGGGCCACGGCGCCATATCGTCTCAATGCTTCGATCCGCGCCTTGAGAACAGGCGCGCCTTCGCCGATGTCGGCGGGCGGTTCGGCCTCGGCCAGCACAAGCGTGTAATATAGCGCCTGTGTCGCTGGCAGGGGCCTGTCGGGCAAGCGCTTGAGCCGGGTCATGATGCGACTGGCCCGGCTTTCCTGCCAAAGTGAGGGGGGAAGACCGGTCGTTGATTGCGGCAAGAGACCAACGGCATCGGGAATCGCTGTATCGAGCGGCATCACGTCGACATCGGGGACATCGACCCCATCGCTGACCGGGGGTTCGCCGGGTGTGGCGGCGCGTGGCTGTGCGACAGTGACCGCTGTTTCCGAATTCAGCCAGTCAATCGCGGACAACGGTTCGTCCTGCGCGTTTGCGGGCCATGCGGCAAGAGCCATGAAAAGAACGGGCTTATTCAGTCTCAAGTAAGATGTCCTGACGAATCTCTTCCGTAGGCGGGGCGAAATCGACGCCGAAAAACGGGCCAAGATAGGCAAAGCCCACGAGTGCAATGAATCCGAGAACCGCAAGATAGATCAGCCATTTGATTAGTCGTAACATTGTTTGCCTGCCCGTTTTCCTTTTTCTTGATAGTGGTTATAGCTGGCCTTTGACGCAAGATCACGTCATTCAGAAGAACAGACTGAAAAATTGGCAGGGGAGCGCCGAAGGTGTCAGACGCCGGGCCTTGGAAACTGAAGAAAACCGTGGTGCTGGTGGGAATGATGGGCGCCGGAAAGACCGCCGTGGGGCGGGTCCTGGCGGCGAAATTGCATGTGCCCTTTCTGGATTCGGACGCGGAGATCGTGACGGCGGCGGCGATGAGTATAGCCGAGATATTCGAACGCGATGGCGAGGCGTTCTTTCGCGACCGCGAGACGCAGGTGATTGATCGCTTGCTGGAGGACGAGCGCGGGATACTGTCCACTGGCGGCGGGGCCTTCATGGCTGAACGCAATCGCAAGCTGATGTCCGAGAAAGGTGTTTCCGTCTGGCTGAAGGCCGATTTGGGGCTTTTGTGGAATCGGGTAAAGCATAAGGATACCAGACCTTTACTGCGCACTTCTAATCCTTATGAAACCCTGCGCGAGCTTTACGAGGCGCGCGGGCCGATCTACCAGCAGGCGGATCTGGCGGTGGAGGCCCGGCCGGAGTACTCGATTGACGATATGGCCGAGAAGGTGCTGGAGGCTTTGACGGCGCGACCGGATGTGTTGGAGGTGGTGACATGATGGAAACGGTGCATGTGCCGCTTGAGGGGCGGGAGTATGATATCCACATCGGTCCCGGTTTGCTGGCTCAGTCGGGCGCGTTGATCGCCCCCTTGTTATCGCGGCCCCGGGTGGCCATCGTGGCCGATGAACACGTCGCCGATCTTCATTTAAGTTCCCTTCTCAAAGGGTTGGAAGCGCAGGGAATTGCCGCCATTCATATGACCCTTCCTCAGGGGGAAGGCACCAAGAGTTGGCCGCATTTCGAGCGGGTGGTCGAATGGCTTTTGGAGCAACAGGTGGAGCGCAAGGACGTGGTGGTTGCGTTCGGCGGCGGTGTGATTGGCGACCTTGTAGGCTTCGCCGCTGCCGTGTTGCGGCGTGGTGTGCGCTTTGTTCAGGTGCCGACAAGCCTTTTGGCGCAGGTGGATAGCTCGGTTGGCGGCAAGACCGGGATCAATGCGCCGCAGGGTAAAAACCTGATTGGCGCCTTTCATCAGCCCAGCATGGTTCTGGCTGATACGGAGGTTCTGGGGACGCTGACCGAACGGGATTATCTGGCCGGATACGGTGAGGTCGTGAAGTACGGCCTTTTGGG
>Ga0102940_1002960_pt1 | contig 9981 bp, 11 predicted proteins | sample SalPonR2_C_D1_MG_FD_78215 | JGI IMG/M metagenome (GOLD analysis project Ga0102940, IMG submission 78215) | Salt pond soil microbial communities from South San Francisco under conditions of wetland restoration - Salt Pond MetaG R2_C_D1_MG | ecosystem: Environmental > Aquatic > Marine > Intertidal...
CAGCAACAGCTTTCCCAAACCTTTCCCGAACAACCGTCGATAGCGACGCTGAGACACCGCATCCCCTATAGGCATTACATTCTGAACGTACGATAGGACCCCTCCCCGATGCAAGTGGACATCTGTAAAGGAGAGCATGCCACACCACTGCGGGCGCGGCTGCGACCACGGCTTGACCTTCCGCGACGGGAGCAGTAGTGATTACGGGATGCGCCTCCGCTTGCACAAACACTCCCGCACCCTGTTCATCGATCGCCCCGATCACTGGTTCGTGCAGCTTGTTCGTGCCGCTACCGTGAGTCTCATCGCAGCCGTCGGTGACTATACGCTTTTGGTAACCGCAGTAGAGCTGCTGGGTACCCCCGTGGTATGGACGAGCGTTGCGGGAGTTGTGTTTGGGCATATCATCACCTACATCCTCCACACGCTGTGGATCTTTCCCGGTGATGACCACGGCTATCACAAAACACAGTTGGTGCTTTTTGTCGGTATCGGCGCATCGGGACTGCTCGTGCACTCCGGATTGATGCATCTCTTCTTGCGATACACGCCGCTCCACTACCTCATAGCCAAAACGATCAGTGTGCTCGTCATGTTTTTGTGGGGATTCCTGCTGCGGCGGAGCAGTCACGCGTTGCTGACCCGGAGGGTGGCGTAGTTCTGAGGGTGTCTGGTACCATGAACGTACGCTGAACGGAGGGCGCATGCTATGCACACAATCCACTCCCGACACCGTAAGAAAATCGAAACGTTGTTACAGTCGACGGATATCAGGATCGACGGCGATCGTCCGTGGGACATTCGCGTAGCCGACCCACGATTCTTCCGGCGCGTCCTCGCTGAAGGCTCTCTGGGCCTGGGCGAATCCTACATGGACGGCTGGTGGGAATGCGACCGGATCGATGAACTGATTGCGCGCGTTCTTGCCGCCCGCCTCGACCGCAAAGTGGTGGCGCGAGTTCTCGCCTTGGATCTGCTGGGGGCGTTTCTGTTCAACCTACAGAGCAGAACACGGGCGTGGATCGTCGGTCAGCAGCACTACGACGTCGGCAACGATCTCTACCACCGGATGCTTGACCCGCTCATGGTCTACAGTTGCGGCTACTGGAAGACGGCGCAGACGCTGGAAGAGGCGCAGATCGCCAAAGTCGACCTGGTCTGCCGGAAGCTACAGCTCCAACCGGGAATGCGCGTACTCGATATTGGATGTGGCTGGGGTGGCGCCGCGAAGTACGTGGCGGAGCGCTATGGGTGTTCCGTGGTGGGGGTCACCGTCTCCGAAGAACAGCAACGGCTGGGGCAAGAGATGTGCCACGGTCTGCCGGTAGAGATTCGCCTGCAGGACTACCGGGACCTGGACGAGACGTTTGACCGGGTGTACTCCATCGGCATGTTTGAGCACGTGGGCTATCGCAACTACCGCCGCTTCATGGAGGTGGTCCGCCGCGTGTTGGCGGAGGAGGGGCTGTTCGTGTTGCACACCATCGGGGGCAATCGAACGGTACACACCACGGAGCCGTGGTTGCACCGCTACATCTTCCCAAACGGGATGCTTCCCTCGGTTCGCCAGATCGGAGATGCCGCCGAAGACCTCTTCATAATGGAGGACTGGCACAACTTCGGGTCGCACTACGACACCACGCTGATGCACTGGTTTCAGAACTTTGACGCCGCCTGGCCGGAGCTGCAGGCGCAGTATGGCGAGCGGTTCTACCGCATGTGGAAGTACTACCTGCTCTCATGCGCCGGGAGCTTCCGCATGCGCAAGAACCAGCTGTGGCAGGTGGTGTTCTCCGTGAACGGCGTTCCCGGTGGGTATGAGGCGCCGAGGTAAATAGGGGTGTATACACAATGTTGTTGCACCACGTGACACAAGTGTTGGTGGATAAAAAAGTTACTGCTGCACAGCGTGCACTTTGAGCATAACTTGCTACGGAACATATACTTGGCGAATCGGTGCAACACGCTTCTATATACTGCTCATTCTAAACCGCTCTTCAGGGCCTCCCGGAAGAACTCGTACCGCGCACGGTTAACACCCATATCCCCCTCACCCACACGGGAGGCGGAGCGCATGTGGAGCATTTCTTCATCGGAATCCACCAGGAAGTCGATGTCGTCTACAAACCGAAAGATTTTGCTCGTGGCGGTGGCCCGGAGGTAGGAGGGTCCCTGCTCCACGATTTTCATGCGCGGCTGATTCTCGATGATCGCCGCGACGCGGCGAAGCACCTCTGCCGGATTCGGAGTTGCGCCGGCGGCGATGTCACCCACGGGAATCGGCGCAACGTGGTGGCGCTCATCCTCGCGAGGAGCGCGCGTACTCACGCAGTTGGGGCTATCCGGGCACGGTGCCAGCGTGCCCGCTGCAAGGTTGGGAGAACCCACGGGGCGTCCTCCCTGGGTTCGATTCAGAACCACGAGACCTGCGACAAACACCAGCCCGAGAACTGCCAGAACAATGCCGCCAATTGTGAGAATCTTCATACGTGTAACGTAGTCATGTGGGGGAACGGAAGCAACCGACCGACGCGGGGTCGGCCGGTTGTGATTACTGGTACGACGCACGACGTACGTCAGGGGATGTTGTACACCTCCGTCATGATGGCAAGGTCATGTTCAACACCGTCACAGGTGAAAGAACCGGTAAATGTTTCAAACCCTTCTGCGCCCAGGTCGGTTGCGGTGCCGTCGATTGCAACGGCGACGGATACGTCTTCTCCTTGTGAGAGGGTGAGGTCTGTTGTCGCGAATCCAATTTCCATCTCCGCCACCACGGGTTCCTCGTCAACTGGAGGAGCAGCATCCAAGAGTGTGATGTTCTCCGCCGGGACAGAGTCTGGAGCAACAATGAGAGCAGTAATCGAGAGTGTGATATTCCCCGACGCGGTGGGGGCAGGGTCCAAACCTGTGTCGGTGAACTCATACTCGTCGATGGCAATTACGAGTTCAGCGTCAATGGCGCTTTCGGTGCTGTCGTTTACCGTCATCTCTACCGTAATTCCTTGGATTGGTGGCTGAAGGTCAAACGCTCCCAACTCTTCGGGAGGTCCACCGTCAGGAAGACTATCCATCACCAAACCAATCAAACCGAGCGCGCCCTGAGCCACAAATTCAATATGGGCAGTGTCCAGGTAGCTTTCGAAGCTACTGGTAAGACTGTGATCACCATCCTGCTGGTAGGTGACTGGCGTCTGCCAGTCCACTGTGCCGCAAACACACTCGGGGTTGCTCTCCGAGAAGTGAGCACCATCCTTCAATGGCGGCCCTTGGTCCTGGAGGGTTACTCTATAAATGGTATAGTAGACGTCGTAGCTCTCACCGGCGGTTCCTACCCATTCGTCGCCCCGCGCCCCGTCTACGATCTGAAAGGCGGTTCCCGATGCGCTGCCGTCAACGATCTCTTCTGCTATCATGGCGACCCAGTTTTCCGCTGTATCGTTAGTGTCTAGGGGATCACCGCCAGCGTTGAACACGAATGCTGCAAACAGAAGGTCGTCGTCGCCGTCGGTGGTGCTTTCCAGGTCCATAGGCACCCCGGAGACACTGGCCGTTAGGGAGCCATTTTCGGCCACGACCGGATCACCCGCGTTCCCGCCATCATCATCTTCACCCAAGGGATTGTCGCATCCGGTGAATAGCAGCCCAGCTACCACCGCGCACATAATCAAAAGCGTCCAGAACGCGATTCTTCGGTGGTTCATACCTTGATCCTCCCGTCGGGTGGCAGTACCGCACCCCGGCATTTTGGTGTTATGCGGGAACCGAACGGTTCCTCTGTATCGCAGTCTATGGCAGGGATGGAAGTCTGCCGTCCCACATCTGGTCACGGCCCGAAAGTGGGACGTTTCAGTCTGATCGTGACGGTGCCCGAAACTCGACGTATACTGAACGAGCATGAGTGTTCTCAGCATAGTGGCGGCGCTCGGCGCGATTCAGGGTACTCTCCTCCTGATTCTGATCGCGGCACGCTATCGATGCCGGAAGAACGTGCCGTTTGCCCTGTTCCTGCTGGCGTTTTCGGTGCGGTTGGGGACGGTTCCGGCGTGGACGCCGGAGGTGGTTGCGGGCGCACCATGGGTGCTGTTTGGAGCGGGCCCGCTGCCGCTGCTGTTCGGTCCGCTGATATGGTGGTATGTCCGCGCTCTGGCCCACGACTTTGAGCGCCCGCCCCGTCGCTTCTATTTGCATATGCTCCCGTGGGTGCTGGAGACTGCTGCCCTGGCAGCGTTTTTGCTTTCCAGATCGCCGTCGGAATACCGGGAAGTGGTACGAGCCGTGTTTGATACGCCCCTTCCCTGGTGGATGACCGTCCGCCATATCACGAAAATCATACATGGAGGGATCTACGCGATCGCGGCTGCGCGTATCGTGTTTGGTCGGGAAGGCCGCAGCCTCTTCGGCCCCGATGCTACCCGGAGGTGGGCGCAGGCGGTAGTGGTGGCGCCGCTCCTGTCTTTGGGCGCATTTGGGCTCGCCGCGGCTCAGCCGGTGGTCACGGCCCCGGCGTTGGGCGGCCAGTTTCCTCTCCTCTACCTTCCGGCATTGATCATGATGGTCACGATCTACGGATTTACATTGCTCCTGCTCTTCGCGCCCACCGTGCTCGCGCCGGAGACCGGCTGTGGGCCGCCGGGGATTATTCGAACTATGCCGGACGCCGAGGTTGAGCGAATCGCCACCCGCATTGAAGAGTATCTCGAATCGGGGGTATATCGTGATCCAAACCTCACCGAAACCTCGTTTGCTCAAGCCCTTGCGCTCCCCCGGAAACGCGTGTCAGCGGTCATCAATCACGAGTTTGACACCAATTTTTGTCAGCTGGTGCACCGTAAACGTCTCGATTATTTCCTGCGCTCCGCGACCCCCAACCGTCTTCAACACCACACGATCCTCGAGATCGCGTTTGAGGCGGGGTTCCCCTCAAAGAGCACGTTTAACCGCGTCTTCAAAGAATACTATGGTCGAACGCCGAGCGCGTACGTGAGTGCCAAACGCCCAACCGAATAACCACTCCTACCGTGCGGCGGTCCCGGTGGCGGCGGCGCCTTCCGGGACACTGCAGTCTTGAGCCATACGAATCAGAAAGCTGTCTGTGTGATTTGCATGGCTACATTATGCGGAATCGTGGACGGGAGCTGGCCACTACCATTCAATTTGTGCCGATCTGATCCTTGGCCAGCGCGATTTCATTGTCTGTCAGCGCGCGGGTGAAGACCGCGACGTCATCGATGCGGCCGTGAAACTCCTCGTTGTTTTTACCGCCGCCAATAATCAGGTTTCCGTCTGCGATGTCCAGGGCAAGGGCGCGACTGTTTTTTCGCTCGCCGTCCTGATAGAGCACGAGCTCTCCGGTATCCCCGTCGTAGACCATGGCCACATGGACCCAGGACCCGGCCATTACAAACTCGGTGGTGCGCGTACCGTTGGTTCCGGTGTTCTCCAGAAAAGCCTCAAACGAGCCGTCCTGCCACGCCGCCGAGTTTAGTTCACGTATTCGGGCAGTGAACTCGTCGTAGTTCACCCCTGATTGGTAGGCCACGATGCGCCTGTACTTTTCCGTCTCGGATCCATCGTCACGAACCCACGCCGTGACCGTAATACTGTCTGCTGTACTCAGGTCTATGTCTTCAACTTTCATCGCGTATGTGCCGTCAAATTCGAGCGATCCGTTCGCTCCCGAATGACGGTCTTCGTCGTAACCCCCTGTTAGAGTGTCGCCAGCGACGTCGAATAGCGTCATACTTGAAGAATTCCCAGTCTCATCACTGAGATCCCCATCAAATCCCAAGTGGAGCACCATGGCACTCGTGTCAAGGGTACTGCTGTCGTCAGTAGTTGTTCCCTCGTCCCCACTATCGCCCCCATCCCCACTCGTTTCGCCATCATCCACGGGAGTGCTATCAGTATCGGCGGCGGCGCCATCACCAGTCCCCGCCTCTTCACATCCCGTCAGCACTGCCACCACCAACGCCACCAGCACCACGTACACCAGCGCCTGCCAACGGCTCCCCGTTTTCCGTCCATTTGCACGTTTCATACCGCTATAATTACGACCGAATCACTCGTGTTTTCTTGTCCGGAATTGCTTTTTGTACCCGTAGCCGCCGCATACACCCTCCGTTTACAATTCCACCGTGCTGAGGGAATCCCGAGCGCTACAAGATGACTATCTCGCGGCGGTGATGCGGGCGGTGAGGTATATCGAGGATTCCCTCAGTGAGCAGATCGATCTGGATTCGGTGTGTGGGCAGGCGCACCTCTCAAAATTCTATTTCTCGCGAATCTTTCAGGCAATGGTGGGAGAAACGGTGTTTGACTACGTTCGAAAGCGCCGATTAGCGGAGATCGCCCATCGACTGGTTACCACGGCGGAATCGATTACGGACCTGGCGTTGCAGTACGGCTATGAGTCGCAGCAATCGATGACCAAGGCGTTTCGTCGTCAGTATGGCCTCACCCCCGGTGCGTACCGTCGAGCCGGAACAGATCGCTACTTCTTTCACCGGGCCCGGCTATCGCGTGAAACGATCGTCGACCTGCACCGTGACTTCTCGCTCCGGGCTCACGTGTTCCATCTTCCTGCGATGCGGCTTGTGGGTCTGCGCAAATCGATGCCGATTACTGACCCGGCCCCGGTGGAACGCACGCGGGAGATGTTCCGGCGGCGGGCCGCGGAACTTGATTCGATTCGCCGATTCCGTGGTGTTTTTGAAGTCACGCTCATGCGGCGGGAGCAGCTGGTCACTTATTCTCCCCAGGACTACTTTGACGGATTCATCGGGTATGCGGTGGACGACTCCGCTCCTCCGCTGCCAGACTGGGAGGAAATGCACATCCCGGAGTCCCGCCATCTTACCTTCCACTATACCGGGGCGGACTCGATCGACCGGCTGAGCGCGCTGTATCGCTACATTTTCTCATCGGGTCTGGCACTGCGACGGGAGCGATTGGCCAACCGCGATTTCTTTCACTATTACCGTGCTGCCGCATCGTCTATGCTGTTCTTCCTACCGATCGCATAACGCTGCGGTCGGGTGTTGGAAACCTGCAGACCGAATTGTACTTGCAAAATTCCATATCACCGCCAAGACTTGAGTCATGCATATATCTATTGAGGGGGCGCCCTCGTTCAGCCATGTCCATGTGGATCTTGATCCTGGAGATTCATTCGTGGCGGAAAGCGGCGCGATGCAGTCGATGTCAGCGGAGTTGACGATGCAGGCGGTTCCCAACGGTGGAATTGTATCGGCATTGGGAAAACGGATGTTCGGCGGCGAGTCGTTCTTCGTAAGTCGCTTCACCAACACCACGTCGCGGACGTTACGGGTTACCATCGCTCAGGATATTCCCGGAGATATTGTTGAGATGCCACTGCACCACGGAGAAGAAGTTGTCTTGCAACGCGGAGCCTATTTGGGTCACGCCGGCGATGTTCAGTTGAAAGCCGCCTGGGCGGGGTTTATCTCTTGGTTTTCCGGTGAGGGCCTCGTGCATCTGCGGGCCCGCTCGGAGAGCACGGGAACGGTGTATTTCGGCGCCTACGGCGCGATCATCAAGCGCCGCATCGAAGAAGAGTTAAAAGTAGATGATGGCCACCTGGTAGCCTATGATCCCGCGCTCACCTTAAAGGTCTCATTATCAGGGGGACTGTTTGCCAGCGTGTTCGGCGGGGAGGGGTTTGTTACCCGGGTCATCGGCACCGGCGACGTGTACATTCAAACGAGAAGCGTGCGCGGCCTCGCGGCGTGGCTCAATCCCAAATTCAGGTAAGGCTGTAATGAACGTAGAAATACTGCACCGGCCGGCAAACACGGCCGCAAAGATTACATTAGACCCGAACGAGGAGTGTACCTCCGAAGGCGGTGCCATGATCGCCATGTCCGGGGATATGCGCGTTGCCACGGCGGTTAATAGACACACGGGAAGCCTGGGCCGCACGATTCTCACCGGGGTCTCACGGCAGATCGCGCGGGAAGGATACTTTCTCAATACCTTCACGGCGGGTCCCTCCGGCGGCGACCTCTACCTGGGAACGCACCTCCCCGGGGACATGACCATGATCGAACTCACGGGAACTACCACACTCAAAGTTCAGAGTGGAGCGTTCGTTGCCCACGAACAGGGCGTTGCGATGGGAATCGTCTGGGAGGGTCTCAAGAGTATGTTCTCCGGTGAGCGCCTCATCTGGCTCGAAATGCGGGGGACCGGCAAAGTACTGATTAACGCGTTTGGCATGATCTACCCGATCCACGTAGACGGAGAGTACGTGGTAGACACGGGAAACATCGCCGCCTATGAAGCTACGCTCGATTACTCGGTAACCAAAGCCGGCGGGAGCTGGGTATCCTCCTTCCTGGGCGGTGAGGGCCTGGTAGCGCGCTTTTCCGGCCGCGGCACGGTGTGGTGTCAGACGCATGCGGATCGGGTCTTCGGATCTCGCCTCACCCCCCATCTCAAACCGCGGAAAGAGAAGTAAGGATACCACCATGGACAGAAACAAGACTGACTACCCCTACACCGTTTCCGGGGCTCCCGATTACGGCATGATCACCGTCACCATCCCCCGGGGAAAAACGCTCCGGGTAGAACACGGCGCGATGGCGTTTATGGATTCATCCGTCGAGATGCATACCAAAGCGGGTGGAGGGCTGGGACGCATGCTGTCCGGAGAGGGATTGTTCATAAACGAGTTCACCGCTCCCGAGGCGGACGCGGAGATCGGGATCGCCCCACCGATTCCGGGAGACGTGGATCATATGTACCTGGAAAACGATGGTATGTTCCTGCAAAGCGCCGCGTTTGTTGCCTCGGCGCCGGAGATCTCGGTGGACGCACGGTTTGAGGGGTTCCGGGGATTCTTCTCGGGGGAAGGGCTCTTCCTCATGAAGTGTGAGGGCACCGGCGATCTGTGGTTCAATACGTTTGGCGGCATTATCGAGATCGATGTGACTGATACCTACGTCGTGGACACCGGTCATGTGGTAGCCTTTAGTGACACGTTGTCATATGAGGTACAGCCGGTTGGAGGACTCAAGAGCCTGTTTCTCTCGGGTGAGGGGCTGGTATCCCGCTTCTCCGGGTCCGGAACGATCTGGATCCAAACCAAGAAGAGCCCGGCGTTTGTTCGCTGGGCGAACAGCTACCGTCGGGTACAGTCCAAAAAAGAGAAATAACTTCCCGCCGCACGCATCCGGCGGGGCATACCGTACGAGCCACCCTTACCGAGCAGCGATTTCCAACACTACCTGCGCAGAGGAATCGCCGGAATAGCCAACCAGGATAGAACTGCCGCTGGCTGTGTCCGCTTCACCGGAGCTACGCGTCGTGCCGACACGGCTGCGCGTGCGGGGGACATGTCCCACATGGGCGCGGCCATTTTCAAAGCGAGCGGGGACGCCGTTTATCGTCAGCGCGGACTCATTGCTATCACACCCGCCCTCTAACGTGAGCACCAAGCCACCGCGTGTGTTCGTTGCGGCGTCAACCTGCGTCACGTCAGGGTTGTCATGAGACGGACGAATCGAGACGTCCGCACTACAATCTACCGTCCCCTGCAACGTCAGCGTTGCCCGATCAGAGACGGATTGATCAGCGGCGATTACTCCCGCAATCGCCAGTAACAGGACCACCGTGGTGGTAAACGTTCTCCAGAACACTGGTTCAACTCCAGAAAATAGGTTGAACACTTTTTGAGGGAGACAATTTTTTAGGAGAACTTTTTGATAGGAACTAAGAGTACTATAGCATAGATTTCAGGTGTGTGCCAGAACTTTTCGACGAAACCAGGCGGTTTCCGCCGTGCAGCCGTGCGGCTTTGCAGCTGTGCCGCGGACCGCCTCCTGCCCCACCTACGCGGGGAAATCGATGGTAACCCGCGTTCCGTGGGTGGTATCAATCGCGCACGTACCGAAGATCTGCTCCGCCAACATGTGCACAAGCGTCATACCCAACGTCTGATCGCTGATTTCAGAAGGGTTA
>Ga0102940_1002962_pt1 | contig 9980 bp, 8 predicted proteins | sample SalPonR2_C_D1_MG_FD_78215 | JGI IMG/M metagenome (GOLD analysis project Ga0102940, IMG submission 78215) | Salt pond soil microbial communities from South San Francisco under conditions of wetland restoration - Salt Pond MetaG R2_C_D1_MG | ecosystem: Environmental > Aquatic > Marine > Intertidal...
AGTATTCCACCAACATCACGGCGGAACTGGTGGGGATGATGGCCACCCGCGCACGCAAGGGCCGGGCGCAATCGCTGGATGGTTCGGCGCGCGAAATGAGCCGCTGGGCCCGAAGCGAGTTGGGCATGAGCGGGGCGAAACTGGTTGATCACTCGGGGCTTGGCGAGGCCTCGCGCCTGTCGGCGCGGGCCATGGCGCAGGCCTTGCGCAAGGTGCATCGCACCCGCGGCCTGCGGCCAATCCTCAAGGACATCGACCTGCGCGACGGCAATGGCAGGGTGAACCGCAATCACCCGGTCAAGGTACAGGCCAAGACGGGGACGCTTTATTTCGTCTCCTCGCTGGCGGGTTACATGACGGCGCCGGATGGCACCGAACTGGCCTTCGCGATCTTCACCGCCGACACCGGGCGGCGCGCAAGGATTGATTCAAGCGTGACCGAACGCCCGCCGGGCGCGCGCAGTTGGAACACGCGGGCCAAGCAGCTACAGCAAAAGCTGATCGAACGCTGGGGCATGGTCTATGGCAGCTAGCCGCAGTGTCACGCAAAAGCCTTTTTGAGGCACCAGTTCTGTCCAATTTCGCGGGTAATCCCCAAGGCATGGAACCGAACGCCAATACACCCGCCGCCGCCTTGGCCGACCCAAGCCCGTTCAGGAACGTGGGATTTTGGGCCATCTTGGTGGGTGGTCTGGCGATGGTTCTTGTCTTTGCCCAGATCGTCGCCCCCTCGATGGAGCCCAGCCCCTCGGCCGGGGAACGTGTGGGTGAGATCGCCGGCGAGATGAAGCGTGCCGCATGGCGCACCTTCCTTGGCCTGCCCAAGCCCGAACCCGAGGTGCAGGCAACGCCCGTTGTCGTCTACTTGGCGATGATTGCCCCCGTTTTCGGGGTTCTCGCCGTGATCTTGGCGGTGGTTTCGGGGGTCAAGCGCGAGAATTGGCGCTTTGCGACCTATGGGGCCTGTCTTGGTCTCGGCGCGATCGTGTTCCAATTCCTGTGGTGGGTCGCGCTTCTGGTGGCGGGCATGGTGCTTTTGGTCGCGATCATCGAAAATCTTGGTGATTTCTTCAGTTTCTGAAGTGATCTTGCCAGCCCCCCTGCCGCGGTCTAGCGTGTCGGCGGACCAAGGAGGTATCCCCGATGAAACTTGTCTTTGCCGCCGCCTCGCCCTTCGTGCGCAAGGTGCATGTTCTCTTGCACGAAACCGGCCTTCTGGAGGAGGTCGAGATCGTCACGGTGGCCACCTCGCCCTTTGACAGCCCGGCCGAGGTGGTCGCCGCCAACCCCTTGGGCAAGATCCCGGCGCTGATCCGCGATGAGGGGCCGTCGATCTATGACAGCCGGGTGATTTGCCGGTATCTGGATGATCGCGCGCAGGCGGGGCTGTATCCGCAAGCGCGGCTTTGGGAGGTGCTGACGCTTGAAGCCACGGCGGATGCGATCATGGAGGCGGCCATTTCGATCGTCTATGAGCATCGTTTCCGCCCGCCGGAAAAGGTGTATGACGGATGGTGCGACGCGCAATGGGGCAAGGTCGAGCGGGCGGTTGCCGCGCTGAACGCGCGCTGGATGAGTCACCTGAGCGGGCCGCTGGATGCCGGGCAGATCGCCGTAGGCTGTGCCTTGGGTTATCTGGATTTTCGTCTTGGTGAGCGCAACTGGCGCAAGGGCAACGACGCGCTGGATGATTGGTTCGCGGTCTTTGCCGAGCGCGAGGCGATGAAAGCCACACGGCCGGATTAGGCGCCGGTGTCCGCCCCCTGACAAAAGGGTCCGGGTCTGCCTGTGATGTATCCTGCGTCGATCAGACGATGGAGCGAGCGGCCGCTTTGCGCAGGAGGCAAGGCGGCAAGGTTTGGGCGCGTTTTTGAAAGCCGCCATTCGCGTTGCATGCGGCGCGTACCGACCGGCGATCGAAACCATCGAGTGCTCAAAGGTCGATTTCTCGCCGCTTCGCACGCCAAGGAACGGGTTGACCACAAAAACCGCCATGCCGAGCGCGCGATGAACGCATCAACCGTCATCAAGAATGCAATTCACTGAGGTGGGTTTTCGAAACAAAGCCTCAAACTTGCCTCAATTATTGTTTAAATTGCAGGCAATGCAGCGCAAGCCCCGGAAGTGAAGAGTATCAGGTAACGGAAGTGACAGGCGCATGGCGATTGGTGAGGCAGGCAGCGTAACGACGAATTCTCCAACGGAGAATCAGCCGATAACGGTCAATCTGACCGAACCACTGACCGATCCCGTCTTTGCGCTCAGCGCGACGAACAATGGCGGTAACCAGTTCATCCTGCGCGTCACGGATCAGACGGTCGACGCGAACGGCGACACCACGTCTTTCACCTTCATAATCGAAGAGTGGGAGTATCATGACGGCCCCCATGGGGCGACCGAGACGATAAACTGGCTCGCGGTCGAAGAGGGTGTCCATACCCTACCGGACGGGCGCGTTATCGAGGCCGGTACAAACGATACCTCCAGCAGCGGGCAAAACACCGGCAGCAGCGTTTCTTTCAATGGCGGGTTCACGGACCCGCCCGTTGTCCTGACATCCGTGATGTCGGAAAACGATACAACTACCGTTGACAGTGACCCCGACAATATCACGGCATCGGGTTTTGACCTGACATTGCAGGAAGAAGAGGCCCAAGATGGCGTCCACGCCTCTGAAACGGTCGGATGGATCGCGATCGAGCCGGGTGGGGATGCAGCCTCGGGCACGGCAGACACCCATGGCGGCGTTGACGAGAACACCGATGTTCTGGGCCTTGGCGACACGTTCACCGACGGCGTCGTGCTGGCCGAAACGCAGACGATCAATGGCGGCGATACGGCAACCGTTGTCATTGATAGCCAGTCGGGCAGCGACGTCGGCGTCTTTATCGAAGAAGAACAGTCGAACGATACCGAAACGAACCACATAAACGAGACTGTCGGCATCGTGGCGTTTGAGGATGGGCTCATTCCCTGCTTCACGGCCGGAACACGCATCCACACGCCCAAAGGCCATGTTGATATCGGCACGCTGCGTGTCGGTGACAGCGTGACGACCGCTGATTGGGGGTCCAAGCCAATCCGCTGGATCGGACGCCGCCGCCTCGACCAACGCGAAATGTCGCGCAACGCAGGCCTTAGGCCCGTGCGTATCCTTGCCGGGGCGTTGGGGCAGAATTTGCCCAAGCGTGATCTTCTCGTTTCACGCCAACACAGGATGCTGGTCTCCTCAAGGGTGGCAGAGCGGATGTTCGGCAGGCACGAAGTGCTGATCTCGGCGATCAAACTGACCGCCCTGCCCGGCATATTCGTTGACCAAGACGTCCCTCAGGTCGAATACATCCATCTTCTGTTTGACGATCATCACCTCCTGCTTGCCGAAGGCGCACTATCCGAGAGTCTTTATCTTGGAAGCGAAGCACAAAAGGCGCTGTCCCCCGAAGGCCGGGCCGAGATCGAGAGACTGTTTCCTGATCTGCAAGGCCGGTCTGAAAACAAAGAGCCAGCCCGCTATGTGCCGCCCGGGCACCTTCAAAAGAGGCTCATAACGCGCCACGCCAAGAACGAAAAACCAGCTTTGCTCTGATAAAGCGTTTCGCAAAGCGCTTTAGGCCAGCTCTTGCAACACCCGCGCCAGCCCCTTTTGCCAGTCGGGCGGGGCGATGCCGAAATCGGCCAAGAGTTTCGCGCCATCGAGGCGTGAATTGGCCGGGCGTTGCGCCGGGGTGGGGTAGCCGCTTGTCGGGATGTCCTCGACGGTGACGGACCGGCCCGCCGTGGCAAAGATCGCGCGGGCGAAATCGGCCCAACTGACATGCGGCTGCCCGCCATAGTGATAAAGCCCGCCGCGTTGGCCCCCTTGCATGGCCTGCGCCATGGTCAGAAGCGTTGCCGCGATATCGGCGGCGGGGGTGGGCCCGCCGACCTGATCGGCAACGATGCTCAAATGATCACGGCTTTCGGCAAGGCGCAGCATGGACTTCACGAAGTTCCCGCCATGTGCCGAAAACACCCATGAGGTGCGCAGCACCGCCCATTGCCCGCCCGACAGGGAAATCGCCTGTTCGCCGGCCAGTTTGCTGCGCCCATAGGCATTGAGCGGCGCGGTCATGTCCGTCTCTTGCCAGGGCTTGGTTCCGCTGCCGTCAAAGACGTAATCGGTCGAGACATGCACGAATGGGATACCGAGATCGGCACAGGTGGAGGCCATGGCACCGGGGGCCTTGGCGTTGATGATCGTCGCGTGCTCTTCGTTCTCCTCGGCGGCATCGACGGCGGTGTAGGCGGCGGCGTTGATGACGACATCGGGCCGGTGGGCCGCGATGGCCGCGGCACAGGCGTCGGGATCGCTCAGGTCGGCGTCATCCCGACCAAGGGCCGTCACGCTTGCCTGACGTTGCAGTTCGGTGGCGACTTGCCCGGTTTTGCCAAAGACAAGGATCATGGCCTAGCCCTTGCCCAGCCGGGTGCCCACACCGTCGCGCGATTGCAGGGTGCGCCACCAGTCTTCATTGTCGAGATACCATCGCACGGTTTTCTCCAGCCCCTGTTCCAGTGTTACCGAGGGCCGCCAGCCCAACTCCTCGCGGATGCGCGTGGGGTCGATGGCATAGCGCAGGTCGTGACCGGGCCGGTCGCTGACAAAACGGATCAGATCGCCATAGGGGGTGGCCGCCGGACGCAGGCGGTCAAGGATGCTGCAAATCATCTCGACCAGATCAATATTGCGCGCCTCGTTCTCGCCGCCGATGTTGTAGGTGCGGCCCACCGCGCCCTTTTGCACCACCAGCAAAAGTGCCTCGGCGTGGTCCTCGACGAACAGCCAATCGCGGATATTCTCGCCCTTGCCGTAGACCGGAATCTCGCTGCCCGCCAAGGCGTTGAGGATCACCACCGGGATCAGCTTTTCGGGAAAGTGATAGGGGCCGTAGTTGTTCGAGCAATTGGTCAGAACCACGGGCAGCCCATAGGTTTCGTGCCACGCGCGCACAAGGTGATCGGAACTGGCCTTGGAGGCCGAATAGGGGCTGCGCGGATCGTAGGGAGTGGCCTCGGTGAACTGCACTTCGGGGTCGGGTGGCAGGCTGCCATAGACCTCGTCGGTGGAAATATGGTGAAAGCGGAAGCCGCTGGGCTTGCCTTGGGCCGTCCAATAGGTGCGGGCGGCCTCCAACAGGTGAAAGCTGCCCAGAACATTGGTTTCCATGAAGGTGGCGGGCGCGTCGATGGAGCGGTCGACATGGCTTTCGGCGGCAAGATGCATCACAGCATCGGGCGCGTACTGCTCGAACACTTGATCCAGCGCGGCGCGATCCCGAATATCGGCCTGCACGAAGCTATAGTTCGGGTCGTCGGCCACGCTGGCCACGTTCTCAAGGCAGGCGGCATAGGTCAGCGCATCAAGATTCACCACCTTGTGGCCTGCGCCGATGGCCTGCCGCACCACCGCAGAGCCGATGAACCCCGCGCCGCCGGTGACGAGAAGTTTCATGGACCGCCCTCCCATGTGAAGGGGCTGTCAATCGCCTCAAGCCCCGGCGCGGCACTGTCTTTGTCGGACAGGATCAGCGCGCCGGTCAGGCCCCAGTCAATGCCGCATGTGTCCCAATGAATGGCCCGGTCACAGTCGGGCGCGTAGTAATCCGAGCACTTGTAGAGGATCTCGGTCTCGGGCTCGCGGGTGACGAACCCATGGGCGAAGCCGGCCGGCACGAAAAGCTGCTTGCCGTTCTCGAAGCTCAATTCGACGCTGGCGTACTGCCCGTAGGTGGGGGAGCCACGGCGGATATCCACCGCCACGTCAAGAAACCGCCCCCGCCCACAGCGCACCAGCTTGGCCTGCGCATGCGGCGGGGTCTGGAAATGCAAGCCGCGCAGGGTGTTCTCGCGTTCGGACAGCGAATGGTTGTCCTGCACGAAGTCAACATTGATCCCGGCCTCTTGCAGGCGCTTGCGGTTCCAGCTTTCGCTGAAGAAACCGCGGGCATCGCCGTGACGCTGCGGTGTGAGGATCAAAACACCCTCTATCGCGGTGGGTTCGATCAGCATGTGGCGAGGGACCTCTTACAAGTGCAACTGGCGGTAAGACCTATCAGGCGGCAGGGCGCTTGTCACAGGGAATTACGGTGGAATTTCGGCACGTTGTGCGCAAGAGGGCAATGAATTCAGGGTGTTGCCCTATTGCCCGCTCTGTCACCCCCCACGCCGTGGCACGCGGGCCACGCGGGGGCGCGTGACGGAGTTTTGGTTTGAATTGGTGGGGGTGTGGCTATAGGGATTGAAGCCACTTTGGCTGGTGAAGAAACGGCCGCGCGGTTGGCTGCACGGCAGAAACGAGGGCGATACCATGGGCGGTGTCATTACACCTGTTCTCTTATGTGGCGGGTCCGGTACCCGGCTTTGGCCGTTGTCGCGCAAAAGCTACCCCAAGCAGTTCGTCCCGATGATCGGCGACGGCAGCCTGTTTCAGCAATCCGCCCGCCGCTTCTCGGGGCCTGAATTCGCCGCCCCCGTGGTGGTCACGAATTCCGATTTCCGTTTCATCGTCACCCAGCAATTGGGCGAGGTGGGGATCGACCCCGGCCCGGTCTTGATCGAACCCGAGGGGCGCAATACCGCGCCCGCGCTTCTGGCCGCGGCCCTCGCGGTGGCTGACGCCGACCCCGAGGCGATGATCCTTGCCGCCCCTTCGGATCACTATATCAAGGATGCCGATGCCTTCCGCGCGTCGGTGAAGGCCGGGCGCACCGCGGCGCAAGAGGGCCGCATCGTCACATTCGGGATCGTGCCGGACCGCCCGGAAACCGGGTATGGCTATCTTGAGCTTGGCAAAGGGGGCGATGGGGAGGCCGTGCTGCCCCTCGAACGCTTTGTCGAGAAACCCTCGCTGGATCACGCGCAGGAGATGCTGGACCAAGGTGGATACCTGTGGAACTCGGGCATTTTCCTTTATGCGGCAAAGACCCTGATCGCGGCGTTTGAATGCCACGCTCCGGCGATGCTGGAACAGGTGCGCGCCGCCGTGGCGCAGGCGCAGGCCGATCTTGGGTTCCTGCGCTTGGCGCCCGAGCCTTGGGCCGATTGCGAGGATATCTCGGTCGACGTGGCGATCATGGAAAAATTCGACGCGCTTTCCGTGGTCCGGCATGCGGGCGACTGGTCGGATCTTGGCGGTTGGGAGGCGGTGTTGCAGCATTCCGAGGCCGATAGCGCCGAGGTGGCCTGCCAAGGGCCAGTGCGCGCCATCGACTGCAAGGGGTCGCTTCTGCGCTCGGAAAACGACGGCCAACAGCTTCTGGGGCTGGGGCTTGAGAACATCGTGGCGGTGGCCATGCCCGACGCGGTGCTTGTGGCTGATCGGTCGCGGGTGTCGGAACTGGGCGATGCGGTCAAGGCGATGCGCAAGGCCGAGATCCCGCAGGCCGACACCTTCCCCAAGGACCACCGGCCATGGGGGTTTTTCGAAACCCTGATCCTTGCCGGGCGGTTTCAGGTCAAGCGCATCGTGGTCAATCCCGGCGCGGCGCTGAGCCTGCAAAGCCATATGCACCGGGCCGAGCATTGGATCGTCGTGGCCGGGACCGCGAAGGTGACGATCGACGGCAAGGTCGAACTGGTGGGTGAAAATCAGTCGGTTTATATCCCGCTGGGCGCCGTCCACCGGATGGAGAACCCCGGCAAGGTGCCGATGGAACTGATCGAGGTGCAGACCGGCAGTTACTTGGGCGAGGATGACATCATCCGCTACGAGGATGTCTATGCCCGGGGGCAGGGCGCCAAGGGGTGATCGCGCCGGGCGGGGCCGCAGGCCGCCCTTGTCATTTATGGTCTTCGCGAAGACGCCCGGAAAGGCTGATGAGCAGGCCCGGCAAAACGTACGAAACGCACGTACGTTTTGTACAGAAGTCACCGCACACCCTGTTAATCATAGGGGTGTCTGTCAAAAATACCGACGCGATACCGACGTCATACCGATGCATTACATCAGGGGATTTCCCTTGTTAACCAAAGGTTTCGGGGCGATTTGCCAATATCCTAAAAGCGGGACGGCTTCAGACGCCCGTGCAGGTATCGTCCATAGCCGTTCTTGGCGAACATCTCGGCCCGTTCTTCAAGGTCCTTGTCGCTGATCCAGCCCATCTGATGTGCTATCTCGTCGAGACAGCCGGTCTGCAATCCCTGCCGCTGTTCCAGAGTCCGTACGAAATTGCCCGCATCCAGAAGGCTGGCATGGGTTCCGGTATCCAGCCAAGCATAGCCGCGCCCCATGCGTTTGACGTCCAGCGTACCCTCTTCAAGGTACATCTCCAGAAGGCAGGCGATTTCCAATTCGCCACGCGCGGACGGCTTGACCTTGCGGGCGTGTTCGGGGGCTTTGCCATCAAGAAAATACAGCCCCGTCACCGCGTAATTCGAGGGCGGCACAGCGGGTTTTTCGATGATTTGCCGGGCGCGTCCATCGGCATCGAACTCGACCACGCCATAGCGTTCGGGGTCGGCCACGTGGTAGCCAAAGACCGTTCCGCCGGTGGTTTTCGCGTCGGCACTGGCCAGCAATTCGCTTAACCCGTCGCCGAAAAAAATGTTATCTCCCAACACCATGGCGCTGGGCGCGCCATCAAGGAAATCCTCGGCCAGAAGGTAAGCCTGCGCCAAGCCATCTGGCGAGGGCTGCGTGATGTAGGTCAGGGACAGGCCCCATTGGCTTCCGTCGCCAAGGGTGCGTTTGAATTGGTCTTGGTCCTGCGGCGTGGTAATCATCGCGATCTCGCGGATACCCGCCAGCATCATGACCGAAAGCGGGTAATAGATCATCGGCTTGTCGTAGATCGGCAAGAGTTGTTTCGACACGCCCATGGTGATCGGGTAAAGCCGCGTACCCGACCCGCCCGCGAGTATGATACCCTTGCGCTGGCTCATGCGGTGCCTCTTTCTGTTCGTGGCGTGGGACTTTTTTTTAACATGAACACGGTGTTTTACCCCTGACCAATGATCGTCCGCTCATGGCATAGCATGGCACGACAGGACTCAAAATGACGAGCTTTTTTGCCAAGCCGATGGCGCCAATGGGGCATTTTCGCGTGAATTAGGCCGCAAGGCCCGTGTTGCCCAGATCAAGGAATTTCTGGCGTCGGTCCTTGATGAGTTTCTCGGGGCTTTTGCCGTCAAGTTCGGCCAGCAGCGATTTGATGGCCTCGCCGACCGATTCAATCGCCGCCTCGGCATTGCGATGTGCCCCGCCCAGCGGTTCGGTGATCACCTTGTCGGCCACGCCCAGCTTCAGAAGGTCTTGCGCCGTGAGGCGCAGGGCCTCAGCGGCTTCGCGCATCTTTTCGGCGTCTTTCCACAGGATCGAGGCGCAGCCCTCGGGCGAGATCACCGAGTAGACGGAGTGTTCCAGCATCGCCACGCGGTTGGCGGTGGCAAATGCCACGGCCCCGCCAGAGCCGCCCTCGCCGATGACGACGGAAATCAGCGGTACGCCGATTTGCAGGCATTTCTCGGTTGAGCGGGCGATGGCCTCGGATTGGCCGCGTTCCTCGGCGCCTTTGCCGGGGTAGGCGCCGGGGGTGTCGACAAGGGTGATCACCGGCAGGCCGAAGTTGTCGGCCATTTCCATCAGGCGGATCGCCTTGCGGTAGCCTTCGGGGCGGGCCATGCCAAAGTTTCGCTCAATCCGCGATTTGGTGTCATTGCCCTTTTCGTGGCCGATGACCATCACCGGGGTATCGTTGAAGCGCGCCAACCCACCCATGACGGCGTGATCGTCGGCAAAGTTCCGGTCACCGGCCAGCGGGGTGTATTCGGTAAACAGCGCCTCGATGTAATCGCGGCAATGGGGGCGTTCGGGGTGGCGGGCGACTTGGCATTTGCGCCACGGGGTCAGTGACTTGTAGAGGTCTTGCAGCATCGCCTCGGCCTTGCGGTCCAGCGCGCCGGCCTCTTCCTCGACATCCATCTTGTCCTCACTGGAGCGGGCC
>Ga0102940_1002966_pt1 | contig 9974 bp, 7 predicted proteins | sample SalPonR2_C_D1_MG_FD_78215 | JGI IMG/M metagenome (GOLD analysis project Ga0102940, IMG submission 78215) | Salt pond soil microbial communities from South San Francisco under conditions of wetland restoration - Salt Pond MetaG R2_C_D1_MG | ecosystem: Environmental > Aquatic > Marine > Intertidal...
AGAAACGGCGTAGAGTGCTACGTCGGGAAACCGCTCCGGCGCGCCGTCGATTTCCACTTGGGCGGATCGCACGAACGCATTGATACCGGCCTTTGTTGCACCGTAGACGGAGAGGCCCGGCATCGTCCGTTGAGAGGCGCCGGAGGAGAGCAGTACCGCCCGCACCGAACACGGAGAGCCGCCGAAGTGGTGGAGAAACCGCTGCGTCACCGTTATGGGAGTGGCAAGATTGAGGCGCACCGCGCCGTCTACCTCACGTGAGGGGAGGGTCCCTGCCACACCGATCGGTTGGAGCTGCGCGGCGGAGACAAAGAGGGCGATGCGGTCCGGGGTAGTATTGGCGCCGGCGTTGCGGAGAATACCGGCGATTTCTTCCATCAGGGAATCTGCGGATGCGGGATCGGAGAGGTCCCGTACGAGCCAATGCAAGGCATGACCCGCCTCCCGGGCGCGGGTGAGTAACGTGTCTGATTGGGATCGGGACACCGCTACGACTACGGCGTCCGGCGTCAGCAGATGTTCAACGATCGCCGCTCCCACTCCCCGGGAGGCGCCGATGACGATGTAATAATTCATACAGAATCGTATCACGATGCGCGCTCAGCATGAATACCGGACGCTGACGGCGGATATCAGAGGTGAGGGTGGGCACAAAAAAGGCCGGTACTCACTACCGGCCGTTTGAGCTTCCTGGGTGACAGACGCGCGTCAGCGCGTCTCCCTGGAATCAACTATCTTCACCGCAACGCGGCTGGGTATGTAACGTCTGACTTGCTGACCGGCGCCTATCCACTCCGATCAGCCCCATGTGTCCGGGGGCACTTCACTCGTCATCACTTACCTCCCAAACCGCCGCCAATCGACGGTTTCCATACTTATAGTGTCGTGACACCGCACGGGAAAGTCAAACACTTTTGTGAACAATTTATTCCACGCCCAAGAGGGCGGCGTAGGCCGCCAGCTCTGCTCCGGGAGAGCCCGCGAGCACTTCTTTGGTAAGGACCTTACCCAGCTGGACGCCTTCCTGATCAAAGCTGTTGATGTTCCACGCCAGCCCCTGGAACATCACTTTGTTCTCGAAATGCGCCAGAAGCGCGCCCAGGGCCTCGGGAGTGAGACGCTGGCCCACGATGAGCGTCGAGGGCCGTCCGCCGTCGAAGTTCTTGTTGGGATTGGGATCGGAATGCCCCATGGCGAAGGCCACCACCTGGGCCGCAAGATTGGCGTTGAGCTTGGTCTGGCTGGTGGAGCCGTCAAATTCCGTGTCCTCGCCCCGTTGCGATGCGAGAAAGCCCACGAACTGAAGTGGGACCGCGTCCGTTCCCTGGTGGAGGAGCTGGTAGAAACTGTGCTGCCCGTTGGTGCCGGGTTCTCCAAACACCACCGGACCGGTAGCGTAGTCGATCGGTTTACCGTGGCGGTTGACGCTTTTGCCGTTGGATTCCATATCCAGCTGCTGCAGGTGCGCGGGAAAACGACTGAGCGCCTGGCTATAGGGGAGAACCGCGGTGGCCGGCATGGTGAGCACATTGCGTTCGTAGAGCCCGATCATCGCATCCATGAGCGCCGCGTTGGCGGTGAGGTTCGGCTCCAGCGCCGCCCGGTCCGCGGCGTGGGCTCCATCGAGAATTTGCTGAAATACCTCGGGACCAAACGCCACCGAGAGTATGACACCTCCCACGGCGCTGGTAGCGGAATATCGTCCGCCGATGAAATCATCAATAAAGAACGCCTCCCGATAGGAACCGCTGGTGGCCATGGGACTCGTCTGGGAGGTTACCACCACCGTCTGCTTGAGGAGATCGATGCCGGGAGCCCGTCGGCTTCCCAGCTGCTGCACGAACTGTTCATTGGTGAGCGTTTCCTGGGTGGTGCCGCTTTTGCTGACCAGCACGAACAGCGTGGACTCGAAGGTAATATCGTCCAGCACCGCCGCCGCATCGTCGGGATCTACATTAGAGATGAAGCGTGCCTGAATGCGGGGCGTCACGCCCTCCACCCGTGCCCATTGCTCCAGCGCCAGATACAACGCCCGCGGCCCCAAATCGGATCCACCGATACCGATCTGCACCACCGTTTCATAGCGCTTCCCGGAAGGTGCTGTCTCTGACCCGGAACGCACCGCTTCGGCGAAAGCGGCCACGCGCTGTTGTTGTTCCCGGTAGAACTGCCGCTGGTTGCGACCCTCGTGGAGTACGTCTGCTCCGAGTTGGCCGCGCAGGAGGTGGTGGAGCACCATCCGGTTCTCGCCGGTGTTCATTACCGCGCCTTCGGCGATGTGTCGGTACTTATCTATCAGTTCTTGTTCGCCGGCGAGGTCCGCAAGAGCGCCAACCACCGTATCATCCACGGGCGTGGCGGCGTACGAGTAGGTGAGATCGGCGGCGATGGGGATGTGCATCGCCGCGATTCGAGCGGTTGTCAGGTTCGTTATGTCAAAGGGCTTCGTCTGTTTCAGGGTCGCGTAGGCCGTGGTTGCGGTCAGGTTTTTGAACGTGGGCATCGGTACCTCCACAGGCGAGCATACCGGGGGACACAGCAACACCGCAACGGCCCAAGGGGTGATACGCGTTCTTGTGTGGGTGCGTGAGCGCGTGAGCATGGGGGGCCGCAGTGCCGTAGCGCCGTAGTGTTGATCGGCGTCCGGGTCACCCCGCCGCTCCCGTGGAATTGTGCAAACAATTTTGTTTGCCCGGGCAACACAAAAGGTTTGCACAATTATACGCATAATCGCTGGTAGTGTGCCGCTGCAGGCCGGCCTGGGCTCGGCCCCGCCCCGGATCACGCTGCGACGTGGGGGTGACAGTGTTCGGCTCGGCCGCTACTCTCTCTACCCATGAAACCGACACTCTTGGTACTAGCCGCTGGTATGGGAAGCCGATACGGCGGCGTGAAACAGATCGATCCGGTGGGACCGGATGGCGAGGCGATTATTGATTACTCGATCTATGACGCGATTCAGGCGGGATACAACCGTGCTGTTTTTGTGGTTCGCAAGGAGATCGAAGCGGATGTGCGGGAGTTCTTCGCGGGTAAATTTGAGGGGAAGATTGCGATCGATTACGTCCACCAGGAGCTGAACGATGTTCCGGCGGGCTTCTCCGTTCCTGCGGAGCGCACCAAGCCGTGGGGAACCGCACATGCGGTACTCGCCGCCCGAGATGCGATTGACGCGCCTTTTGCCGTGATCAATGGCGATGACTTTTACGGTCGGGGTGCACTCAAGACGATCGGCGACTATTTGCAGTCACTCTCCGTGGACGGTACGGACTACGGCATGGTGGGATATCGCCTGGACCGAACACTCAGCGACAACGGTACTGTGTCTCGGGGAATCGTGAGCCACGATGCGGCGGGATGGCTGCAATCGATTGAGGAGCACACCAAACTGCAAGCGCGAGCGGGTAAGGTTGCCAGCCTCGTGGACGGAGGTGACCGTGATGGCGAGGTGCAGACGTGGTTCACCGGCGATGAGCCCACTAGTATGAATCTGTTCGGCTTTACGCCGCGGGCGATGCAACAGTTGCAGGAGCGCTTTGCCCAGTTCCTGCTGGACTTTGGGAACAAGCCGAAGAGCGAGTTCTATATTCCCTACGCCATGAATATTCTTAAGGAGCACGGTGAGGCCCGGATGAAAGTCCTTCGCAGCGACTCGGAGTGGTTTGGCGTGACTTACCGTGAAGACCGCCCGGCGGTGGTGGCGCGCCTGAAACAGCTGGCGGACGAGGGAACGTATCCCCCGTCGCTTTGGGGTTAACGGGGCGGTATACACAATCATGTTGCAAAAGACGGGCTAAGTCTCGCCTCGTAGGTAAGATGGTGCTGGCGTGAAACCCGGAAACCACTAATGCTTGGTGATGCAGAGCGTTACCGGACGTTTTGCAACACGATTCTCGATACAGCCTAGCGAGCCAACCGCTCCTGAAGCAGGATATACCCCGCAGCTTGGTGCCCCTCACGGCGAATCGCGTGTTCCGCTCGGGTCATGCCGGCCTGATACTCCGGATTACCGGGCATCGCCTCCAGGGCACGGCGATAGCAGCGGAGCGCCTCGTGGGGTTCGCCGGCTTGCTCCCAGGCGTCCGCCATGAGCCCCTGCACCCAGCCTTCCTGATCGCGTTCAAAAGCGTTGCGGTAACAGAATATCGCCTTGTGAACGTGGTTCTGGTGCTGGAATAGTTGTCCAAGACGGAGCCAGGCGCGGGAACGATCGGTTGTGTCGATGGAGCGACCAATCGCTCGTCGGAGTGCCGCTGCCGCCCGCCACGGTTCTCCTCGTGCATCCAGTTCTTCCGCGCGCTGGAGCCACGCCGAGCCGCTGAAGCGTGCAGGATCACGGAGCAACTGTTGCACCTCCGCCGAGGGTTCCTCGTCGGCAGTGAAGAGGTCCATCTGGCGACTGGCGTCGGCATCGTAGAGGTGGTAGGCAAACACGTGGTGATCCACCGTTTCCACGATGTGAAACTCGGTGGGCAATTCATCCACCAGTTCAGCCTCGTAGTAGTGCAGACCAAGCCATGCGATCCGGCGGTTTTCCGCCGTAGCGGCAGTGGGATCCGGCTCGTGTGCTGTCGTGTGCGGTGTCCCGGTGGTGTCCCGCGGCCCGGACAGCTGCGCGAGAAACGTGTGATCTTGGTACCCACCGCGAATCCATCCGCGGCGTGCCCCCGGGGCGTGCTTCAATAGGGGTTTGATCCACCACCAGTACGGACCAAAGTGGCGGTGTTCGCGGCGTTCGGCGATAAGCCGGGGCGCCAGGTCGGTGAGATACTGGTTCAGGTCGTCATCGATACGTTCCGAGTTCACACCATCCAGCAGACTGTTGACATCATTGGGAAGAAAAAACACTGCTGCCTCGTTCATGTCCCCCCTTTATCGGCACGGGACAGCGCAGTGATAAGGGCCCGTAGAGATCGTCGCGGAGCCTCAGGCAGGTCGCGATCAAACTCTTCCATTACGGTCCGGAGTCCCCGGAACTCCCGATCAGAGAGCGTTACCGCTCCTTCATCAAGCTCGCCGGAGAATAGATCGATCAGCGCTCCCGATATCTCCTGGGCCCCATCCATATTGAACTGCTCCACCAGTCGGTGGTAGATCTGTTCGCCCACTTCCGGGAGTCCGATATGTCGGCCAAACGCCGCGCCGCTTTCCGCAGCCAGCGCCTCCAAGTGGTCGGTCGTTCGTTGTCGAAGTTCGCTGAGAAATTCCTCGCGTGCTGTCATACCCGTACGATAGCGCCGGTGTCGCTACCGGTCAACGTGTCGCCGGCCCGCGCTCCTTCCGTTCCAGCACGAAAATCCCTGGAAATACGCCTCCCGTTTCGATGAGATACACGGCGGATATCCGCCACGCCGCTGAGCGGGCGATGACCGCGTTAAGACGTCCACGTCGGCGGGAACTCAGGAGCACCAGCCGCCCCGCAGGCGGAAGCACTTCCGCCGCCTCGGACAGGAGCGCCTGGTAAAACTGGTCGAAGTTAATCCGTTTGCCTAGACGCACCCCGAACGGAGGATTGCATACGATTGCGGTGATGCCACGATTCCGATAGTAGCGGGCCAGCTGAGTGGCGTCTCCCCGGCGGGGAACGATTCGTCGAAAAAACCCGTTACACGCCGCGTTAGCCCGCGTTCCGGCTACCGCTTCCGGGGCCAAGTCAGAGGCGTAGATCGGCGCTTCCCGCTCCGTGGACCAAGAAGCTGCCTCGATAGCGATCGTGCCGGAGCCGCAGAACGGATCTAGCAGGGCCCCTGCTGGACTTCCGGCGGAGTCGTCATTCCGGGCCCCCCGCAGGCCCCCCCGCCGCGCCACGCGGTGGATTACCGGGTTCTCCGGGTCAGGCATATCGGCGAGATACAGCGCCGCGGCGGCCACCACCGTACTGAGAGTAATGCGCGGTCGGTACATCCACTCGAACCGGCGGTCCAGGGCCTGGGCCCCCACCACTTCTCCGAGAACCAGCAGCGTGCTGGAAATATCTACACGGATGGTAACGTCCGGGGCGGTGAGATTCACCGCAGCGCCGGTACGCCGACCAATGATCGTCCCCGCTTCCCGCTCGATGGTGGGGCTCTGCACCGCATGCCGGCCGTCGCGGAGGCATCGCGCCGCAAAGGTCATTCCCTCAGGGATCTCCGGAAGCACCGCGTCAGTCACCGCCGCGCGGACCGCTGCCAGCACGATTTCCTCAGCGGGATCGGCGAGTTCCTGTACGGTCATCATGTCGGTAACCCGGATCACCTCATACGCAGTGCGCAGGCGGGCGAACGTCTCCGGTGGTATGGCTGGGTCGTCCGGGGTGCCGGTTGCGTGCGATGCCGGCGAGCGGGTGACCCCTGTAAGAGGTGCGCCGACGCCCAACGCCGTCCACCCGGCGCGCCCGGCGGGCCGGGGCGTGACCTCCGTCCCCGGCGGAAGTGGGGGCGCACCCTCCACCGCGGTGACCCCCCTCCCTGGCGGATATCCCGCTCGATGTGCCGTCTCGCTCATGAGCGCTCGCACCTCAGCGGCAAGAATCGATTCGAGGCCCGGGTTGGTGCGTACGTGGTAGTAATTCATCGGACTCCCTCGCTATCCTACACGAGAGTTACCATGCGTGTGTCACAGCTTTCTCCGACGCTCTCGCCGGGGCGTGTCTACGATCTCCTCCTGTCCGGAGTCCTGGTACCGGGACTGTCTATCGAGTCGGACGGAGGTGCCGACGACTCACCAGTGGACGATACCAGCCTTACCGTAGTTCTCAGCGGTACGGAGGATGAGCCGGTGGTTCCCGTAACCGCTCCGGGCGGCGGTTTTGCCCGCCTCGTGGGGCATGTGATTCGCGCTGCCGGTGTTGAGGCGCAGCGCACTCACGATGGGACTCACTTTCGGGTATCGCTGCCCTCGCCGGTGGCGGAATGGATCGCGGACCGAAGTGTCTTGTGGATCTTCCTCTCCGGCGGCTGGGGTGTCCCGCAAGGTGGCTCCGGTGGGCAGCACCCGCAGCGAGTAGACAGCAGTGAAGCCCTGTCGCTTGCCGCCGACACCCCCGCCTGGGTCGTGCGTTTGGAGACGGTGCGCTATTCCGGAGACTCCGCACTCTCCTGGATGGTCGTGGAAACCACCAGACGCGACGCTGACACCTCCGCCGGAACCGGCCAGCCGTCCCGAGTAGTGGCCGCTGGAATCCAACGTATGCGCGATCTCCTCACCGGTCTCGACAGCGAGGCCACCGTCTCCGTGCGTCGTCAGGAGCCTTCCGCCATCCCCGGGGGCCGAACGATGATGCGCCTCGAATCAGCCACGGCCCGCGTGTACTGGCCGGTGCGCTCCCTGCGGGGAATGCTCGCCGTCCTATCGGGGAGCGATCGCGCGGATAGCATCGGCCATCTACCTCAACTGCACGCGCTCCAGAGACTTATCGATCTCGAACTCTCGGGTTATGGCCTGCTGCGGCTGCTCCAGACTGCGCCGCGCACGCCTGAAGCGCGGCGGTCGCGGCCGGCACTTCGGACGGTACACGAGCTGGTGAAGTCCGAGGGAGCACCCCTTCGGAGTTTGGTGGATTCCGCCTATCGCAGCGGGGAGGCGTACCAGGCGGCGGCGGTGCTCTCAGTGTGGCTCTCCCCGGCGCAGCAGGACCAGCTGCGGCGAGCGTTTGGGGATCGTCGGTGGGAGCAGATTCACGAGCACGGCCTGCGACGAGCACCACGCCGTTCCGATGGCGCCGCAGTGCTTCTCCCGGGTACCGCAGTGGCCGCCGCCGCCGAACACCTTGTGGCGGACCTATCACAGCGCTCGCAGCAGCCCGGGCGGCGGCCACCGGCGGCCACGGTCGAGATCGTGCGGCGGTTTTATACCGAGCCGCGAGGAACCCGGCTCCGGGAGGTCTGGGAAACACAGATCAGACGGGGAGTACTGGCGGGCATGCTGGAAGAGGTGTTTCTCTCCCAGCTCAAGCGCGATCTCCCGCGCCTCCCGCGAGAGACGCTGGTACTTGCTGCGGTAGGCGAGCCGCAGGCGGTGCGAGACCGCATCAGCGCGGTCTTTTCTCGCCGCGGCCGAAAACTGTTTGCCGAGGATGTCGCCGCCGCCACCGCGTTAGTTGAGCGCGGCGAGCTCACCGACTGGGACCGCATTCTTGCGGCGCGCAGTACGCTGTGGGGGCTCTATAACCATGGCCGCGACCGCACTCGCCGTACCGCGCGGCACCGGCGAGGTGCGCCCGAAAGAGCGGGACGGTAGGCGATAAGTCCATGGACAATGGTGGATCTACCCGGGATGGACGATGGTGCGCTCCCGCTCCAAGATCGCACCGGCGTGACGCACGCTGTGCCGGAGCCAGCGCGCCAACACGATATTGCGCTCCCGCTCCCGCAGCTGCCATGTGATCGAACCGTTCCTGAGCCGTCCGGCAAGTTCGTGGAGCGACACCGCCGCGGACACTGAGATGTTGAGGCTTTCCACGAAGCCTTCCATGGGAATGCGCATATACTCGTCCGCCAGGTCGAGTGCCACCTCGCTGAGGCCGTCCTTCTCCGAACCGAAGAGCAGCGCCACCGGCCCCATAGTCAGGTCCAGTTCCGCGAGCGTAACATCATCCCGGTGAGGCGTCGTTGCCACCACCCGATAGCCCTGCCGGTGCAAGGTGGCCACCGCCGCCCGGGTCTGCGCCGCCGCCGCTCCCGCTTCGGAGTCATGCGGCCGCGGGTAGCGGTACATACTCAACCACTGGGCCGTTCCCAGCTCCACGCCGGGATTCACGCGGTATCGATTGCGATTCTCAATGATATGTACGTCCTGCACGCCAAATGCATCGCAGGATCGTAGTACCGCGCTGCCATTGTGAGGCTGGTAGATGTCCTCTACCGCGACGGCGATATAGCGACTCCGCCGGTTAAGCACCTGCTGCATCCGCTCCCAACGGCGGTCGGTGACATGGCGCCGAAGGATTGCCACCTCCTCTTGAAGTTCAGTATCGGTGAGTGCGGTGTGGTACGGATCGATCCGCGGGGTGTCGTTCATGGGCACAGGCTACCGAGATAGCCGGCGTGTGTCAGTAGTGCAAAAACTACCCCAAAAAATGGACAATACCGCGCCGTGAGGGCATAGTAGAGGGCATGAAACACCGCGTGTGGATCGCCGGATTAGGGCTGATGACGCTTTTTCTCATGGAAGCGGCGGCGTATGACTTCATGGAACGTCCGCGAGCGGTGCTTCCGGGACCTGCGCCACTGGGCCGCGGAGTAACGATTGCCCGGGGCGGATATGCTCACGTCGCCTATCGGGCGAATCAGTTTGCAAGCACCCAATTGGATCAGTTTCAGGTTGAAGGGTATGGTAGCCATGCCATTATTGATGTGAGGTCGTTTCGGACATCTATGTTCTATGGGACGTATATGCTGAACGGTCCGGTGGGCGAAGATGACAGCCCCGGCGCGGAGGCTGCCCAGTGGATGATGAACGCGATCCAGTACGAGTACGGGTTCGTGGTGTCCTGGGACGTGCCGGGTGCCGGAGCGCGAATAAGCGCGCTTGCTGAGTACTCTCGTCGGAGCTATCATCCACTTCGCTCCGGGTTCAGTGAGCCCGCGGCTGATCTTATTCGCATCGGCATGGCGTTCCAGAGTGTCATGTTTGATTCGCTCCCCGGGATGACCCTGGATGCGATGGTTCGTCTGGGATGGACTGAACTCTACGAGTTCTGGGGTGCTTCGAGCATACCGGATCCGCGGGCGCGCTACACCCTTCACGGAGCGCTGGAGCTGCGATACTCCCTGAGACCATCACTATCCGCGTTTGCGGTGGTTACGCCGGACCTGATCCTCCTGCGTTCCGGTGAGCCGGCTTTAGACGGGGCGGCGCAGGTAGGTGTGCGCCTCGGGGCAGGGCCCAGCTGGATTGAAGCATATCTGGATGGGTTCACCACGGCAGATACCGAACAGATCGCACCTGAGGTGAGTCCCGCGCAATTGCTGGGATACGGAGTGCGTTTCGGG
>Ga0102940_1002967_pt1 | contig 9973 bp, 6 predicted proteins | sample SalPonR2_C_D1_MG_FD_78215 | JGI IMG/M metagenome (GOLD analysis project Ga0102940, IMG submission 78215) | Salt pond soil microbial communities from South San Francisco under conditions of wetland restoration - Salt Pond MetaG R2_C_D1_MG | ecosystem: Environmental > Aquatic > Marine > Intertidal...
AGATTTTAGTCCCGTATTGTTATGCAGTGCAACCGTAATGGCTTTGTTTAATCCCACTTCATTTGTTTGGGCTTGTGATTTTGCTGAAAATGCCGGAATCAGAATAAATGCCAACAGAATAACAGTAACGCTTTTTTTAACCGGGCGAATCATGTTCAGGATGTCACGTGTACTTTTATTATCAAAAATTGAATATAAAAGGGGCAGCGCAATCATGGTTAACATTGTTGAGGTAATTAATCCACCAATCACAACTGTTGCTAATGGTCGTTGAACCTCAGCTCCGGCCGAGGTTGAAATGGCCATGGGCAGAAACCCCATCATGGTTGATGATGCTGTTAACAATACAGGCCTCAGTCGTTCTTTGGTGCCTCGGATTACACGCTCTTTCATATCGGTTACACCTTCTTTTTTAAGTTCTTTCAAGTGTTCTATCAAAACAATGCCGTTTAAAACAGCGATGCCGAATAATGCGATGAACCCTACACCGGCCGAAATGCTGAACGGCATGCCTCTTATCCACAGCAACATCACGCCACCAACAACCGACAGCGGAACAGCTGTAAACACCAGAGCAGCTTCACGGAAAGAGTTGAATGCAAAATGGAGGAATATAAAGATAAGCAACAGGGCTATGGGAACGGCAAGTTTCAGGCGTTGACTTGCATTGTCGAGGTTTTCAAACTGTCCGCCATATTCAACGTAGTAGCCTGGAGGTAAATTGAGATTTTTATCCAGAATGGGCCTGATTTTATCAACAACGGTTTGTAGGTCGCTGTTTCTTACATTGACACTGACAACAATACGGCGGCGTGTGTTATCACGCGAAATCATTGCGGGGCCGGTTGTGTAGCTAATATCAGCCAGTTCGCTCAGCGGAATTTGATTTCCATTTGGCAATGCTACATATAAATTTTGAATGTGTTCAATATCGTTTCTGAACGAAGGTTGTAAACGTGCAACCATTTCAAATCTGCGTTCGCCTTCAAAAACACTTCCTGCAGCTTTCCCGCCAAATGCCATCGAAACATAATTGTTCAATTCTTCGATGTTCAACCCGTAATAAGCTATTTTACTTCGGTTGTATTTCACACTCATTTGTGGTAAGCCTGCTGTTTTTTCTTTTATTACATCAGCTGCTCCGGGTACGTTATCGATTAACGATTTAGCTTCAATGGCTTTTTGGTTTAAAACGTCAAGATCCTCCCCGAAAATTTTAATAGCCAAATCGGCACGAACGCCGGTAATTAACTCGTTAAACCTCATTTCGATGGGCTGTGTAAACTCGTATTCAACATTGGGGATAACCGATAGTGCTTCTTTAAACTGAGTTGCCAAATCCTCTTTCGATGAAGCTGATGTCCATTCGTTTTTGTCGGGGTTCAACTTAATAATCATATCAATTTCTTCCATCGACATGGGGTCGGTAGGCACTTCGGCTGCACCTATACGGCTAACGATTTTTTCTACTTCGGGAAAGTTGTCGATGAGTATTTGCTCCATTTGTGTGGTAAGGTCGATTGTTTTAGATAGCGATGTGCCGGTTTTCAGAACCGGTTGGATCACAAAATCCCCTTCGTCTAATGTTGGCACAAACTCACCACCCATACGTGAAAATACCACTCCGGTAAGCACAAGCGATGCCACTCCCATTGTTAGTACCCATTTTTTATACTGATACGACCAACGGATAACCGGATCGAAAGAACGGTATATCCATTTCATTATCCAGCGTGTTATTTTAAAAGTTTTTTCCTCGGGAACCGGTTTTAAAACCAACGAAGAAATGGCCGGTAGCCATGTGAGTCCGAAGAACATGGCACCTAACAAGGCAAAACTGAAGGATAAAGCCATCGGACGGAACATTTTTCCTTCAACATCGCCAAGCGAAAGTATGGGGATGAATACAATAAGAATGATGAGTTGTCCGAATATGGCAGAATTCATCATTTTTGAAGCACCGTTAAAGGTGATTTTATCCATGAGTTTTTGTTTGCCGGCCCCCTTCTGTTTGTCTAACTCCGCATTTCTGACGGTTAAGTTAACGGCAATAAACTCAACAATAATTACGGCACCGTCAATGATAATTCCGAAATCGAGCGCACCAAGGCTCATGAGATTTACATCAATACCAAAAATGTACATGAGCGATATGGTAAAAAGCATCGAAAGGGGTATAATTGAAGCAATAACCAGAGCCGATCGGAAAGTTCCCAATATTAAAAGAACAACAAGAAATATAATGATGAAGCCGATTAGTAAATTCTCGAAAACGGTGAAAGAGGTTCTTCCGATTAATTCGCTTCGTTCTACGATTGGGTTTATATAAACACCTTCGGGAAGATTTTTTTGAACTTCGTCAACACGCTGTTTTACAGTTTCTATCACCTTGTTTGAGTTGGCATCTTTGAGCATCATAATTTGGCCCATCACCTTTTCGCCTTCTCCGTTGGCTGTTATGGCTCCAAAACGGTTTGCACTGCCAAATTGAACATTGGCAACATCCTTAACCAGTAGTGGAATTCCATTTTCGTTTTTGATGACAATTGATCTTATGTCATCAAGATTGTTTACAAGACCGTCGCCCCTGATGAAGTAGGTTTCATTTTGCTTCTCTATATATGCCCCGCCTGCAACACTATTGTTCTTCGACAATGCATCGTAAACATCAATAAGGGTAATATCAAATCCTTTTAGTTTTTCCGGATCAACGGCCACTTCGTATTGTTTCAGAAAGCCACCCCAGGTGTTCACCTCTACCACGCCTGGTATGCCCGATAACTGCCGTTTAACCACCCAGTCCTGGATGGTTCGCAATTCCATGGTTGAATATTGATCTTTGTATCCCGGCTTCGTGTCTAGTACATATTGATATATCTCACCCAATCCGGTTGATATAGGTCCCATCTCCGGGGTTCCAAATCCATCGGGTATATTCTCGGCTGCCGATTTTATTTTCTCGGCAATAAGCTGGCGTGGAAGGTAGGTGCCCATGTTATCTTCAAAAACGATGGTAACAACCGATAATCCGAATTTTGAAATGGAACGTATTTCTTTAACGCCCGGAAGGTTTGACATTTCAAGCTCTACCGGATATGTGATAAACTGTTCAACATCTTGCGTTGATAGATTTTTGCTGGTTGTGATAACCTGAACCTGGTTGTTGGTTATATCGGGTACGGCACCAAGCGGTATGTTTAATAACGCGTAAATGCCAAATGCAGTAATGGTGAAGGTTAATAAAAAAGCAATAAGCTTATTCTTAATGCTGAAGTTAATGATTTTATTAAGCATGGTATTGGTTTTATTTAAGTATGGACGAATACACTTTTAACAAAACAATTGTTTTTTAAGAAATGTTTCCATACCACTATTTTTTTGGTAGTTTATTCTATTACACACCCTAAAGCCACGAATTTAATTTTTGTGATCCATAAAAGCCCCTAAACCCCTTTAATGAGGGGTAATGATAAAGGAAATAAGCAATATTTAATTATTGAAAAAGTGAGGTGAAAGTAAAGACATTTAAAAATAGTTGGAAGCTCAGGCAAATAGGTACTTAGGTGCTCATGTGCTTAGGAACTCAGGTACTCAGAACATACAAATACTGCGTCTTGATTCCTGATACTTGTGTCTTAAAATTCTTAAAGAAAATTTTAATTTTCTTCCTCCGTGCTCTCTGCGTCTCTACCGGTGTAATGCATTTTTTTCGCCGGAGGCGGAATCACATATAAGCCCTCTAGTCCCCGCTGTGACTTTTTTTAGCTTGATCAGCGTTTATAGCAAAAAAAACCGTCCGATGGGGTCGGACGGTGAATTGGGATTATATGAAAAGGGGGGTGTAAGTGGGAGAACTAATAACCCTAATGGTTATTTATACACCGCTGCAAAAATGTTCAAATTACAATGATGTGCCAAAGGGAATGGTTAAATACTGCTTTTTTTTTAATGAGCGGTCACTTTCGAGCGATGAACCTATTTTTTTATTAGAAAAACAAAATTGTTTGATGACAAAAAAAATTCGTTATTTTGTTCATTCATTAAAATAACCTGATTTTGGATTTACAAACGAACATATCACATCCGTTTTTTGCATTTGTAACATTACTTGCGGCCGTTGCTGCAGTTACATATGTCGTGTATTTCTTTCGTAAAAAAGGAAATGTTTACTCATCGGGGCAGCGTTTTTTACTTGCGGCGGTTAAGTTTTTGTATGCTTTTTTTATTGGTTTTTTAATACTCTCGCCAGTTATTGGTATGATTCAGAAAATTGTTGAAAAGCCTGTTTTAGTTGTCGGTGTAGATAACTCGGTATCGATGGCAGCAGATTCTTCGAATGTTGAATTTGTCAGATCGTACATGTCTGACTTGAAATCTGGACTGAGCGATAAGTATTCTATTGAAACCATATTGTTTGGTGAAAAACCCGAAGATAGTGATTCATCTGGCTTCTCGGATCTTCAATCCGATTATGCTGAGTTTTTCAGGGATGCAGGCAAGCGATATTTTAACATGAATGTTGGAGCCTTTTTGTTGGTTGGTGATGGGATTTACAATCGTGGTCCAAATCCGCTCCAGGTGTTGTCAGATATCGAAGCTCCGGTTTTTACACTAGGCGTTGGCGATACCGTACCCAAAACCGATCAGGCCATTTTGGATGTTATTCATAACCCTAATGTGTTTATGGGGAATAGTTTTCCGGTGGAAGTTGAGGTGGGATTCACCCGCTTTCCTTATGAGTCAACACAAATATCAATATATCTTGATGATCGGTTGGTGAAGTCGGAGCAGATTACCGTACCTCAGCCTGATTATTTTTACAGAAATACTTTTTTTGTTGATGCCGAAGAGGAGGGACTACAAAACGTGTCGGTAGTGGTTAGTCCGCTTAGCCGGGAAGACAACACCGAAAACAACCGGTATTCATTTGTTATTGAGGTGCACGACAATAAAAAGAATATATTAATGCTTTCGCATGGGCCTCATCCCGATATCGGGGCAATAACAGAGACCCTTGAAAAGCAGGCTAATTATGAAGTTTCTACTGAGTATATCGCTCATTTTGATAAAGATTTGAGTACATACGATTTGGTTGTACTCAATCAACTACCAGCCCGATCAAATCAGAACAAGGCCGTTTTCGATTCCATTGTAAATAGTAATAAACCCATTCTTATCATTGTAGGGCAGAAAACATCTATTGCGGCACTGAATAACATGAATCTCGATTTTTCGATGCAGCCGGGGGTTCAGAATCAGGAGGCATTGGCTTATTTCAATACATCTTTTTCACCGTTTTCTCTACCCGGGAATATTAAAACGGTTGAAAATATTTATCCACCCCTGGTTACTCGTTATACACAATACGAAATTGGTGGGGAATATTCAATTTTGGCGCACCAAAAAATCAAGGGTGTTGAAATGAATTATCCGCTTATCATGACAGGAGATGTTAAAAGCCGGAAAACAGCAGTGATTTTTGGTGAAGGGATTTGGCGTTGGCGTTTGCGCGAATTCCAATACCTCGATTCTCAGGATGCATTCAATCATATTATCGTTAATCTTTTTAACTACCTGAGTCTGGATGAAAAGCAGGAGCAATTTAAAATTCAATACGATCGGATTGTTTCTGAAGTTGATCAGATTGTAATAAATGCCCAGGTTTTTAACGAGATTTTTGAACCTGTGACCGGGGCTGAAGTCTCCCTGGTTTTAAAAGACTCAACGGGTAATGAGCTGGATTATATTTTCGATTCGGACAACTCAGGTTATGCCCTTAATTTGGGATATCTTTCTTCCGGCGAATATAGTTTTGAAGCCTCCGTTATTTTGGGGGACAAGCAGTTTGTGAAAACAGGGCAGTTTAGTGTTCAGGATATAAATATTGAGAATCAGAACCTGTTAGCTAATTTCAATGTTTTGAATAGCATCGCTAATAGAACCGGGGGCAGATTTTTTACGCGAAGTGAGTCTGGCGAATTATCGCGAGTGCTTCTCAATTCTTCAAAAATACAACCACGTACATATGAGCAAAAGAATATTTACGAATTAATTGACTGGAAGCTGTATCTTTTAATTGTGCTTGGATTGTTGTCTTTGGAATGGTTTTTGAGAAAATTCTGGGGTGGTTATTAAACACAATAGATCGTTAGATTTCAGACAAGAGACAATAGATAAGCTTTTAACGCGTTCATTATTCAACATATGAAGAAAAAACTTTTATTACATATCATTATACTGGCATTTTTCTACAACGGAGCTCAGGCTCAACTAAAAAAATTTACCGTTGAAATACCTGTTCCTCCCAAAATCGAATTTCCTGATTCAATCCAGAGTTTGAGCATTATGAACAGAAGTTTAACCTCTGAATTCAAGAACTATGATGAGAAACAACTTCAACTCGATTTTTATAAAAAGAATTTTGAAGTTAACGCTTTGCTTCTCGACAGCACGGCTGCCGATACCACGATAAAAGTACTGGGTGAGTTATTATTCGATTCTCAGCGATTTGATGTTGTAATTCCGGTTGACCGGAATATATACCGGCTTTTGCCTTACAGTGAAAAGCCGGATCCTCTTAATTGGAACTATGTAAATGAAATCTGCAAAACTTATAAAACCGATGCACTGGTTGTACTTGAAGACTTTGCAGTGCGTACAGTAACCGGTTACGACACAGGCAACGAGTATGATGGTTTTCAATCGTACAAATATCATTATGCTTCAATGGATTTCTACAGCATGGCACACTGGCGCATATATGACCCTTCATCTGAAACGGTTTTGGTTGATGTATTGATGAACCAGGATACTATTTTCTGGGATAATTACGATTACGAGCTGGTTGAATTATTTAAAGCATTGCCAACAATAAAGGAGGCAACAGTTCAAACAGGAATGAAATTCGCCCTTGATTTTAGCGATATTATTGCACCACGCTGGCAGTCAGACACACGTTATTATTACGTTGTTAAGAATAAAAAGGTTGATGAGTCGGTACAATTAGCGGCTAAAGGAAAGTGGAATGAAGCGTTGAATAACTGGCTGGACAATGCTGAACATGGAAACCGTTCAACACAAAGTAAAATAATGTTGAATATTGCTCTGGGCTATGAAATGACGGGAAATATTGAAGAGGCCATAGAATGGGCAAAAAAATCGAAGGCTAAGTATTATCGCGAGGTTACGAATCATTATATAAAAGAATTGCTCAAACGTCAGGCGATGCTAAATAATTAATGACCTTTCTGTTTAAAAAGCTACATTTTCTTACTTTTACACCCGCATTAAATTTATGCATTACGAACATAGCATCTCATCAAGCTGTTTAATTATATTATGAATGCTGGTAATGTGCATGTTTAGTATTAACGAAAAATAAAAAAAATGAAACGTGGTGTTTTATATCTTATGATGCTTGTTTTTCTTTCAGGATGTTCACTGTTTAAAAAATTTACAGAAGAACCTGAATTTGTAGTTGATAAACAAGCGCTTGAAGAAACCGTTAATGAAACGGTAGATGAACTATTATCTTCTGAGTGGTTGTCTGATTATATGTCGGAGCAAAATGAACGTCCAATCATTATGACCTCTTTAATTACCAACAATTCAAATGGAATTATTGATGTTAATACAATTTACGAGACGATTGATATGCAGCTTGTAAAATCGGGGCAGGTAAGGGTGGTTAAAACCGACCAGGCACAACGTATTTTGACGCCCTACGAACTGGCCAAGGGTGAAAGTGTTGATTATGTTATTTCTTCGATTATCGAAGATAACCCCAATAAAGGCTCCTCTGTAACATTTAAAATTTCTCTTTGGAACGACCAGGCAAGAGAGCCGGTAGCCGAGATTAAAAATATTGTTGAGTAAACAGAAAATATAACCTTAATCAAATGAAACAATTCAAACCTACAGGTTACAAACTTCAATCGTTGTGTTGTAACACTGTATTTGAGGACACCGACTGGGAGTTAAGTTGCCCGCATGACCATAAGCCGGCACTTATTCGTGCAGTGTATGACAATAAGCAAATTGAAGTAAACACAAATTTTCCTGGTTTGTACAAATTTGCCGACTGGTTGCCTATCAATCGTATGCTTGAGGGGTCAGGCGCACCTGTAACTTATAAGAGTAAAGGACTGGCTAAAGAACTTGGGCTTGATAATCTTTTTATCACGTTCAATGGCTATTGGCCCGAAAAAGGTGCACATATGCAAACCGGTACATTTAAAGAATGTGAAGCCTATTCCGTTTGTGCCCGCAACAATAAACGCCATGATAAAATAATGGTTGTTGCTTCGGCCGGAAATACTGCAAGGGCTTTTGCCAAAGTGTGTTCCGAAAACAAGATACCCCTTTTACTTTGTGTGCCCGAGGATAATTTGTCTTCTATGTGGTTTGAAACTGAGCCTGATTCTTGTGTTAAGCTTGTGGCCACCCAAAAAGGCACCGATTATTTCGATGCGATACACTTATCGAACATTGCAACCGAAATGGATTTGTTTTACCCCGAAGGAGGAGCAAAAAATGTTGCCCGCCGTGACGGGATGGGCTTAACTGTTGTTTCAGCAGTGACAACCATTGGGCGCATCCCCGATTATTATTTTCAGGCTGTGGGGAGCGGAACTGGTGCCATTGCTGCCTGGGAAGCAAATTTGCGGTTTCTTGAAGACGGTCGCTTCGGCAATAATAAAATGAAATTAATGGTTTCTCAAAATGAACCGTTTGTTCCCATAAAAGATGCCTGGGAGGCAGGCTCCCGGGATATGCTGCCCTTCGATGATAACGATGCCCGCCAACAAGTTGAAACGGTTAATGCGAAAGTGCTGACCAACCGACGCCCGCCGTATTCATTACAAGGTGGCCTTTTTGATGCTTTAAGTGATACCAATGGGGAAGTGCTGTCGGCAACTAACGAGGAGGCTGAAAATGCAGCTCAGCTGTTTCTTGAAACTGAGGGCAATGATGTTACCCCGGCTGCTGCGGTGGCTGTTTCTACATTGATTGATGCTGTGAAATCGGGTAAAGTGGATAAGAATGCTACCGTTATGCTTAATATTACCGGTGGTGGAACTGAGAAGTTTAAGCAGGAACACCAGTTGAATTATTTAAAACCCGAACTTATTTTCCCGGTTGATCCCGATCCGGAGGATGTTAAAAAGAAGTTGAGAGAATTATTTAAATAGTGCTTGCATTAAAAAAGGCTTCCGATTATTTCGAAAGCCTTTTTTTAATATCTTCTTTAAAACAGATATTAGTTTTGTTCGCTTGCCGGAGCAATTGAAACATACGATCTGTTTTTTTGTTTCTTACGGAATACAACTTCACCATCAATTAAAGCAAATAAAGTATGATCTTTACCCATACCAACATTGTTGCCCGGGTGATGTTGAGTGCCACGCTGGCGAACAATAATGTTACCTGCTTTTACAGTTTGTCCGCCCCAAATTTTTACGCCTAATCGTTTACTTTCCGATTCGCGACCGTTCTTCGAACTACCTACACCTTTCTTGTGAGCCATGGTATCTAATTTTTTTTGTTATCCTACTATTTCTTCTATTTGAATCTGAGTTAAGTACTGTCGGTGACCATTTTTAACTTTGTAACCTTTACGGCGTTTTTTCTTAAAAACGATGACTTTGTCACCTTTCATGTGTTCAACAACTTTGGCTGTAACTTTTGCACCTTTTACGGTAGGTGTGCCAACTTTTACTTTACCATCATTGTCAACCAGTAAAACCCTTTCAATGTCGAAGGTTTCCCCTTCGGCTGTTTCAACGCGGTTTACGTACAATTTTTTGTCTTTTTCAACTTTGTACTGTGTGCCGCCAAAATCAATAATTGCGTACATTTTTATTGAATATTACGTTATTTTCGGAAGGCGGGGAAATTGTATCTCCCTCTTTTTGGGCCAACTCGAAATCATTTCGGACTGCAAAAGTATATAATTTTGAATGATTGCCAAATA
>Ga0102940_1002969_pt1 | contig 9970 bp, 8 predicted proteins | sample SalPonR2_C_D1_MG_FD_78215 | JGI IMG/M metagenome (GOLD analysis project Ga0102940, IMG submission 78215) | Salt pond soil microbial communities from South San Francisco under conditions of wetland restoration - Salt Pond MetaG R2_C_D1_MG | ecosystem: Environmental > Aquatic > Marine > Intertidal...
CCCACTCATAAATAAGGTTCCGCCATTGTTTAAAACAGAATGATAAGTTTCCATATCTTCGATAAGAACATTTTTGTGGATGTTGGCAAAAATGACATCAAACTTTTCTGTGCCGAGCAACGAAGCATCACCCTGATGGGCGTCAATGTTATTGCAGTTGTTGTTATCTGCATTTTCTTTTGTGCTTTCATACGACCATTTATCGACATCGATGGCCGTTATTTTTTGGGCACCTCTCATTGATGCCAGCATGGCTAATATACCGGTGCCACATCCCATGTCAAGAATAGCTTTGTTTTTGATGTCACCTTCGAGAATATACTCCATCATTAATGAAGTGGTTTCGTGGTTGCCGGTACCAAAAGCCATTTTGGGCTCAATTACAATTTCATACTCTGCATTGGGGTAATCTTCATGAAAAGGAGCTCTTATCACACATTTGTTGGCAACAACAAGAGGCTTAAAATAATTCTCTTCCCACACTTTGTTCCAATTTTGGTCGGGAATCAGCTCATTTTCAAATGATATTGAAAACAAGTTTTGGTTGATGCTGTTTTTTAGTTTTTCAACATCATACTTGGGTGCTGTAATGTAAGCTTCAATGTTGTCTTCATTTTCAACAAAACTTTCATATCCGGCTTCGGCTAGCTCAGATATTAAAACATCACGAAAATCCTGAATGTCGGGTGTAAGTTTTATGGTAACTTTCTGATAATCCATTGTTCTTTGTTTTAATGCATGGCAAAATTACACCAATTCGGGTGTTTCGATACAATTGTTATCCCTTTTTTATTTATTGTTGTCTTTTTGCATTTTGTTCACTAAGTTTGAAAGGTAGATAATTTAATAACCGATATGAGGTACACAGTACTCAATACTCATATCTAATAATCTAAAACAATGAAAACACGTTGGGGAATACTAAGCACAGCAAATATTGGCGTTCAAAAAGTGATCCCGGCCATTCAGGAGGCAAACAATTGCGAAGTGGTTGCCATTTCGTCGCGTGATGCAATTAAAGCAGAGAAAACGGCTAAAAAGCTGGGCATACCCAATAGTTATGGCAGCTATGAAGAGCTTTTGGCCGACGAGTGCGTTGATGTTATTTATAACCCGATGCCCAATCATCTGCATGTGCCATACACCATCAAAGCAATGGAAGCCGGGAAGCATGTATTGTGCGAAAAGCCGATAGCTCTGAATACGGCCGAGGCCGTTTCGTTGGTTGAGGAAACCGCTAAACATCCTGAACTGAAAGTGATGGAGGCGTTCATGTACCGTTTCCATCCACAATGGATAAAAACAAAACAACTTGTTGATGAGGGGGTGATAGGTGAGGTGAAAACCATTCAGTCATTTTTTTCATACTATAATGATGATCCGGACAATATCAGGAATCAGGCTGATATTGGCGGTGGTGCGCTTATGGACATAGGTTGTTACTGCATTTCGATACCACGTTTTGTTTTGGGTAAAGAACCCAGTCGGGTTATGGGAGTGGTTGACCGCGACCCGGTGATGAAAACCGACCGCCTGACATCGGGTGTGCTCGATTTTAACGATGGCATATCATCTACATTTACCTGTTCAACACAGCTGAGCCCCTTTCAGCGTGTACAAATTGTTGGCGATAAAGGTCGTATTGAGGTGGATGTGCCGGTAAATGCACCTGCTAGCGGTATGGCACGTGTTATTCTTTTCACGGGCGATAAAACCGAACAATTTAAATTCGACTCTGTTGACCAATACACAAAACAAGCCGAGGCTTTTGCCAATGCTATACTTAACAATACTGTTGTTCCTACACCATTGATGGATGCAGTTAATAACATGATTGTTGTTGATGCATTATTTGAAAGCGAAGCTCAAAATGCGTGGGCTGAAATATAAAACATTGAAGCATAAAAAAACCGCGGGAACCACCCCGCGGTTTTAACCTTAACCAAACTAACAAAACCAAACCTTTGAACACATGCAGATAAAACTACATTTTGTTCAAGTTACTTAATGTAACATATTTAAAACAAGTTGTCGTTTTAAAAGGTTCAATTAATTGATGTTTTTTTTAGAAGGTTATAAGTATTTTCTCAAATAGAATAAAATAGCAGGGTGTTTGAGGTAGGTGAGCATAACACCCAGCAGGACAATGGTCAAACCTATTAAATCAATAGTTTCAACCTTATCGCCCAGAGCTAACCAGGCCATTAGCATAGTGACCGGTGGCCCAAGGTAAAACAATGAGGCAACCCTTGTGGCATCTAAGCGGTCAATTAATATCCACATGAGGTTGTAAGCCCCCAGCGAAACGCCCATAATAAGCCATATTAGTGATGATGCAAAAACCGGGTTCCATTCAACCGCAAGCTTTTCAGTTAAAACAGCCGGCAAAATTAAGGCCAGGGTTGTTGCCATGGTTTGGTAATAGAGTTGTAAGCCACCATGAATATCCGGGTAGTCTTTTTTAAGGTCAAGTTTTCGCTGAAAAAGACTGGCAGCTGTAATGGCAATAACCGATAACAACGGGATTAGCCATGCAAAAATATCATAGGGGTTATTAAAATCGATACGCGAAAGCACCGGAACAGCCACACCAATAAAACCAATGACCAGCCCCAGCCAACGGTTCCAGGGGGTGGGTTCGTTAACTACCTTGCCCGATAAGGCACCTGTTGCCAATGGCTGCAATGCCACTATTAGGGCAACAATGCCGGCTGGTACACCATGATCAATGGCAATGAGGACACACGAAAGCCATACGCCATGTGCCAGAACGCCAATGATCATTTGATGCCAGGCGCAACGCCAGCCAATCCAGTATAATTGTTTGGTTATGAAAAGGTAGCATGCAATAAGTAATGTTGATGCCAGATAACGATAAAACATAAAGGTGAATGGCCCGGCATAAGGGAGTCCGAATTCAGCCCCGACAAAACCCGAATTCCACAATAAAACAAATCCGGTAATAAGCCCAATGTTTTTTTGCTTGCGTGTATATTGCATACAATGGGGACAATTTTTTCCCGGCGTTAGTTCAGTTTCTAACGTTTTTTTTATTCTTGTTTTGAAGTTGTCAGTTCTTCCCAATACTCAACTGCGCGGCGTGTGTGCGGAATGACAATAGTGCCGCCCACAAGGTTGGCTACGCTGAATATTTCAAACATCTCATCATTGGTTACGCCTTCTTCATGGCATTTTTCAAGATGGTACTTAATGCAATCATCGCAACGTAGCACCATGGAAGATACCAGTCCCAGCATTTCTTTAACCTTGGTAGAAAGGGCGCCATCCTGATAGGTTAAGGTGTCGATACTAAAAATGCGTTTCATTACTTTATTATCGGCGGCCAAAATTTTATCGTTCATTTTTGACCGGTACTCGTTGAATTCTTTCACTTGTTTTCCCATATCGTTCTATTCTATCGGGGTTCCGATTAATGTTGTTTGTGTATATTTTTCAATTTTGACCTTTACCAGGTCGCCTTTTTTATAATTCATTTTGGGGAATACGACCTTTTTATTTTGATCGGTACGTCCTGAGAGTTCTTCTTCAGATTTTTTGGATTTACCTTCGGCCAGTACTTCAACTATTTTTCCCACATCTTTTTTGTTGCTTTCAAGCGACAATTTTTTCTGTAGTTCGATAATGCGTGTCAAACGCTCCGATTTTACTTCCTCGGGCACATCATCGGGTAGATTTTTCGCTGCATAAGTGCCGGGGCGTTCCGAGTATTTAAACATGAAAGCACTGTCGTATTTTACCCATTCCATCAGGCTTAATGTCTCCTGAAATTCTTCTTCGGTTTCACCGCAAAAACCACAAAACACATCGGTGCTGATGCCGCAATCGGGAATGATTTCTTTGATAGACGAGATACGTTTCATGTACCATTCGCGGTCGTATTTTCGGTTCATCCGTTTCAGAACCGATGAGCTTCCGCTTTGCACCGGCAGGTGGAGGTGGTTGCAAACGTTGGGTGTTTCGACAATGGTACGAAGTAAGCGATCGGAGATATCTTTAGGATGGGACGTTGAAAAGCGCACACGCATTTGAGGATGGCTTTTGGCAACCATTTTTAACAGGTCGGGGAAGCGTACGGGGCGTGTTTCGCCTTCGGGCAACCATTTAAAAGAATTTACATTTTGCCCGAGCAGGGTAATTTCCATATAGCCTTTTGATGCCAGGTCAGTTACTTCGTTCAGAATGTCCTGCGGGTCGCGGCTGCGTTCTCGGCCACGGGTATATGGTACAATGCAATAAGTGCAAAAATTATTGCACCCCCGGGTTATTGATACAAAACCCGAAATCGATTCTTGTTGCAGGCGTTTGGGAACCAGACTGTCATACGTTTCGTTTAACGAAAGGTCAACGTTTATGGCTTCTTCGCCTTCGTTCGCTTTATCGATGAGGTAGGGGAGGTCGCGGTATGCATCGGGGCCGGCAACTAGGTCAACCACTTTCTTTTCAAGCAGGTCATCGGCCAGGCGTTCGGCCATGCAGCCAATCATGCCAATGATGAGGCTCTTTTTCTTCTTTTTGTACGAATTAAACTGATTGAGGCGCCCCCATACCCGTTGTTCTGCATTATCGCGTACCGAGCAGGTATTGATGAAAATGGCATCGGCCTCGTTTTGGTTTTCGGTGAGTTCGTAGCCTTTGTCGGCCATTACCGAGGCCACAACCTCGCTGTCGGCAACATTCATCTGGCAACCGTATGTTTCGATATATAATTTCTTGCTCATTTCCTGTCTTATTTTGAAGGGACAAATTTACAGGATTTTTTTAAATCACACTATTTTGTCTTATTAATGAGGTTATAATCCTGGCTTTTGCCGCTTGTCAATTTCCTCCTGCTTTCTATCTATTCTGGTATCTTTTTTTCCGGAACGGAACTGATAGCTAACCCTGAACATTATGGGTATGGTTGGTAATTGCAGGTTTCCGGTATAGCGGCTTGAGAAATTCCGGGCATGAACTTCTGCCCCCTGGTAAACAAAATTTTCAGCAAAAGGAAGTGCGCTTACGACACCCACTTTTAGCTTTTTATTAAAGGTTTTATCAAGTGAAATAAAATAAAGTGCATTGTTGAATGTTTTATCCTGAATGTTGTTTTTAGCGGTTGCATATTGAAATATGACTGAAAAACTAAAGTCGTGGTTGAATGACAAAATAGATGAAAAATCAGATTCAAAAACAATATCTTTTCTGTTTTTTATACCATATTTCCGGGCCAGGCTGTTACCTCGGGTTATATTTTGATAGAGTCTGACCGATGAATTTAATGTGAGTATTCCAATCTTTGCTGAGCCTGATAATTGCACACCGTTTTTTTGAATGGTTCCTAAATTATTGACCTGGGTTACAAAATTCTTATTGTTGTCTAAAAAGGTAAGCTTGTTCATTGCATTGGTGGTTGTTTCACTAAAAAGCCGGGATGAAACAAAATTGCCGTTAAACCGTATGGAATGTTCAAGAAAAAAGCTGTTTTTTAATTCCGGGTTTAGCAACGGATTTCCTTTTTGTTTTGAATAACGGTTATTGAAGTAAGTATAGGGGTTAAGGGTGTATACCGATGGGCGATTTATGGATCGTCGGAATGATAACTGAATTTTTTGTGCCTTATTTAATTGATAACTAAACGCAGAATAAGGTAAAAGATGGAGCGTTGAATGTCGTGCTACACCGCTGATGTTCTTTGTTGTGTTCTCGGCCCGCAATCCGGCATTTAATTCAAAATTTACCAGCTTATAGTTCATTGCTCCGTACATAGCATACCGTTGTTCGTTATAGTTAAACCCGTTTGATGTTTCGTCGCGCATGTTTTTGATAATAGCTTTCAAACCCGTGCTTAATTTTAATTTTTCAGCTAGAGGTGTATTGAAATCAACTTTTAAACCGGTTGACCTTTGTTCCGGTTTCATTTTGTTAAGGTTGGGCATTGAGATGCTGTCTGTGTCTTTTTGGTATAAAACGGTATTGTCAGTTTGCATCGAAGCGTGGTTAAGGTCTATTGTGATTTCCTGTCCCGGCTTATTGAATTGATGTTTGTAGTAAAGTGAATTGAAAATATTACGGTTTTTGTCGGTTTCTTCTTTCAGGGTATTCCATGTTTGGTTTTCCGCTCCTGTTGTTTGTAGTACCACGGTTCCATCCTGTTCGTACGAGTATGAATTGAACGAGCCATAATAGCTTATCACATCATTGGGTGTGAGTTGGTAATCAATTCCATAATGAAATTTATGCGAAAGGTTTTTTTGTCGCACCTGCTCAACTGATGAAATATGGGATGTAGAAGCTGGTTGCCTTATCTCGCGGGTCGTTATTTCATTAATATCTTCATAGTTTATTTCACCATTATACGAGGTGTAAAGATTGATGTTTTTCAGGCTGTAATGAAGTCCCACTGAAGGAAAGGAATAAACCACTGATTTTGATGTGGGTATTTCAGAAAAAGCGTGACCACTGATTCCTGTATCCCTTTTTTCTTTCATTATAATATTGATAACCCCCGATACGTTCGCATCGTATTTTGAAGGTGGGTTATTAAAAACTTCAACCCGATCGATTATGGAGGGGTTCAATTGACTGATATAGCTTTTATTACGTTCTTTCCCGTTCACAAGAAGCAGGATGTTCCGTTTTCCTTCGAGTGAAATGTTTTGCTTAAGGTCAACTTGCACCCCGGGTATATGCCTAAGCATGTCGGGAGCATTACCCGATGCTTTGAGTGTTTTCGTGTTCATGTAGAAAATGGTTTTATCACTTTCCGATTTTCCTTTTACACGGTCAACTGTAACAATTGCTTCGGCCAGCATCATGGTAGAATCCTGAAGCCCGATTGTACCTGCGTCAATTGTTTCAGAATCATTTACTACAATACTCTTTTTAGCTAACTTATAACCCACCGATGAGATATGAAGCTCATATTCCCCGTTTGTTACCGATGTAATGATGAATGCACCATTTTCGTTACTCACACTACCTGCGCTGAAGTGTAACCCCGTGTTTGTAATGCTCATTAAACGTACGGTAGTAAACGGAACGGGTTTGTTGCTACGTTTATCAATTATATTCCCGCTTATTGATGCTCCGGTTTGTGCAAACAGGCTTGCTGATAATAATATCATTACAAACAGGCATTGGGTTCTTTGGGTCAGATTTTTATTTCCCATTACATTGTTAAATTTTTCCATCGCGTTGATCATTTTAAAGTTGATGTTGCAAATGGACTGATATATAGGATGATTTCCTAATAGTTGGGATATTCAGAAAGGATTTGTGATAAAGTGAAAGGTAGTTCCCCATAGATGTTATGAGAAGCAAAGAAGTGTGATAAACGGAAAGGGGTATTACTTCATCAGCTGGTCAAATTTGGATATGTTTTGCCGGGAGACAGGAACGGTATTATCGCTTCCCTGCATTTTTAAATGATATCCTAAAGTGTTGCCTTTTTTTGAAATCACTTTTTTAAGATTAACGATATAAGCACGATGGGTTCGCATGAAATCCGGGTTAAGCGAAAGCTGTTTTTCGGTATCGCCCATTGAGTTTCTAATGATGACTTTGAAGGGCTTATCATCTTTCACAAGGTGAAAAACAACATAATTACCGTTTGATTCAGCAAAAACAAACTGGTTAGGATAAAAACTGAGCTCTTCTTTTTTTGCTTTCGAAATAATGTGAATAAGTTGCTCTTCCTGTTTCCGGGTTGTTTCTTTATAGGTTTTCGAAAAATCATAAAAAATCTCCGGGGTGAATAAATAGCGGATGTTTAGTATTGTAAAGAAAAAAACAGGAATAATTCCCAATAAGAATGCTTTTTGCATTGAATCAAAAAAAGTTTGGAAATTCCATCGCGAAACAGGTTCTTCTATAATAAAACCGGCAAAATAAGCAGCAAGGCCAATTGTGGAAAGAATAATAAGGTCAAATAATAGTTCTTTTAAGAAAGTCCATTCCTCCGTTTTTGAAAAAAATGAGGTTTTACTTAAGGCGAGAAGCACAAGAAAAACCAACACCGAAATGATGGCGCTGTAAGCAAGCATGGTAAAATCGAAACTTAAAGAGCGGGCCTGGTGCACCACCACAGGGCGGTATAAAACCACAAACACAAATATGAAGATGAAGAACAACAATGTTCCGGTAATGGGATTTTTAATAAGAAAATTCTGCGGATAGATTTTTCTTAATCGTTCTTTAATCTGTTTTACTTTGCAGGCCATTTTGTTCATTGTGCTATAGTATAGGGTGTTGCATTTGCTTTCCATCGGCATTTAATATGTGATACGATATTCTGATGTTTGTGAAATCATTGTTGGCCAAATTTATATTTTTAATTGCGTTGAAGCAATTTATCATATAATTTTGTTCCGAATAAAGCTGCAATATATATTTCTAATAATCCCAAAGTGTACCAACAACAACAAAAGAGAAAAGCATAAATCCGTATGCAACTAAGGCAGAGTTAGACCAAAAATAAATAAAAACCCAAAAAGGCATGTTCAAGCTGTTTCCCATGTTTTAAAAAACCGCCGTATACGAGACCCGTATCCCGATGTATATCGGGAGTGCTGTGAGAGGCTCTCCGCCAGGTCACTGACCTGGCGGAAGTCTACTCGATTATAAAGCGTGGTTATTTTAATTCTTTTTTCAAATTATCTGGATTCATCCTATTATCAATGATCGTTACAACTTTGATTGTTTTAGAATCGAAACGATAAAATAATGAGGTTTGCTTTGTTACTACAAGCATATGAAGTCCTTTTACAAAATCAGTGTTAGGACATGAATCTGGGAATTTTTGAATTTGATTTAAGGATTTGTCAAGTTTTTTGATAAAATCTTCTTTCACTTTAAGAGACCATTCTTGTTCCAAATATTCAAGCAGTTTGTCAAGTCGATTGGATGCTCTTTTTGAAAGAATTAATTTTCTCATTATCTGTGCTTTTTAATGAAATCTTCATAATCCACAACTTCTCCGTTTTCAATTTCCTCTATTCCTTGAAGTATATCATCTTTTTGCTCTTGAGAAATAGTTTCCCAGAAATCAGTTTCTTTACTTTTTCTAAAGATATTTTTTACTGATTCAATAATCTTTGGATTGTTAGTTTCCAAAATCATTCTCATTATTTCTATTTTCTCTGCTTGAATATTCATCTTATTTTTTTCTCAAAGTTAATCAATATTTTTTTCAGATAAAACTGTTGTTTTCGACCTCGGACTTCCATGCTTTAACCGGGTAGCTTACGCCCCCTAAGAACTGTACACGCGAGTTTCCCAGCATACAGCTCAGGCATGCTCAGGCATTGAGCTTAATCAGCTTATGTTTTCTTAGTAATTCCAAATCTTGTATTTTACAATGACAAATATAAATAAAGGTTTCACAATAATTGGAACTGTAATCTTGTTTTTGTCTTCGAGAGTAGCTTTATTTCTATGGTTGGTAACGGTTACGTGTGAGATTAGGCACGGTTTTCGTGCATCGTTCCAGTCCGCATACACACCGAAGTTGAAGCGGGGCAGGGGGCTGAAGTTACGCACTTCACCCGCGATTAATTTTACACGATATTGTGGGTATGTGCTTTATTTTTTGTCGTCAAGTCCAGATACAGTCATTAATAAAAAGTCTAAACTTTTATTATAATCTAAATCCTCGTACTCTAATCCAAGTTTTCTAATATTTGAATAATAGTCATTAATCCTAGTGTAATAGTTTTTTTCTAATTGCACAGAGGTTGCTTTTTCTTCTATATTCTCAATTAAAAACCATTTCTCTAACAATCGGGCAGTTCTTCCATTTCCATCTTGAAAGGGGTGAATCTTGACAAATACTAAATGAATCATTGCTGCATAATAAAAAATCTCAAAATCATTTAAGTCTGTGTTTTGTAATAAATCAATGTCATTAAATAATTTCTCTAATTCTCCTTTTACTAGCTCTGGAGGAGCTGCAACATATTCAATTCTGTCATCG
>Ga0102940_1002973_pt1 | contig 9955 bp, 8 predicted proteins | sample SalPonR2_C_D1_MG_FD_78215 | JGI IMG/M metagenome (GOLD analysis project Ga0102940, IMG submission 78215) | Salt pond soil microbial communities from South San Francisco under conditions of wetland restoration - Salt Pond MetaG R2_C_D1_MG | ecosystem: Environmental > Aquatic > Marine > Intertidal...
ACTCGAGATCACGCATCATGGATTCCGCGTCCATGAGCTCTGAGTCGCCGACGCCGACCGTGTCGACACTGGGTCGTGGCATGGTGCACCGCGGCCGCCGCCAGACCGTGTTGGCCAGACGATGGTCGTCGGCCGGGCTGATCGGCGCAGTGGGTCGGGCCAGCGTCGGCTTCGGGCTGGCGGTCGGTCGATCGCGGGCGATCCGTCCCGTCGTGCAGGTCGGCGACGTGAACTCCGCGGCCCTGCGTCCGCCGGTCGACTTCTGGCGTCCCGGCGCCGACGAACCCGACGAGACCGCGATGGCATCGTTCCCGGGCGCCGGGTCGGCGGCGGACGCCGGCCGTGTGGCCGGTGCCCCGGTCGCGGCACCGCCTGCGCCCACCTCCGTTGCTGCGTCACCTCGCAGGGAGAGTGCGCGCCGTCCGGCGGTTCCCACGGCACGCCGAGTCGACGCGTCCAGCCGGCCGACCTGGACCGAGCAGGTCATCCAGCGCAGCTCGATCGGGTACACGGCTCCGGCTCCCGGCAGCCCGGTGCCCGCGTTGGAGGTCCCCGACGACTTCGTGTCGTCGGGCGACGCGAAACTCGATCAGCTTCGCCTGCTGGTGCGAGGGAGGCAGCAGAACGCGCAGCGCCCGCCGGCCGGGCGGAAGCGGGAACGTTCCGCCGAACGTCCGCACGCCGCGCCGGCGACGACACCGCCGTCGACGACACAGCCGGTGACGACACGCGGTGACACCTCGGCGGGCCGGTCGACCGGTCCGGGTCTGTTCGGACGCACGATCCGCCCGCAGCCGATCGAGCCCTCGGCCACGGGCGAGGTGCGTCGCTCCCCGGCCGTGGACGCACAATTGCCGACGGCGAGTGCGCGGCCCTCGGCTCGTCGGCAACCGACGGTACCCGGGGCAGCCCGCCGGCCTGCCGCGCCCGCTGCAGCGCCGACCAAGGTGGACCGGCTCCGAGCGCTGCTGGTGGAGCAGGGCATCCTGTCGTCCGACACCGCCGGCGACCCCGACGGCGGCGACGCCGAACCAACGACGGGTTCCGGTACATCGACGGGTCCACGACGGGTGCCTCCCGCCGGCAACGCGCCTGCTCGCCCGGCCGGTCAGGGCAGGTCCGACACGGTCCGGCGTTCGACGAGCCGCGATGGTGCCGGGATGCGCCCGGACCCTGCCCGGCCCGTTGGCGCTCCGACCGGCACCGCCGACGGCCCGTCCGCGTCGTCACCCTCGGGGAATCCCCGACCGGCCGACACACCGCCGGCGCAGTCCGGAGCTCCGACCGCCGGACCGGCGTCGATGGCGGTCCCTGACCGGTCCGACACAGCCCCTCCGCCGGCCGTGGGCCGGCGTGCGGCTCCCTCGCTGGCGACCACGGGAGATCTCCGTGTTCGGCGGATGATGTCGTTCGGCGGCGCCGATCAGGAACGGGAGACCCCCGCCGAGTTCGCCCCGGTGCCCGATCAGGACCGCGACGGCTTCATCGAGCGAGCACCGTTCGGTGAGCGCTCGCCGTTCGATCCGAGCCTGCCCGTTGCGGCCGTCGACACGGTTCGGGGACCGTCCGGTGTGCCCCTCCTCCGGCGTCGTCACCGTCATTCGTGGGCCGACCAGCGCCCCGAGCTCCCGTCGGCGATCGCACTGCTGCGCCGTCCGACCGAACCAGTTGCCTCGGCTCCCGACACTCCCGCACAGGTTCGTGCGGATCTCGAACTCGACGGTGGCCCGCCGGCGGTGTTGCGACGGGTCACCCTGCCTCGTGCACTGTCGGTGCAGCACCGCCCCGAGCCGGTCCTGCGGCGGCACCGCATCGAAGCGACGCCCCCGCTGCGACCGGCTGTGGCCGCTGCGCCGTCCGATGGCGTCCCGAACACGTCCGGCGTGGCCGGTGGGGCGGCGAGCGCCCCCGTCGCTCGCAGCGTCGGTGCCTCCGTGGCTCCCGCCCACGACACCGCATCAGCCGTCGACACGATCAGGACGGGCGCCACCGCCACCGCTCCTGGTGACACGGCACGGACGGGCGCCACCGCCACCGCTCCTGGCGACACGGCACGGACGGGCGATCGTGCACCTGGCCGCGCCACTGCCGAGGACGTCGAGGTCCCCGGAGCCGTGGCAGCCGACGTGATGGCCGCCGCCGTACGGCCCCACGCCATCGTCCGTCGGGTTGCCGCCGACGACCCGGCGGAGGCGGCCGCTCCGACATCGCTGTCCGGCTCGACGTCCACCACGAGCATCCGCGACGACGCCGGTGAACTGACGGCCGACCCGGCCGGCCGTTCGGCGACCGTCCGCCCTCCTGGTGTCGACCGGGCTGTTTCCCCGGTTCGCCGCCGCGCAGCCCGGCGCCGTCATTCCTCCGTGGCCGACGGGCCGGGTGCGCTGCTCGACGTGGTTCGTCGTACCCGCCAGCGGTCGGCCGTCAGCCACGATGCGGTGGTTCGCGATGTCGTCGGCACTCAGGAGGGACGGGACGAGTCCAGGCCGGGATCGGGCGTCGCTGCATCCGTGGCTCCGCCGGCCGCGCGCACGGCGTCGACATCGCGCACGGCGTCGTCCGCGTCTCTGCCGGACGGTGGTACCCGCGGCCACCGCGATCCCATCGGCGGCGTCGATGCCGTCGTCGGCGATCGCAGTGCGGACCGCTCCGCCGGCGATCGGGGTGACGTCGCTGCCCGTCGCAGCGTCGAAGTGAACCCGCCACGGCGCGTCCCCACAGCGGCCGCCGAGCTCGCCGACCGGTTCATGACCGAACTGTCGCAGACGATCCAGCGGCAGCCGGCACCGCTGCCGATGCCGTACCGACCGATGGCCGACGTCATCACGCCCGGTCGCCGCGTGATGTTCTCCACCGACGAGGCGTCGCGGCGAGCGCTCCGCTCCGTCGGCAAGGTCGCCGCCACCACCGACCACGTCATCCATCTCGACCCCGAGCCGGTCGCCCGTCACCGTCTCGACGAGGTGATCGCCCACGAACTCACCCACGTCGCGCACCCGTCGCCGACACCGCGCTTCTTCGACGACGTCGACGACAGCCCGGAGGAGCGGCGCGCCGAGGAGGTCGCCAAGATCATGACCAGTTCACCCATCGCACCCGGCAACTCCCGGCCACAGCCGGCGGTCCAGCGCCGCCCGGCCGGGTCCGCGTCGCAGCCCGACGTGATCCGCCGGAGCCCGGCCACGACGTCGCCGGCCCCGTCGGGCACGACCTCGTCGGGCACGTCGCCGGGGTCCTCGATCTCCGCAGACGCCCTCGCTGCACGGATCACCGGCCGCAGCTCGCCCGACACGGTCCGGCGCTGGGCAGAGGGTGGCGCCACGCCGAGCGGCCCGCGCCCGAGCACTGCGCCCACGACCGGTGCGTCGACCGAACGTGCGACAGGGGCCGGTGCTCGGGACGACCTCACGAGGTACCTCGACTCCGACGCCGGCAAGGCATGGTTCGAGAAGATGCTCCGCTCGAACACCAGCCTGCTGATGTCCCTGCTCGAGGACCGGATCATCGTCGAGGCCGAGCGCCGCGGTGGCCGCACCTGGAGGGGCGCCTGATGACCAACCAGCTCCAGAAGGCGTACCTCGAGGTGGAGTCCGGCAGCCGGATCGACTGCATGTTCAACCCGTCGTCGTTCGCGTTCACCACGCAGAACCGGTGGGAATCCGACCAGGTCCCCGGCAAGTCGACGCCCACGATGCGCTTCGCCGGTGGAGGCGGCGGCTCGTTCAGCCTCAGCCTCACCTTCGACACCACCGGCGAGGGCACATCGGTCGGTACGTACACCAACAGGCTGCTCGCCCTGATGGACATCGACACGTCGCTGCCGGGTTTCGACCCCGACGTGGGCAACGGGCGACCGCCGTGGGTGAAGTTCCACTGGGGCACGCACCTGCACTCGTTCAAGGCGGTGATCACCTCGGCCAACGTGACGTTCACCTACTTCTCCAACGAGGGCATGCCGCTGCGCGCCAACGTCGAGTTGTCGCTCGACCAGTACGAGCCCGACGCCAACTGGGGCCCGCAGAACCCCACGTCGGGCACACCCAAGCCGAAGCGCACGCATCAGGTGCAGGTGGGCGACACCCTCGACCGGATCGCGGCGCGCTACTTCGGCGACTCGACCAAGTGGCGCGACATCGCCTCGCTCAACGGCATCCAGGACCCGCTCGACCTCACACCCGGCCGGCTGTTGTCGATCCCCGAACGCAGGACCTGACCCGTGCAGTCCCTCCGACCGGTGATCACGTGCGACGGCACCGATCTCAGCACCGACGCACACAATTCGCTACGTGAGATGCGCGTCCTCGATCAGATGGGGGTGCCTGCCCACGTCCGGCTCGAGTTCTCCCTGGTCGCGGGTGAATCCGGGATGACGCCGCCGCCCGTGGCCATCGGCAACACACTGACGATCATGGTCGACGGGACCGACGACCTCGGAAATGCCGTGTCCGCCTGGACCCTCTTCGACGGGCTCGTCACGAGTGTGGGCATCGATCTCGACACCGGCACCACGCAGACCTTCGTGGTCGAGGGGTACGACCGTCTGTACACGCTGGGGCGCACGTCGCTCGCCCAGACCCAACTCGAGGAGAAGCCCTCGGACATCATCCGTGCACTCGTCCCGTCGGGTCTGACGCCGCAGATCGACGACGCCGTCGACGTCACGACGGCGTTTCCCGCTGCCTACCAGTTCGGCACCGCCTACCAGTGCCTCGAGCGACTCGTCCGGGATGCCGGATGCGAGTGGAAGGTGGTGGGGAGCGACCTCCACATCACCCCGAGGGACACCAGCGCAGCCGCCACCCACACGCTCACGGTGGGCCAGAACCTCCTCCGGTTCAGCGCCCGGTTCAGCGCCGCCGAACACGTCGCCGACGTCGAGGTCACCGGCTGGGACCCGTCCAGCAAGGCGCGCATCGTCGGTGCCAGTTCGTCGTCGGGGACACGAGCCGGTTCGTCGCTCAACGGCTTCTCGGCGAGCGACATCGCCAGTTCCACCGTCGGCGGCACGATGCTGATGAGCATCCCGCATCCGGTTCGCGACCAGAACCATGCCGAGCTGCTCGCCAACGGCATCGTCGCCGACCGGGAGGCCTCGCTCCTGCGGGCCCGCGGAGAGGCCGAGCCCGATCCTGCCTTGGTGCCGGGGGCCAAGCTCACGCTGGCGGGGCTGGTCGACGACTGGAACGGCGACTACTACTGCAGCGGCATCGAGCACATCTGGGGAGCCACCGGCTCGTTCCGCACGCTGTTCGAGGTCGGCGGCAACGCGCCCACCTCGCTGATCGACGTGATCGGTGGAGACAACCGGCCCACGCTCCACAACATGCTGGGCAGCCTCACGATCGGGCTCGTCACCAACAACGAGGACCCCGACGACCTCAACCGGGTGAAGGTGACGTTCCCGTACCTGTCCGACTCGGAGGAGAGCGCCTGGGCCCGGGTGATGCAGCCCGGCGGCGGCGCGGGCCGCGGGTGGACCGTGATCCCCGAGGTCGGCGACGAGGTGCTCGTCGGTTTCGAGCACGGTGACATCGACCACCCGTTCGTGCTCGGCGGCCTCACCAACGGCACCGACACGGCACCCCTCACCGCCGGCGGAGGCATGGTCGACAGCGGGGCGGTGGTGGCGCGAGCCATGACGTCGCGTCTCGGCCACGAGATCTACCTGGCCGACGGGAGCGAAGACGCCGACCAGTTCGTACGCCTGAAGACCGCCGGCGACGAGGCGGTGCTCGAGCTCGCCAAGACCCGCGTGGACCTCCTCTCGAGCGCGAACCCGATGAAGCTCCACAACGACAACGGCTCGATCGAGATCGACGCCGACGGCAACATCACGATCACCGGGGCGAACATCACGATCGAGGGAAGCGGTGACATCACCGTCGACGGCGGCGCCAACGTGAATGTGACGTCCGGTGCCGCCGCCAAGGTGGAGGCCGGCGCTGCTCTCGACCTCAAGGCCGGTGCACCGGCGACGTTGGAGTCGTCGGCGATCACCAACGTGAAGGGCTCGATGGTGAAGATCAACTGATGTCGGATGCATCGGACTTCATCGGACGGGGCATCTCGTTCCCGTTGCGCGTCGACCAGTCGGGTTCGATCGCCACGTCCTCGGGCGTGGAGGACCTCGACTCGTCGATCCGCATGATCCTCACCACCGCGCCCGGCGAGCGACTCATGCGCCCGCATTTCGGCTGCCGGATCTGGGAGCTGCTGTTCGAGCCGATCAACGCGAACACGCTCGGCCTGATGGGTGAGGCCGTCCGGGAGGCGATCGGGCGGTGGGAGCCGCGGGTCGTCCTCGACGACGTCCGCCTCGACCCGTCGCAACACGATGCGGGAGCGGTGCTGATCCACATCGACTACGTGGTGAAGGCCACCAACGACCGCCGGAACCTGGTGTATCCGTTCTACGTCATCCCCCGAGAGGACGACTGATGAGTCTGCCCGTCACCAACCTGGACGATCGCAAGTTCCAGGATCTCGTCGACGAAGCGAAGCGGATGATCCCGCAGCTGTGTCCGGAGTGGACGAACCACAACCTGTCCGACCCGGGCGTGGCGCTGATCGAGCTGTTCGCCTGGATGACCGAGACGATGTTGTTCCGGCTCAACCAGGCGCCGGACGTGTTCTACACCCGGATGCTCAACCTGCTGGGGTTCGAGCAGTTCCCGGCCTCCGCGGCGCGTGTCGACCTCACGTTCTGGCGGTCGGGCGACGACGGCTCCACCGTCCGGATCCCGGCCGGTACCAAGGTGGCCACGTCGGGCACGGTGGGCGAGACGCGGGTGTTCACCACGCTCGACGATGCGCTGATCGTGCCGCCCACGATCGTGGCCGCCCTCACGTCCGACGGCGACGAGCGCTTCGCCGACGTCTACGACGACCTCACGGTGGGGCTCACGAGCGTGAAGTGCTTCCCCGGTGAGCCGATGACGCCCGGGGACGCGTTCTACCTCGGATTCGAGAACTCGTTGGCGGGCAACGCCCTGCGCCTCGACGTGGAGGCCTCGGTGGAGGGCATCGGGGTGAATCCGAGCCGGCCGCCGCTCGTGTGGGAGTCGTGGCAGGGCGAGGGCTGGGTGGCGGCGACGATCCCCGAGCTGCTCGGCCCCGGCGAGATCGCCGACACCACCGGTGGCCTCAACCGCGACGGGAGCATCACCCTGCTGCTCGCAGGCGAGCACCAGCCGCTCACGCTCGGCGGCGTGCGTGCACACTGGCTGCGGGCCCGCCTGCTGCCACCCACACCCGACCGACCGGCATATCGCGCCTCGCCGCAGCTGCGACGCGTGCGGGCCCGCACCATGGGCGGCACCGTGCTCGCCGAGCACAGTGACACCGTGGTCGACGACATCGTCGGCAAGAGCAACGGCAAGGCCGACCAGAGCTTCCGGTGCAGCCGGGTGCCGGTGCTGCCCCGTGAGGCCAACGAGACGCTGCAGGTGGAACGCCAGGGCGGCTGGCAGGACTGGACCGAGGTGACCGACTTCGTCGACTCCGACCGCGACGACCTGCACTTCGCCTGGGATTCGTTCACCGGCGAGATCCGGTTCGGCCCGCTCATCCGCTATCCCGACGGCAGCATGCGCCAGCACGGTGCGGTGCCACCGGAGGGCGCCCGGATCCGCCTCAACTCGTACCGCACGGGTGGTGGCGGCGCCGGCAACGTGGGCGCCAACACCCTCACGTCGTTGCGGTCCTCGTTGCCGTTCATCTCCCGCGTGCAGAACCTCGTGCCGGCGACCGGTGGTGTCGACGCCGAGACCGTCGAGAACGTCAAGCGGCGCGGGCCGCAATCGTTGCGGGCGGGTGGCCGTGCCGTCACCGTGTCGGACTTCGAACGGCTGACGGCGCAGGCCGACAGCCGCGTCGGGCGCGTGCGGTGCCTCGCCCCGGTGGAGCCGGGTGACCCGGTCCGGCTGCTGGTGGTGCCGTCGATCGAACAGCGCCCCGAGACGCTGCAGCTCGACCACTTCGCGCTGCCCGACGACATGATCCGGCGGATCGGCGACTACCTCGACGACCGGCGGATCCTCGGCAGCAAGATCGAGATCGGCACGCCCTACTACCAGGGCGTGACGGTGGCGGCGCTGGTGTCGGCCCGTCCGGGTCGTCCACCGTCGCTCGTGCAGGACCGTGCCATGCGGGCGCTCTATGACTTCATCAACCCGCTCACCGGTGGCCCCGAGGGCCTCGGGTGGGCGTTCGACGTCGACCTCAACGCCGCCCAGGTGTTCCAGCTGCTGGAGGCCGTGGAAGGTGTGGAACGCGTCGACGAGGTGCTGTTCTTCGAGTACGACCTGCGCAACCAGGAGCGCATGGGGTTCGGCAAGGAGCTCGTGAAGCTCGCTCCCGACTCGCTGTTCCTGTCCACCAACCACCAGGTGATCGTGAGGTGACCCGCAATGCGACGTGACGACTGGTTGCTCCACCAACTCCCCGTGGGGATGGCGGAGGACGACTTCCTGTACCGCTTCGTGTCGATCTTCCAGCGGATGGGCGACACCGTCGTGCACCAGATCGACACGTTGCCGCACATGTACGACCCCACGGTGGCGCCGGCGCCGATGGTGCAGACCCTGGCCCGCTGGCTCGGTGTGGAGTGGCTCGACTCGTCGATCGACGACCGCCTCCAGCGCGAGATCGTGCTGCGTTACGCCGAGCTGATCCAGTGGCGTGGCACCAAGCGCGGGCTGCGACTGCTGCTCGAGCTGCTCAGCGGCGGCACCGCTCGGGTTCGCGATTCGGGTGGCGTGTTCCCCGAGGGCGAGTCGCCGGCTGCCGCACCGCACGTGCGGCTCGACGTGGAGTCGGCCGGTTGGAACTCGGTGGCCGACCTGATCCGCATCGTGCGCGACGAATTGCCGGCCACGGTGACATTCGACCTGTGGGTCGCGGGTGAGCGGGTGTGGCCGACCGAGGATGCACTCACCGCCCGCACCGGGCAACTGCCACGCCCCCAGGTACCTGCGGGAGGACCGAACGATGGCTGACATCACCTGCCCCGAATGCGGCCACCAGACCCAGCTGGTGTCGATCCGCCGCTCGTCGGAGGAGTTCTGCTCGCACTGCGACTTCCCGCTGTTCTGGGTGTCGTCGAACGTGCCGGCCACAACGCCGGGTGCCAACAGCGACTCCACGCTGCGGCGTCTCCCGGGGGCGGGCGGCCGTCACCGGGTGGGCAGCAAGGTCTGTCCCGACTGCGGCGAGCTGAACCCGCTCGGTGAGACGTACTGCCTGCGGTGCCGTGCCGAACTCGACCCGAAGCCGGTCGAGCCGCCCGTGGTGGTCGTGGCGCCTCCGCCTCCTCCTCCGCCGCCTCCACCCGAGCCCGAGCCCGAGCCGATCACGACCCCGTGGTGGTGGTGGCCGGCCGCCGCGGTGATCGCCGCCGCCATCGCCATCCCGATCCTCGCCTCCCTCTGACCGGCTCCTCATCGCGTCCAGTGGCGTGGATGAGCGTCCTTCAGCTGTTGGACCGCTGCCGTATCAGCTCGGCGCAGGGAGCAGGATCTGACCGGTCGACGGTGTGAGGGTGAATCGGCGATCAGCAGCCACGACGAGATCGATCGAACTGGTTGCCGTGGTTGTCGTTGCTGGACTACCGGAGGTGGTCGACTTGGTGGCGAAGATCTTGTAGGAGCCGGTCGCAACGTCAGCGGAGAAGCTGTATGCACCGGTCGCACTCGAAGTGTCATCGGGGTACAGCGTCCCTGAGGCACAGATGGAAGTGGCCGTCGAGGGACAGATGCGTACCGTGGCATCGTCGACTGCTGTGGCGGGCGACCCGGTGACCACGGTGCCGGCGATCGGTGCGCGCACGGTCAATGCCACCGGCTGTTCGGGGAGTGTCCGGGTCGAGCCGAGGGTGACGGTGCCGGAGCTGATGTAGTAGCCGTCGGCGGCCACGGTCCAGGTGAGTGTCGCCGTCTCGGGAACGGTGAACGTCGTG
>Ga0102940_1002975_pt1 | contig 9948 bp, 7 predicted proteins | sample SalPonR2_C_D1_MG_FD_78215 | JGI IMG/M metagenome (GOLD analysis project Ga0102940, IMG submission 78215) | Salt pond soil microbial communities from South San Francisco under conditions of wetland restoration - Salt Pond MetaG R2_C_D1_MG | ecosystem: Environmental > Aquatic > Marine > Intertidal...
CATCTCCGCCTTTGTCGAAGCGGCGCAGGCTGGTCTGCATGACTTGCTCGAGCTGATCGGCCGAAACACAGTCGACTCCGGACTCATCCGGCTCGGCCAGATCAGCCGCCACTTCCAGGATATTCAGCGCGCGGCGGGCGTCTCCCCCCGATGCCGCTGCAATCAGAGTCAACACATCCTCATCAACCCGCAGTCGGCCACCAAAGCCTTCGTCGGCTGACAGCGCACGGCGTAACAGCTGAAGCACGTCCTCTTCTTCGAGATTCTTGAGCACGTAGACCCGGGTTCGGGACAGCAAAGCGCTGTTCAGCTCAAAGGAAGGGTTTTCGGTGGTCGCGCCCACAAAGATGAACGTACCGTCCTCGATATGGGGGAGAAAGGCGTCCTGCTGGCTTTTGTTGAAGCGATGCACCTCATCCACGAACAGCAATGTGTCCCGGCCCTGAGACTGTTTCCGATTGCGGGCCCGTTCTACTACCGCCCGAATCTCTTTCACACCGCTCAGTACGGCAGACACCGTCTCAAAGCTCAGATCACTGACATTCGCCAGCAGCTGGGCAAAGGTGGTTTTGCCAACTCCGGGAGGGCCCCAGAGGATCATGGAGTGAAGCTGACCCTGTTCAACCGCCCGTCGCAGCGGTTTGCCGGGCCCGACCAAGTGGGCCTGGCCAACATAATCATCCAGGGTTGCGGGCCGCATTCTCGCGGCCAGAGGCCGGAAACCCGCGGACTCCGCGAACAGGCTGTCCTGCATCAGGCCCCATCCCGGATAATATCCACACCCTCCGGGTACTCGAGGGTGAATGCACCGGCCTCAACCGGCTCATTCAGTCTGATCCTGTCAAAACTCAGAACGCTCAGCTGGGCCAGGGAGTCCTGCATGCGCATTTCCTGGAGCTCACCTTTGAAGAAAGTCAGTCTCAGGGACGTAAACAAAGAATCCGGGCTTCGTGGCTCGAGGGTGAATTCCCGGGTGTTGTCCCCGATCTGGCGCCCGGAAACCTTGTAGGTTTCCTCCAGATTATCCACCTCACCGCTGAGCAGGAGTGCCGGGGTGGATTGCACTCGATCATCGAGATTGTGGATCGTGACCTGCTCCAGATCCGGATCGTAGACTTCCACGGTTTCGCCATCACTCACAATAAACTGCGACAGGGGCGCGCTGGTTTCCCAGTAGAACAGTCCCGGGCGCTTGGCTTTCAGCGTGCCCCGGGTTTCCTGAACCTTGTTGCCATTTTCATTGACGACGATCTGGATAAAATCCGCCTGATAGGAGTCGTAGCTTTTCAGCAACGAGGCCAGCTCGTCTGCGCCCAAGCCCTCTGCGCTGGCAGCTAAAGGGCTTAAAAGAGACACAGTCATCGCCAGTATCACCAGGCAATTCAGAAAAGACTGTTTCATTATTGGTTACTCCTAATCTCTGGGGGGCGGGGGCGCCAGAACTTCGCGGGCGCCGTTGTGGCCTGCGGCGCTGACCACCCCGGACGCTTCCATGGCGTCAACCAGGTTAGCCGCCCGGTTGTACCCGATCTTGAATTTTCGCTGTACCGAGGAAATCGAAACCCGGCGGCCCTCTGTGACGAATGCAACGGCCTCATCAAACAGGGCGTCGCCTTCACTATCGCCGCCACCTTCCGAGAGGTTTGGCACACCCGGAAGGCTTTCGCCCTCGGCACCATTGAGAACGTCGTCCACATACACCGGCTCGCCCCGGGCCTTCCAGGCGCTGACCACACGATGGACCTCATCGTCATCCACAAACGCACCATGGACCCGGACCGGCAACCCGGAACCCGGTGGCAGGTAGAGCATGTCACCATGCCCCAGAAGCTGCTCAGCGCCGCCCTGATCCAGCACCGTGCGCGAATCGATCTTGGACGAGACCTGGAACGACATCCGGGTGGGAATGTTGGCCTTGATCAGGCCGGTAATCACATCCACCGAAGGCCGCTGGGTGGCAAGAATCAGGTGAATCCCCGCCGCCCGCGCCTTCTGGGCAATCCTGGCAATCAGCTCCTCAACTTTCTTGCCGACAATCATCATCATGTCGGCGAATTCGTCGATCACCACCACGATGAACGGAAGGGTGTCGAGTTCAGGCCGTTCCTGCTCGTCGTTGGCCAGATACTCGTCCGGCTTCCAGAACGGGTCCAGAAGCGGTTCACCGGCGGCCACCGCGTCTTTTATCTTGCGGTTGTAACCCGCAAGGTTACGCACACCGAGGCTGGCCATGAGCTTGTACCGGCGCTCCATTTCAGCCACACACCAGCGCAAGGCGTTGGCCGCTTCCTTCATATCGGTCACCACCGGTGCCAGCAGGTGCGGGATGCCATCGTAGATGCTCAGCTCAAGCATCTTGGGGTCCACCATGATGAAGCGGACCTCTTCCGGCCCCGCCTTTAGCAGCATGCTCAGAAGCATGGCGTTCACGCCGACCGATTTACCAGAACCGGTGGTGCCCGCCACGAGCAGGTGCGGCATTTTGGAGAGATTGGCAACCATCGGGTTGCCGCCAATATCGTTACCCAGTGCCAGCGTCAGCGGTGAGCTGGACTCCTTGAATACACGCGCCCCGAGCACTTCGCTGAGCCGGACCATTTCCCGCTCTTCGTTGGGAATCTCGATACCGACGACGGACTTGCCGGGGATTACCTCGACGACCCGAACGCTCAGTACCGCCAGAGACCGGGCCAGGTCTTTGGCGAGATTGGAAATCTTGCTGACCTTCACACCCGGGGCCGGCTTGATCTCGAACCGGGTAATCACCGGGCCCGGATTGACCTCGACAACCTCCACTGAGACGCCGAAATCACTCAGTTTCTCCTCGAGGAGACGGGACATGTGCTCCAGGGATTCTTCCGAGTAGCCTTTCTCCTGATGCTCTTCGGGCGGATCCAGCAGAGAAATTGGCGGAATCGGGCTCTCAATGTCTTCCAGCAATGAAGACTGTTTGCCGCCCTTGTCTTTGGACTGAGTCGGCTGTTCATCTTTCTTGAAGGGCGATATCTTCAGTGAGCGGCCGGCAGGCTGGGGAGACGGCTCGGGCCTGGCGGGTTTGCCGGCAGCGACAGGCGTCTCATCCCGCGAGCTGAAACTTTCGAGCCGCGCCGGTTCCGGATCAACCTCGGCAGAGAGACCATCCAGTGCGGGCTCCTTGCGGGCAGTTTCAGGCTTTGAAGCAGACTTCGGCGCTTTCGGTTTTTTCGGCCCGAAACCGGGAATCCGCTGCCACCAACGTGGCGTGTTGGAATCTTCTGTCTTCCGTTTGCTGGCAACGGAAGGCACGCGGTCCTTGACCACCGGGGGCTCGGCCCTGGGCTCTGGTTTTTCCGGCTTGGGCTTGCCTTTGAAAAGGCTCTTGATGGCAAGGCCCGTTCTGAGCGTCATGCCGCCTACCTGGTCCATCAGCCAGAACCAGGACAGACCAGTGGTCACGGTCAGGGCAAACAGGAAGATCGCAATCAGGAGGAGCGTGGTGGCCGGCAGGTTAAAGAACCGCACCATGGCATCGGCCACGGCCGTTCCGAGCACACCGCCCGAGGAGGCCCCGAGACCGAACACAGAATAGAGTGACAACAGACTGGTTGCCGAGAGCAGAATCAACAGAAAGCCGCCGAACCGCATCATGAAAAGCGGCCAGTGGAGATCCAGGGAATCATTGCGCCGGCGGATCAGCATGAGCGCGTAACCCGCGATCATCACCGGGAACAGGTAGGCCACGTGACCGAAAAAGTCCATGAACAGGCTGGCCAGCCAGGCGCCGGTGCGACCGGCATAGTTCTGCACACTGGTGTCATGGCCGATGCTGGCCCAGCCGGGGTCTGACGGGCTGAAGGTAACCAGTGCCATGGAGAGGTAAATACACAGAGCTATCAACGCAATCACAGCGCCTTCGCGGGCGCCCTGGGCTGCCAGGCGGCGAAAGCGCAGCTGCTTCTCTGTCAGTTCCTGTGGTGCTTTCTTCGCTTTTGCAGATTCGGCCATGAATGCTCAGACGTTATCGGTGCTTTCGTTCCGAAGCGCCTGAAAGCCCCTTTCGAGATCGGTTTTCAGGTCTTCAACAGCTTCGATCCCCACGGAAATCCGGATCAGGTTCTCCGTGATTCCGGCCCTCTCCTTGTCCTCCGGGGACAATCGCCCGTGAGTCGTGGTGGCCGGATGAGTAATGGTGGTTTTGACATCCCCCAGGTTTGCGGTGATGGAGATCATCCGGGTGGCATCTATAAAGTGCCACGCCTCTTCCCTGGCCCCCTTGAGCTGGAACGACAGCACACCGCCAAATCCGGTCTGCTGCTTTTTTGCCAACTCATGTTGCGGATGACTCTGGAGCCCGGCATAGAACACACGCTCTACCGCCGGCTGCTGCTCCAGCCACAGGGCCAACTCTAACGCATTGTCACAGTGGGCGCGCATACGAATTGGTAAGGTTTCCAGGCCTTTCTGGAACACCCAGGCGTTGAAGGGGCTCATGGTAGGTCCCGCGGAACGCAGGAAGCCGTAGACCTCCTCCATCATTTTCGCTGAGCCTACGGCTACGCCACCCACACAGCGACCCTGGCCGTCCAGGTATTTGGTGGCCGAGTGGATTACGATATCAGCCCCCTGCTCCAGCGGCCGCTGAAGCACCGGGGTACAGAAACAGTTATCCACCACGAACAAGGCATCGTTATCACGGGCCAGCTGACCCAGTGCCGCCATATCGGCCACTTCACAAAGGGGATTGGATGGCGTTTCAATAAACAGCATCCGGGTTTCGGGACGCACCGATGCCTGCCACTCTTCCAGATCGGTCAGGCTGACAAATGTGGTTTCCACCCCGAAACGGGCCATGTACTTCTGGAACAGCACGTTGGTGGTGCCGAACACGCCGCGGGAACAGATGACATGATCGCCACTTTGCAGCAGCGCCATGCAGGTACTCAGAATGGCGGCCATACCGGAAGCGGTCGCGACCGCCCGTTCACCGCCTTCCATCGCCGCGATACGGGCTTCAAACGCCTGTACCGTGGGGTTGGTGAAGCGCGAATAGATATTACCGGCCTCATCGCCGCCAAAACGGGCGGCCGCCTGAGCCGCGCTGCCATACACGAAGCTGGACGTGGGGAATATGGCATCACTGTGTTCAAGCTGACCCGTGCGGATCTGCCCTGCCCTCACCGCCAGGGTTTCCACGGACATCCCATCCAGATCGGATTCAGGAATCCAGACAGTTTCTTCGCGGCGAAAGGTCATCTACATCTCCTGCCAGAAAGCGGCGTTCAGTCTTCGTCGTTGTGCAAGTCAATAATACCGTTATCTCCGTGGCTGCCACCGGCACTCTCGGAGCGCTTCTCATCGTTGCGCAGGCCGTCTATGCGGTTCAGATAGGCTTCGTCCACATCACCGGTTACGTAATCCCCGGTAAACACAGAGCACTCCCAGCCTTCGATGCCGTCATTGACATCGCTGACGCAGGTGATCAGATCGTCGAGATCCTGATACAGCAGCCAGTCGGCGCCAATCAGCTCCCGGATTTCCTCGACGGTGCGGTCATGGGCAATCAGCTCACTGGCCGAGGGCATATCGATGCCGTAAACGTTCGGATAACGCACAGGGGGCGCGGCGGATGCAAAGTAGACCTTGCGGGCACCGGCATCCCGCGCCATCTGGACGATTTCCTTGCAGGTGGTGCCTCGCACGATGGAATCATCCACCAGCATCACGTTCTTGCCACGGAATTCCAGGTCAATGGGGTTCAGCTTCTGCCGGACTGATTTTTTGCGCATTTTCTGGCCGGGCATGATAAACGTCCGACCGATATACCGGTTCTTGATAAAGCCTTCCCGGAACTTCACGCCCAGACGGTGGGCCATCTGCATGGCAGAAGTCCGGCTGGTGTCGGGGATCGGCATGACCACGTCAATATCGTGGTCCGGACAATCACGGAACACCTTTTCAGCCAGAGTCTCACCCATGCGCAGACGGGCCTTGTAGACCGAGACCTTGTCAATGATGGAGTCTGGGCGGGCGAAATACACGTGCTCGAAAATGCACGGGAAAAGATGCGGCTCTTCCGCACACTGGCGGGTGTACAGGGTGCCGTCGGTTTCGATATACACAGCTTCACCCGGCGCAATATCGCGCACCAGGGTATAACCGGCCGCGCTCAGGGCAACGCTTTCGGAGGCAATCATGTACTCCTTGCGGCCATCCTCGGCGGTGCGTTCGCCATAACAGGCAGGACGGATTCCGTTGGGATCCCGGAACCCGACAATGCCATAGCCGGTGATCATCGCAATCACCGCATACGCGCCGCGACAGCGCTTGTGGACGGCGCTAACCGCAGAGAAGATCTCGTCCTTGGTGGGATCCAGCTTGCCAAGCTTCTGCAGCTCATGGGCGAACACATTCAACAGCACTTCCGAATCGGAATTGGTGTTGATATGACGGAGATCGGTCCGAAAGAGATCCTTGCTCAGATCATCGGCGTTGGTCAGGTTGCCGTTGTGGGCCAGAGTAATCCCGTAGGGGCTGTTCACATAGAACGGCTGAGCTTCGGCAGAGCTGGAGCTGCCAGCCGTGGGGTAACGCACATGCCCAATACCAACGTTACCGACCAGACGGCGCATGTGACGGGTGTGGAAGACATCCCGAACAAGCCCGTTATCCTTGCGGAGGTAGAAGCGTTCATCCTGAAAAGTAACAATGCCCGCCGCGTCCTGGCCCCGGTGCTGAAGTACAGTCAGCGCATCATAGAGCGACTGATTAACGTTGGAAGTACTGACGATGCCGACAATGCCACACATGGATAAAGCTATCTCCGAGTGTTAAAACTGAATGTTACCGGGACGTGGACGCGGGTTCCACGCCTTCCTGCTAAGTACCGGATTCCGGTTCCGGCGCGTTTTCCGGCGCAGGTCCCAGAAAACGCGCAAATTCATCGCCCAGGGTCCGCCTGGACCAGTCTTCAACCACCGCCAGGCGCTCAATAATAATGGACGTCCGCCACCAGGTATCCTGCGCCAGCGGCGTGTACCGGGTGAACGCAATAGCAACGATTACTACCACTACACCGCGCAGAAGCCCGAATCCCATGCCAAGCACCCGATCGGTGGCCGACAGTCCGGTAGCCCGAATCAGGTGGCCGATCATGTTATTGATGATGGCACCGACAATGAGGGTTCCGAAGAAGAGTATGGCGAACGCGGCGATGAGCCGAACCAGAGGCGTTTCAACCGTGCTTTCCAGCAGGGACTGCATCTGGGGGTGGAAGGTTCTGGCCAGAACAAACGCCCCCACCCAGGTAACCAGAGACAGGGCTTCTCTGACAAAGCCCCGTTTCAGGCTGATGAGCGTGGAAACTGTAATCAGGGCGATAATGACCCAGTCAATCCAGATCAGCGCTTCCATTAAAAACCCGGTGGAGAAAAGGAAGCGCGAATTCTATCAGGAAACCCCGGCGCGCCAAACCGCCAGACCCACATAAAAACGAGACCCCGGCGCTATTTTTCTCCGGAGGTGACCAGGCTGTTGAGATTAAAGGCGTCGTCGAGGGCCCTTTTGGCGGATTCGGCTTCGGATTTCGAGGTGAAGGGACCACTGAATACCCGAGTCAGCGTGGTATCTCCGCGGACGACTTCCTGGAGATGGGAACCATACCCCTTTTCCCGGACCTGATCCCTCAGTCTGCGGGCGTTGTCGGAATTGCCAAAGCTGCCCAGTTGAACGACCCAGGCACCGTCCAGGGACCGTTCGTATTCTGCGGTTTCCGCGACCTCACTCTCTGAGCCTTGATCTGCAGTTTCGGCCGGAGCACTGGCCGGTTCCTGGCTGGTGTCGGTCTCGGACTGGCCACCACCTGACGATTCAGCCACCTCAGACGTTGCCTCGTCGCCGGGGGACTCCTCAAGAATGCGATACCCGGGGGAATCAACGGTCTCTTGTTCAATCGCTGGAGCCGTCACATTGCTATCATTGGACTCAAGGCCGTAAGACGGCGCGGGCTCCACGTCCGATTCGGGGGCCTCCACCTCAGGGAAAGGTGGCTCCTCGGGGATCTTGATGGTGGTGGAGGTGCGCTCGGAATGAGGCTCATCAAAGAGCATGGGAACAAAGATAACCGCCAGGGAAACAAGGACCAGTGCCCCGATTATTCTCTGTTTCAGTCCATCCACGTCGCTAGGCTCCCAAGTGTTATGACTGCGCCCCAAGAGGCACCTACCCGCAGATACTAACCGCCTGGAAGCCGGAACTCAAAGGGCTACCGGCCGCCATGGACAAAGTTTAAGGCGGTCCGCCTAGCTCCGGGCTAATGAATTATCAAGCAGGAGTTCCCGACCTTCGGCTACGGTGTAGAAGGAACCAAACACAACGACAAGATCCGCCGGCGCAGCGGCTGCAAGCGCTGATTCAAAGGCCTCCCGCACAGAGTCAAAAGCCGGGGCGCCGGAGATACCGGCACTCGCGATCCTGGCCTGCAAATCCTGCCCCGAGAGTCCACGGGGAACCGTGAGACTGGCCAGATACCAGACGTCGACCACGTTGGCCATGGCCCTGACCACACCTTCCACGTCCTTGTCGCCCAGGGCGCCATATACCGCGTGTATCCGCCTGCCCGCGGATTTCAGACTGCCAAGCTGCACCGAAAGCCAAGCTGCCGCGTGGGGGTTATGGCCCACATCCAGGAACACATCCGGGGAGGTTCCAAGGCGCTCAAAGCGACCGGGAACTGTCAGGCCCGCAAGCACCTGCTCAATGTCGGCAACCGGGAGCTCTGGTTCAAGCTTGCGAATGGCAACAACGGCCGCTGCCACGCTTGTTACTGGCAAAGGCCCGGCGGGCAAACGGACTGCCTGATCGTCATAGTTCAGAACCACTACCGGAAAGCCAGAACCAGCCTGCTCCTCCCTGACCAGCTCATAGTCCCGCCCGAACAGGTCCAGATCAACTTTCTGGGCGGTGGCCTGCTGAAGCACCGAGCGGGGCGGATCAATGTCGGCGTAAACCGCGGGGATACCTGGCCGGAGCACGCCGGCTTTCTCGAATCCGATGACTTCCCGGTTATCACCGAGGAAAGCAACGTGGTCAATGTCCACCGATGTCAGTATCACGAAATCGGCATCCAGGACATTCACCGCGTCCAGCCGACCACCAAGACCCACTTCCAGAACCCAGTCATCCAGGCCGGCCTCGGCAAAGGCGACAAACGCAGCCAGGGTTCCGAACTCAAAATAGGTAAGCGAGACCGATCCACGGGCTGTCTCAACCGCTTCGAACGCCTTCACGAGGGCCTCGTCGGTTATCTCCTCACCATTCAGGCGGATCCGCTCGTTGTAACGCTGCAGGTGGGGCGAAGTATAGGCTCCAGTACGACGCCCTGCGGCTCGCAACAAGGCCTCCACGGCTGCAACAGCGCTCCCTTTGCCGTTGGTGCCTGCCACCGTGATAATCCGTACCTGCGGTTTTCGACGGAAAAGCCGGCGCAACACCACAAGTACCCGGTCGAGACCAAGGTCAATTTCAGTGGGATGAATCGCTTCGAGGTAGGCAAGCCACTGGTCGACAGTGGCGCCAGCCCCCGGCGAAGCCGGAGGCTGGTCTGGACGGTTACTCGACGGGGGCATCGGTTTCAGGCTTTTCCGACACTTCAAACTCAATCGGCTCCTCGGTGCCCGGACGCTCCTGACCGGTAAACTTGGCCAGCACGTGGGCGATTCGCTCGCGCAACTGGTGGCGATGGAGAATCATGTCGATGGCGCCATGCTCCAGCAGGAATTCACTGCGCTGAAAACCCTCGGGAAGTTTCTCGCGAACTGTCTGCTCAATAACCCGCGGGCCGGCAAACCCGATCAACGCGTTCGGCTCGGCAATGTTGAGGTCGCCCAGCATCGCCAGACTGGCAGAAACACCACCGAACACAGGGTCTGTCATCACGGAAATGTAGGGAATCCCTTCAAGCTTCATACGCTC
>Ga0102940_1002976_pt1 | contig 9945 bp, 9 predicted proteins | sample SalPonR2_C_D1_MG_FD_78215 | JGI IMG/M metagenome (GOLD analysis project Ga0102940, IMG submission 78215) | Salt pond soil microbial communities from South San Francisco under conditions of wetland restoration - Salt Pond MetaG R2_C_D1_MG | ecosystem: Environmental > Aquatic > Marine > Intertidal...
CCAGCTGGAAGAAGAAATGGATCCGGCAACTTTATTTCGCATCAACCGAAAAATGCTCATTTCGGTCGATTCAATTGAAGAGGTCCATATTTACTCCGGGAGCAGACTAAAACTAGACCTTCAGCCCGATCCGGGAAATGATGTGCTGGTAAGTATCGACAGGGTGACCGGGTTTAAGAAATGGCTTGATGACGGCCGTGATTAATAGCTTCTGACAACAACCTTTTTAGCGATGTTTGGCTAGCTCGCGGATACCAAATAAATCAGTTCTTAAATGAGCATCCCTCATCGCCATAGGCCCAAGAACTCTAATGCCATTTATCGGTTCCACCGAGCTCATCGCCAAGGCGTCTTCGTTTAATGTTCTTCTGTCTTTACTCCTGAATAAACTTCGCTCAATAATGAGGGATCCATTCGCAAACATTATTCCATAGCAGCTACTTACCCTACAGAATGGAAAATCTTATTAATTGTCATTCAGTCAGTCTGCATACCCGGGCATTCCTCCCCCGATTCATTCAGGTTATTTGGTCATTCAACCCAAAAGATCCGTCATTCACACTTTTTCTTTTGCATAAGGGGTGTATGATATACTACTTTTCGAATCAAAAGCCTTTGTCTGGCAATATTTAATAACGCAGTAGTTGACGTATTCTTGCAAAGATTAAATAGGACAGGAAAATTTATCAGCAACAATGCAGAAAAGAAAAAACATAACGATATCATTATACAGGAAGGGTTTTCTATTTCTGACAACTGTTCTGAGCCTATTGACGTATCCATTAAAAGGGGAGCTGCTTAGTAATGTTGGCTCCCCTGTAACTGCTGCGTTTTCTGAGGCAATGAAGCGCCGAATCCCCCGACTTATGAATCGCTATGATGTACCCGGATTAATAATAGGTGTGGTACAAGACGGAAAGCTTGTCTGGAAGGACGCATTTGGGTACGCAGATGTGCCGTCTGAAACACCCATGACAACGGAAACGCTTTGCCGGATGGAGTCTCTGTCGAAAACGGTAACTGCCGTGGGCGTGATCAATCTTGCCAAACAGGGACTTATCGATCTGGATCGCCCGGTTATAAACTACCTGCATTCGTGGGAGTTTCCGGAAACATCTTTCCCAGTGGAAGAGATCACATGGCGGATGCTGCTCTCGCATACATCAGGACTACCCCTGGGTACCATCGGCGTGAAGTATTTACCCGCTCAGGAGCGACCTTCATTGAGAGAATCACTCACAGAGGAGGCGATTCCGGTGTGCATGCCGGGCAGCACTTTCTGCTACTCAAATACAGGCTACAATTTGCTTGAGTTGCTCATTGAAGAAGTAACAGCACGCGATTTTTCTATGTACATGCACGATGAGATTCTGAAGCCACTGGGCATGATGAGTTCGGGATATCGCTGTAAACCCCGGTATGCCAAACAGGTGCCTACAGGTTATGATGTCGGAGGCAATCCCGTCGCTCTTTATGTTTATCCGGAAAAAGGATCCGGCGGCCTGTTCTCCACGCTGGAGGATTATTCAAGATTTCTTATCGGGGGAGTGAAATCCGGCTGCATGAGCAATGATCACCATTCCGGAGAGGATATGCGCGATCTGATGTATCAGCCTCAAGTGAAAATTAGCGGATTATACGGATTTGCCTTTCCCTTTTATGGGCTCGGACACTTTATTGAACCGCTGGCTGACGGCAATACCGCAGTCTCTCACGGAGGTCAGGGCTCAGGGTGGATGACGCATTTCCATTACCTGCCTGAGCAAGGAGATGGAATTATTATATTTTGTAACAGTCAGCGCAGCTGGCCGTTGTTTGCCCATATACTGCGTGACTGGAGTGAATGGGGCGGTGGTGGGAAAATTGGTATGGGGCGTATTGTTTCTGCTGCCATTGGACTATGGGCAATAAATATCAGCATTGGGTTGGTCTCCATCTCGATCATAGGCCGGATGCTTTATGGCTTAATTTGCAGGAATCGCTTAATAAAAGGAATCGCCAACCAGCGCAATTTTACGAGGTTTGCCACATTTATACTCGGACTTATACTTATTGTGTGCTTCGTCATTACCGCATTGCAGGATTACCTTTTTATTACTGCTGTATTTCCGATTGCCGCACCGTGGTTCGGTTATGTTATGTTGCTCCTCGCAGTAGCATTGATTTTGCGCTCGATGGTTCCGGCTTTTTACTCCCGCGATAAAAACAAAAAACAATGAATAAACACATTTTTACAGATCGTTTAACTGCCCGGGTCGGGTCGGGTATTGCAGGGAAGAAAAAATTCTTCTCACAAAGTATTAAAAGTGAGTCTTTTGAATCACTGGTCAATGCGGTATCGGTTCCTGAAATAGAGATTTCGGGGGAGGGGACTTTTGATCTCACTACAGAAACCACTGGAGGATCCCTCGAGGTGGCGTACAGGGTTGAAAAATGGCTGGGAGATGATTATCCGACACTTATTTATCACCATGGAAATAACGAACGACCATTTGACTACAGGAAGGGTGCAAAGAATACTTTCCTGAATATTTTTGTCAGGGGAAGAGATGCATTTAAGATAAACCTGATTGTAGTGCGCGCCCCTTTTCATGACTTGTCGTTAAAGGAATACCAGGAGAAGATGACAGATTTAAAGAATTTCATGAATATGATTGCGGCATCGGTGAAGGTAAACGAGGCGCTTATCCGTGCACTCCAGGGAGATCAGCCAGTGCTGACCAGTGGGATTAGTTTAGGAGGATGGGTGACAAATCTTCACAGGAGCATTTATAATACATCGGCGATTTATATTCCGCTTTTGGCAGGTAGTTTTTTAGGAGAGTTATTTTTGTGCAGTAAGTACAAAAGACTCGCCGGACAATTGGCGCTGCAGCAGCCTGATCAGGTCAGGGAATTGCTCAACTTTGACAAAACATTCAATAAAGTTAGTGAGATGAATGTGTTTCCTTTACTGGCGAGGTATGATCAATACATTGAGTATGAAGTGCAGCGTGAAAGTTATGTCGGAATGGCCGTGAAAACGATTGAAGCTGGTCATGTGACAGCGGCTGTTAGTGCTTCTGAATTACGTGCGCATATTCTTCAAATTTTAGAGAAGACTGGAATTTGTATTGATTAGTGCCTGTTCATAAAGTCCGATAGCTGTATTTCTGTAAAATTCTTAATTCCTTGAATACGCTATTATACTGCGTCCTAAGAATTTCGAACGCTTTGCTCTCGAACATTGACTTCGAGATCGCAAGCTCGGTTTTGATCCAGTCACACCGACTCAATTGACAGGATAATTAGTGCATCTGTGGGGGAATAGTTCAAAGCAGACAGGTTGCCCCCTTTCATCAATTTCTCATTCTTTTCTTTTTGACCTCAATAACCGATAGAATAAACCACGAGCGCATCATTGTGTCTGATATAAAGCTTATCATTAAATATGGCAGGATGCGACCAATGCGGGCCGCGGCTTTGCACTACCCTGAACTCAGAAATAATATCGAATTTCTCCGGAGTGATCCTCACCAGACCAACATGCCCCCGGCGTTCATCGTAGCAGATCAAGAATCCATCTGTTGCAATAATCGATCCCTTACCCCTCCATTTCTCTTCGTATTTGAGCGCTCCGCTATCCCAATCAATACATGTCCAGTTTCCATTCACTACAGAAGTATAGTTTGCCCCATACAGGTAACCGTCTACTTCCACCACTCCTCCATGATGCACATCCAGGTCGTTTGTCTTCCATTTCATATTTACCGACCTGAAATCCTCAGCCATCTGAAGCATGATGCCCACATGGTTGTATCCACTGGTTACAAATACTTCATTGTCATTAACGATTGGCGTAACCGGATTAATACTTCCTCCCCTTTTGGGATCATTAATCCCCTTGTAATAAAAGCTCCACAAGATCTCACCGTCATCTGCGTTTACACAGATCACATAATCAGCTATCACACTTATGATCATCTTTAAATCACCCCTCTCCACTAATAAAGGGGAGGTATAGGCTGATTTATTTTCAAGACTTGGAGATTCCCAAACAGTTTCGCCATTTTCCTTATCCAACGCAACCATTGTGGTTCTGTTCCCTCCGGGTGTATAAATAACTTTATCATCTACCACCAATGGGGACTCTGCGATGCCCCATGTTCCCCATGATCCTTCGTATTTTTTGTGTCCGTCAACTGACCATTGGAGCATTCCATTGGAGATGTCAATACAGCTAATATTCCCCCTGCCACTGATCACATAAGCATTATTCCCTTCAATTGTAGGAGTACTCCTGGCATGATTAAATGATTTGTCCCAGGCCTTTCCGTAAACAGTCTGCCACTTTGTTGAGCCGTTCGGGTGTATCGCCATGATGATCTCAAGCGTGTCTTTGATCCCAGTGGTGTAGATAATCTCGTTCTTTACTATAACAGAGGAATAGGTTGCAGGCAGATCTTTCAGTTCCAGTAATATATCTGGACCTTTATCAGGCCATTTTTCCATAAGATTTACAGATGGATAATAACCGGTCCGATCAATCCCTCGCCATTGCAAAATATCCTGAGCTTTAAGTGACGAGGTGGGAAAAAATATGATTGGGATGAGTAGGAGAATCACGAAGGTATGGCGCATAATTAGAATATAGGTAAATATAATTCGCAAAAATATCAAAAAGGGGGTTAAAAGAAAAGCAAAGCTATTTTTTCTTATAGGGATTCTTTACAGGACTATTTGTTGATGATATGAATTTAATATGTCTAAATTTGCGTGGGTAATAAAATGTCTGATTAAGTATATTTCAGAAATTATGTAAGCTTTATGCATGCCTGTCCGCTTTGTTTTAAAAAAGATTCATTCTCACTGGTAAAAGGTCCCGATTCGCGGGTCTACCAGAAATGTAAACAGTGTCGATTAATAAGTGCTGACCCGGCCTCACATCAATCATTTGAGCGCGAAAAGGAGCGTTATTTAACGCATAATAATGGCATTGAGGAGGAAGGTTACGTCAATTTTCTAAATCAGGCTGTAGAGCCTGCCTTGCCTCTTCTTCAGAAAGGGACTAAGGGATTGGATTTTGGGTGTGGACCTACACCAACATTAAGCCTTTTACTTGAACAACAGGGGTATACATGTGATATTTATGATCCGATATTTTTTCCTGATATGCCAGGAGAGGCTTATGATTTTGTTTTTGCTACGGAATGTTTTGAGCATTTTTTCTCCCCCGATAAAGAAATAAAATATATAAAAGGGTTACTCAAACCAGGAGGTTTGCTTATTATTAAGACTGAACCCTGGAAATCGACGGAGCAGTTTTTATCATGGTATTATGCGAAAGACAAAACTCATGTTTGTTTTTATCATTATCAGACCATTGAATTTATTGCTTTTAGGTATAAATTTGAAATGATTGATAGTGGTAATGATACTGTATTTATTATGCGCAATGAATTGTGATTTACGTATAGATATTTGAACTATAGAAATGCAGATTACCCTGGAAAGGCAGAAGCGTGCGCACGCAAATGAACTGGAGAAGATAAACGCCAGCCTGGAAAAAACGGTGCAGGAACGCACCCAAAAACTTACTGAAGTGCAGACCAGAATGCTTTTACTTGATAAAGAAAGCCTCCAGTGACAATTTGAAGTACTCAAGCATCAGGTAAATCCACATTTTCTGTTTAGCAGTTTGAATACACTTACATCGTTGATCAGGATTGATCCTTCACTTGGAGTACATTTTACGGGTCAATTATCACGTGTATTCACTTGACACCACTATATGTCTATGTTACTATCAAAGCAAAATCAGTTATCGCCGCAGCTATTATACATGGAACAACAAATGCCACAGTCGGGATTGCAATTATCAAAATAATCGGGGGAGTGATTTGACGACTGGCGTAATGGCACTTCCGGGATTTATGCTTATAAAGAGCTTACAGGACAAAAAGCCCTTAAACATCCAGAGAATATAAGAAAGTTGTTGAACTTTAACCATACCTTTCCCGAAGTAAATTCAATGAATGTATTCCCTCTGCTGGCCCGTTATGATCGTTTTATTGAGTATGGGATTCAAATTGAGAGTTATAAAGATGTTGCTGTGCGAGTCATTGAAGCCGGCCACGTGACAGGGGCTGTGAATGCCGGAGAGTTGCGTTTGCATATTCTCCAGATTATGGATAAAACAGGTTTATGCCCAAAAGGTATTTAAAGAATGTGTAAAGCTTGCTTTTTATTATGTCTTAAATTTCCAATTCTGGGCGATCGATTGAAAATACATTTGCATCATGATTTTATGTTAAACCAAAACAAAAAAAGCAATGAAAAATTTAATCTCATGGGTAGAAATCCCAGCAAATGATTTCGAAAGAGCCGTAAAATTTTACAGCACAGTATTAAATACCGAAATGCAGGTTTTTGATTCAGAACAAGAGAAGATGGCCTGTTTTCCGACAGGAGAAGGTGCCATTTCTTATGCCCCTGGGTTTGAGCCCGGGAACCATGGACCACTGGTAAGTTTTAACACTGAAGGAGGCATTGATACTGCAATTGAACGCATAAAGGATTTAGGTGGAGCAATTGTCCAGCCTAAAACAAAGATTGAGGCTGAAGGCCGTGGATTTTTTGCAGTTTTTACCGATACCGAAGGGAATAAAGTTGGACTTTACAGTGACAATTAATGATTAAATGCGATTATGGTTTAGTTGAGGCTAAGCCATAATCTTTTTTTTCAATTTATTAAATTAGTACCGCAATTTCCGGCTGCTTTTTCTGATAAAAAACGCAGGTGGGGTGAGAAAAGTGCCAATGGTGTTTTAGTTTTGGGGAGATTTCACGTTTGGTTCGGGAAGCGTTTGGCTTTTTATAAGGTTATTTTCAGACATTAATAATATATGGAATACGTTCTGTCAAAACCATCGATATTTTTATCGAAGTTCATAAAACATTACTGGACTTTCGATAGCTGCATCCCGTCAGGTCAAACACATATACAACGAATTGTACCAAGCGGTCTTCTGGAACTGATTTTTTATTTGGGAGATAAACCTGTCTCGGTCAGTGATTCAAAGTCAATTAATGAAAAAACTGTGATAACCGGTCACCTTGGTGAGTTCTATGATATTCAGGTGACAGGGCAGTTGTCACTTTTCTCAATAATATTCAAGCCTCATGGACTGAGTGCTTTTTTTGATATTCCACTCAATAGTTTTTATGATCGAAATGTTTCTCTTCGAGATATAATAAAGCACGAAGCAGATGAACTTGAAACCCGCTTGATTGAGGCTGGTTCTTTCTCTGAGCGAAAATCGATTATCGAATCCTATCTGTTCAGGCGATTAAAAAATAATGATAACAGAAACAACTTCGCAAGGATAGACCATTCCATTAATCTAATCACCCAATCAAAAGGAGGTATTAATATTGATTCCCTGGCTTCCGAGGCATGCCTGAGCCGTAAGCAATTCGAGAGGCAGTTCTTATCTTACGCTGGTATCTCTCCAAAAAAGTTTCTAAAAACTATTCGCTTCCAAAATGCAATTGACATTAAGTCAAAGGATAACTCAGTAAGTCTGATGGATTTAACGCACCTTTGCGGGTATTATGATCAGTCGCACATGATCAATGATTTTCAAAAGCTAACTGGCATGACTCCGCGACAATATTTCAAGGAATCAGAGCCTTTTTCAGATTATTTTCAATAGATCTTTATTGCCGTGCTTGATATGAACCGAGCGTAGCGAGCTCGACAAAGTCAATACCTATTAAATCAATTACGGGATGAGTAAATGACTGTTTTGAAGTCGAGCATAACGCAGCTATTGTGGTTTTGACTTCGGCTCCGCTTCGCTACGGTACTTGCAAATACTAATTATTTATTTAGATTCAAAGTATCGCAAATAATGAAAAGAGGTAAGCTAAAAAAATGTTAATATTGTGAGTGTTTACCACTTCGATAAAAAGGAGAGTGGAATTATATTTAATAATCACATGAATATAACTGTAACAAATCAGTTCTATGTTATTTGATGGTTATTTTTGAAGTAATTATTCAATGAAACAATTCTGGATTAAACAAAAATATCCGCAAAATTTCATTATTAAAAGACCGGCAATTGGAGCAGCAATTCTTTTTGTCTTTTCTTTTGGCTTTACATTGATGTATCACCCGCTAAATACCCATGAAAGTCTGTATTTCGGGTTTGAACTAACGATGTTAATCTATGCCCTTATCAGCTCTGCTTTTGCCGGAGTATTCGTTGTCTTACTAAAACAAATACCAGTATTTGCTAAAATTGAGAAGTGGACCTTTGGTAAGGAAATCGCTTCCATATATATTGTTTTGCAAATGATCGGAATTGTCATATACTTTTTGGCATTTGTCATGGAACCCACTTCTGAAAACAGCCGATGGAATTTTCAAACTTTTTTTGATTCTTCTCTACGCACCTTTTTGATCTTTATTTTCCCCTTTTTATTCTTCTCCATTAGCAATTACAAATTTCTTTTTTTGAATTTTGAATCTTCTGTAAAAAGATTTCAGGACGATAATCAACAAGCACATACAGTCCAGATTCGTTCCAGACTAAAAAAGGAATCGCTCACATTTCAGGCAAATGATTTACTTTTCGCAGTATCGGAAGGTAATTATGTGGTTTTTAATGTTTTTGCGGGAGGTAAGTTAAAAAAGAGTCCAATAAGAAATTCTATTTCGGATATTGAAAATCAGCTGAAACACATTCCTTTTATGTTTCGTTCTCACCGTGGATTTATTGTAAACCTGAACCGTGTTGAGTCGAAGAAAGGAAACGCTTCTGGCTATCTGTTGAAAATTAAGCATGTAAGCGATGTTATTCCTGTGTCAAGAAATAAAGTGGATGCTTTCAACCATATCATGGAAAGCCCTAAAAAGCAGGGCTTACTCAATTAACACAGCGTTGACTTCGACGAGTTTTGCTTTGCTCCGATTCTTTAAGACCTATTAGGAAAAACAGACAATACTACTCATCTCGATTTTTGTATTTTATCACAATTATTCCAGCGCTGCTTATGTTAATTTTTTATTGAAGGCGAGGGCATGATGACTATTAGTTTAAAGGATATATGTGGTGTGGGATGTCAGCGAGGTTGGCTGAATAGCAGTGTTTATTGTTAATGCCTCTGACTTTGCTGTCTTCAGTAGGTTATGAAATAAGAATATAAATGAGCAATATCGGTGAGGGAATTTAGAAAGAGGTCAAAAAAAACCCCGGATTTATCTTCCGGGGTAATAATTTTTTTTTAAAAATTACAGGGTATTATAATCATACCCTTCTTCTTTGCTTATTGATTGAGCTGCTACTGTGAGAAGTATACCATAAATAACCTTAGAGCTTATATCAGCAATCGTATAAGTAATTTGTCGTGCTACAACTCCTGTCTCGCTGAACATGGCACCATCTATACCCACCAGGTGCGGCATTAACAAACACATACAAGTCAATTTTAGTTAGTTTCGTCAATATAGTCGGCATGGCTGGATCATTTAAGTTCGAGAACAAGGCCTCGCCTGCCTTAGTACCTAAGTACGGCGGGCAAGGCCTCGCTTGCCATAGTAAATGAGTACGTCGGGCAATGCACGCAAAATTATTATGGCGCAGTATAGTATGGTATTCGAGGAATTATGAATTTTGCAGCAAAGTAGTTAGCGAATTTTATGGACAGATAATAATTAAATCAATTATGGGGAAGGGGGATTACTCCTTTCAGTCGTGATCCCGTTGGGGATTACTCCTTTCAGTCGTGATCCCGTTGGGGGATTACTCCTTTCAGTCGTGATCCCGTTGGGGATTACTCCTTTCAGTCGTGATCCCGTTGGGGATTACTCCTTTCAGTCGTGATCCCGTTGGGGAGGGGCTTCAACACTTCATAAACCACGCAGCTCACGTTGTTCGCTGCTGGTTTTGTATTTCCAGG
>Ga0102940_1002986_pt1 | contig 9919 bp, 5 predicted proteins | sample SalPonR2_C_D1_MG_FD_78215 | JGI IMG/M metagenome (GOLD analysis project Ga0102940, IMG submission 78215) | Salt pond soil microbial communities from South San Francisco under conditions of wetland restoration - Salt Pond MetaG R2_C_D1_MG | ecosystem: Environmental > Aquatic > Marine > Intertidal...
AAGCCTGAGATAATAATTATCTAGGGCTTTCAGCCTTTCCATTCATCCGATGACTATGAGGCGGGATAGAAAGTCATTGGATGAATACATCTAACAGGCAGGGCCAAAGCCCGCGAATTCTTCTTTTTGTCTGCATACACCAACCTGAAAGTCAGGAGCCCTCTTATCCGGAGTGCGTCTCAAAGTCGCGCTCCGGATAAGATTCACATGGTTTGCAATATCACCATATTTTCATAAATTTGATGCTACAAACAACTCAATACATGAAAAAAACCATCATATTATTCATAATCACAGCTTTTGCCATAAGCAGCTTTGCCCAGTCTATTGATGTCATAAAAAACAGCCGGATGTATTTGTGGGGCGAAGGCAATGGTGTCACCTTAAATGAAGCAGACAAAAATGCCCTTTCCATGTTAATCAATCAGATTTCTGTGGATGTGGAAAGCAAATTTGAAATGGAAAAAACTGAATCTGAATCCGGAGAAGTATCCGAAAAAGTAAAATCCATTGTCAACACATACAGCAGTGCCAGTCTGCACAACACTGAGCGGATTGTAATCAGCCAGGAGCCCGATGCCAAAGTTTTGAGGTACATCAAACGAAGTGATGTGAGCAAAATATTCAAAAACAGAGAGCTGAAGATAAAAGAGTTTTGCAATTATGCATCCACTGCACTTGATGAACTCAGAATAAGTGATGCCATCAAATATTACTACTGGGCATACACCCTGCTCCGCTCCCATCCCGATCAAAGCGAGATTACATACATGGATGACATGGGCAAAGAGCATTTGCTGAGCACCTGGCTGCCACAGCGCATCGAATACATACTTACAGGCATTGACATCAGCATAAAAAACAAAGAAATCACAGATAAGCATGCGCTTTACAAGCTGGACATCACATACAGAGACAATCCGGTTGAAAAGCTTGTTTACCAATACTGGACAGGTCAGGACTACACCAATCAGATTGAGGCATCCGGTGGTTTGGGAGTGGCAGAATTTTTTGGCGAAGATACCGGTGAGACTGAAAATGTGCAGTTTAAAATTGAATACATTTTCAAAAATGAATCGCTTTATGATAAGGAGCTTAACACAGTGATGGAAAAGGTTGCGGATGTTCCCTTTAAAGAGGCTTATATCACAGTAAATTTTGAAGATCAGGCTGATGAAACGACAGCAACATCAGTCAAAAAGCAGGAAACAAAAGAAAGCTCGATGGAAATGAGTGTTGTGGATGATATTTCACCATACAAAAAGGCGCTCGATCCGGTAATCACAGCCATTTCAAACAAAGATTATGCATCTGCGAAGCCTCATTTCACGGGCCAGGGCTACGAAATTTTTGAAAAGCTGATTGCATACGGCAATGCCAGAATACTGGAACGGCCTGCATTAAAAGCCTTGAAAAAAGATAACAAAGTGATGGTCAGAGGCATCCCCATGCTGTTTAGCTTTAGCACCAACAACCGTCAGTTTGTTGAAAAGGTGGTATTCCATTTTGATGAGCATAATAAAATCTGCGACCTGAGTTTCAGCCTGTCAAAAACTGCCCTGAATGATGTGCTGGACAAAGAACAATGGCGGGAATCCGACCGCATGACCATCGTTGATTTTCTGGAGCATTACAAAACCGCCTATGCACTGGAACGGATTGATTACATCGAGTCCATTTTTTCTGATGACGCCCTGATCATCACAGGTGCATACAAAACCAATCCCAATCCTGAAAGTCCGTATCAAAATAACAGAATTGTACAATACAACCGTTACACTAAAAAGGAGTACATCAATCGCCTTAAGCTGCTGTTTCAAAGCAAGGAATACATCAACCTGCAGTTTGAAAAAAGTGACATTCGTGCCGGAAGCAAAGAGCATGTTTACGGCATTCAAATCAAGCAAAATTACTTTTCATCCAACTATGGAGATGAAGGCTACCTTTTTCTTTTGGTTGACCTGCAGGACACAGCCAAACCCACCATCCATATCAGAACATGGCAGCCGGATAAAGATGAAAAAGGGAACATTTACGGTATAGAGGATTTTTAGTTATTTCAGTGAGAACAGAAGATATTTTTGGATAATTTAAATCTTTACTTTAAATTTACAAAGTATTTTTAAACTTTTACTTTAAATATACATGCTAAAACGAAGACAAACATTTGAGGATTTAGGTCAGGATTCAGCATTTTTGTGGGGTGCAAGACAAACAGGAAAAACAACTTTACTTAAAGAACTTTTCCCCGATTCTATCTACATTGATCTTTTGTTAAACTCTGAATTTTTAAAGTTCAACCGGCAAGAGGATTTACTTAGGCAGATTGTCGAAGCAAATAAACCTGCAAAACCTGTCATCATTGATGAGATCCAAAGGCTTCCGCATTTATTAAATGATGTGCAATGGCTCATGACAAACACAGACACGCAATTTATTTTAAGTGGTTCCAGTCCTCGCAAAATATTGCGATCAGATGTTAATTTACTTGGAGGAAGGGCACTAAGACATGAGCTATATCCCCTGGTTTATCCTGAATTTGATAAATTTGACATCAATAAAATTTTAAATTTTGGCAGTCTGCCCAGGCATTATTTATCGAAAAATCCTAAAAAACTGCTTAGTGCATACATCGGCTCCTACTTACAAGATGAGATAATCAGTGAGGCAAAACGTAGAAATGTTCAGGCATTTATAAGGTTTCTTGAAAGTGCAGCCCTCACGAATGGTGAAATTGTAAACTATTCAAACATTGCTTCAGATTGTGGAGTAAGTTCTGTTACCATTAAAGAATATTTTAATATTCTTGAGGAAACACTGATAGGAAGGTTTGTCCCTGCATTTACAAAAAAGCAGAAACGACGCTTGGTTTCCAGTCCGAAATTTTATTACTTTGATCTTGGCATCACCAATTATTTACTAAAAAATCCAAACATAAAAGAAAAGACACCTGCCTACGGTAAAGCATTAGAACACCTTATTTACACAGAACTATACGCACATAGCAAATATTCCGGAGCAAATTACCCCATAGCGTTTTGGCGCACTTCATCCCAAAGAGAGGTTGATTTTATTCTTGGCGATCATCAGGTTGCTATAGAAGTTAAATCGGGTGATAACATTCAAAACAAACATTTAAAAGGCCTAAAAAGCTTTTCAGATGAACTCAAGACAAAAAGACAAATTATTGTCTGCAATGAAACATATTATCGCAAAACAGGAAATATTGAAATCATGCCTGTTGAACATTTTCTGAGTGCTTTATGGTCAGATCAAATCATCCATTGAGCCAGCATTTCAGCAAACTTTACCATTTCTCTCTTAGTGAATATAAAAGCCTTTTCACCTTGTAAATCTTAAGCTACACGTTAACTATACAATGTAATTTTAAACCCTTACTTTACATATGCATTAAATTAATTATAAGATGAAGCAAAATTATTTATCATCCAATTATGGTGATGAAAGGTACATGTTTTTATTGGTTGACCTGCAGGACACAGCCAAAACCACCATCCATATCCGAACATGGCAGCCGGATAAAGATGAAAAAGGGAACATTTACGGTATAGAGGATTTTTAAGGATTTTTGCGACTAATACAAAAATCCAAACATCCAAAGGGGAATAACATTGCCGGAACCAATCTCAATATCATCCTTTAAAATCCAGGAATCATCCAGATTTCGGATTTGCTTTTTGTTTTTGCTCTTCCCCCCGATTTCAAAATAATGTTTTCCATCCACAATAAAATCCACGTCTTTTGAAGCTGTCACTTGATGCTGTTGCTTAACCTGATTCATAAAAAACGTTTCCCTAATGTTTCCTTTGTCGGGTTGCTGATCGGATAAGGCATACATCATATTGGGATTGTCAATGTAGATTTTTTCGGGTTTATTCAGGCTGTTAATCCCTTTTGAGGGTGACCTCAACAATGTCACAACTTCAGCTTCGTGCATGAGATACAGATACTGCTTAAGCGTGTTGAGGCTGATTCCTGTTCGTTCACTCAGCGATGTCATATTTGGCTTAAAGGGAACACTATTACTAATGATCTGCAATAGTTTTTTTAAATAATAAATATTCGCTGAAGGCATATTTATGTACTGTGGGATATCCACCTCCAAAATAGTCAATAAAATTTCTTCCAGTTTCCTGTGAAATGACTGCTTGTTTTCAAGATAAAAAGGATAGTACCCATGCGACAGATAATCACTAAAATATTCGATTGGCCTGATATGTTCTTTCACCTGCATTGCAATCTCAACATGATGATTCAGAATATCATTCAAACCATAGCGTTCAAATTCGTACACCCTTTCAAAATTCAAATACTCTCTGAAAGAAAGACCGGGCATCTGATAAATAACCGCCCTGCGGCTTAAATCAGCCTTTGCTTTTTGCAAATGAAGCAAAGATGACCCTGTAAAAACAAGCTTAAGTTCAGAAAAATCATCATAAATGTTTTTCAGTTCAATTGCCCAGCTTTTATACCTGTGCACTTCATCCAAAGCCAGAAATCTCCCACCCTTTACATAAAATTCAGAAACAAGGTCGTAAAGCCGGTTTTCAGTAAAATATAAATCATCAAGACTAACGTACAGAACATTTTCAAACGATTCATATTGCTGTTTTAAGTGCTGGAGAATCAGGGTGGTTTTACCAACCCCTCTGCTACCCTTTATCCCGATAAAACGATTCTTCCAGTCAATGGTATTTGCAAAATCCCTGATGGGTTCAAGGCCTGCTTCAGATATTTTACTGTAAAACTTTTGACGTATTTCATTCATAACCTCCGTATTTTACAACAAATATACACATTTTTTATCAACGCATTGACAGATATTTATAATTTACCATCATTGCGTTGATGGTTTTTTCTTGTTTTTCATCAACACATTAACAGTTTTTCTTAAAATCAAAAGAGACAGTTTATCATTTACAACAGAAAATAACTTAAAATTCTGCATGCTCAAATCCTGAATGTTCCCGCATTCCCAATTCACAATTTTTCTGTATCTTCACGATTCAAAGCGGAAGCTATGCCATCGCAATTGCAGACAGAAATAAAATACCTGAAAGGTGTGGGGCCGAAAAAGGCGGAACTGCTTAATTCTGAGCTCGATATTTTCACTTTTGAAGACCTGCTCAATTATTTCCCCTACCGCCACACAGACCGCTCCCGTTTTTATAAAATAAAGGATTTGCGCGATGGCATGCCGACCGTACAGATACTGGCCACTGTACATGCACCACAAACCGTTGGAGGCAAACGATTTTCACGCCTGACCGCCATATGCGAAGACGATAGCGGTAGCCTTGAGCTCGTATGGTTTAAGGGGGCAAAATGGATCAAAGACAGCATCAAACCCGGGCAGCAATATGTGGTTTTTGGCAAGCCAACCCGTTACAATGGCCGGATCAACATGGCTCATCCCGACATGGAAACTCTGGAAAAGTGGCAGCAAAAACCCGCCACTGGCCTGATGCCACATTACAACACCACCGAGGCCATGAAAAAACAGCGCTTGCACAGTAAGGCCATGCAAAAACTGCAGGAAAATCTGCTGAACATCCTCAACACAGCTATTCCGGAAAATCTACCCGAATACCTCCGCCAGAAATACCGGCTTATTGGCAAAGATCAGGCCATCCGCAGCTTACACTTTCCTGACAGTCACGAAGCCTTGTCTCAGGCAGAATACCGACTCAAATTCGAGGAACTGTTTTTCATCCAGCTTGGTATGCTCAAAACCCGAAACAGGCGAAAAGAAAGCATTCCGGGTTATGTTTTTTCCCGGGTGGGCGACAATTTTAACCGTTTTTACAAAGACAAGCTTCCTTTCGAGCTCACAGACGCTCAAAAACGGGTAATCAAAGAAATCCGGCGCGACATGGGCAGCGGCAAACACATGAATCGACTCTTGCAGGGCGATGTGGGCAGCGGAAAGACCCTCGTAGCGCTGATGTGTATGCTTATTGCCATTGACAACGGCTATCAGGCCGCCCTGATGGTTCCCACAGAAATTCTGGCACAACAGCATTATCATTCTGTAAGCGAGATGCTGGAAGGCCTGGGGCTTCGTGTTGAACTCCTCACCGGATCAACAAAGCAAAAAGCCAGAAAACCCATTCACGAAGGCCTCCAAAGCGGAGATGTGGACATACTTATCGGCACCCATGCCCTGCTTGAAGATGTTGTGCAGTTCAACAAACTTGGCCTCACCATCATTGATGAACAGCACCGTTTTGGCGTTGCACAGCGCGCAAGGCTGTGGAAAAAATCTGAAATGCCACCTCATGTGCTGGTGATGACGGCCACACCCATTCCACGAACCCTGGCCATGACCGTTTACGGCGATCTGGATGTATCAACCATAGACGAGTTGCCACCGGGGAGAAAACCCATTGTCACCAAACACGCTACCGACAGCAAACGCCTGCCTGTGTTTAAATTTATGCGGGATGAAATCGCCAAAGGCCGGCAGATTTACGTGGTTTACCCCCTGATCAAGGAATCCGAAAGCATGGATTTCAAAGATCTGGAAGATGGTGTGGAAAGCATGCTAAGGGCATTCCCCCGTCCCGACTACCAGCTTGCTGTGGTCCACGGGCAAATGAAACCGGCAGACAAGGAAAAATCCATGCAGTATTTCAAAAGCGGTGCTGCGGATATTCTGGTGGCAACCACCGTGATAGAGGTAGGCGTGGATGTGCCCAATGCCAGTGTGATGATACTGGAATCAGCCGAGCGATTTGGCCTTTCGCAGATGCACCAGTTGCGCGGACGTGTAGGCCGTGGGGCCGAACAATCTTACTGCGTGTTGATGACCAAAAACAAGCTTGGTGACACCTCCAGGCAACGCATTGAAGTTATGACCCGCAGCAACGATGGCTTTGAAATTGCCGAAGCCGATATGAGACTCCGCGGTCCCGGCGATATTGAAGGTACACAGCAAAGCGGACTGCCCATCAATCTGAAAATTGCAAATCTGGGGCGAGATCAGCAACTGCTGCAGTTTGTCCGCAACATCGCCGATGAAATTCTGGAAAAAGACCCTGAACTTTCAGCTCCAGAAAACCACCTGCTGGCCCGCGAGCTGAAAAACCAGTCGAAACAAAAGTTGCTCTGGCGGATGATTTCGTAAGCATTTCCGGCCAAACACAAAATTCAATTGCTGAGTTTTAAGGGGGGTATAGCAAAACCAGATTTTTCAAGCCATGCAAGGCAATATTCCTGCAATATTTTGGCATTTGTTTGAATTATTATATCCTGGTGTACAATTCGAATATTAAAAAAGATTAAATTTACAGCCTTAACCTTAAACCATACCATCATGAAAAAAATCATCTTCTTCTCAATCGCGTTTCTTTTTGCCGGTTATATAATGGCACAGTCAGTGATTGTTTTACACAGTACAGATACAACAGCAGTTTTCACAGGCAACACAGCCTTTGATGATGCTTATACCCTTGCCGAAACGGGCGACACGCTTTATCTTTCGGGTGGCGCTTTCACCATTTCTTCCAGCATCTCTAAAGGATTGAAAATATTCGGTGCCGGCATTCATCCCGACTCTACTGCTGCAACCTACATCACACAAATAAGTGGAATCGTTAATGTTGAAAATGGTGCTGACGGCTTGTATTTTGAAGGCATACAGTTCGCACATCAAATTAGAGAGAACTTTGCGCAGGTGATTGATGATGTTTCTTTTGTGCGTTGCAAATTTGATGGTAGTTTAGACTTTGGCTCAGGTGGAAGTCCATCCGTGTTAAGAACAAACTATGCCTTTATTCAATCTGTTTTTATATCCAGCATTGATTTGGAGGGTGTAACGAACAGTTTAATTACAAACTGTATTTTTAATGACAGGATTTTAAATTCAAATTCAAATTCCATAAAAAACGCTTCGTTTTTATACACCCCTTCAAGTGCAAGTTATGACATTATTACAAGCTCAAATACCAATTTAATCAGCAATTGTATTTTTCATGACCCGAGCAACAATTATTATATTGATGGCGCATCCAACACAATACAAAACTGTATCACTCAGCATCCTACTCCTGGCTTTGGCTCTACCCCAATTGATGTCAACAATTACAAAGGAATTGATTTATCCACTGTTTTCATTTCATTGCCATCCGAACCATTCAGTTTCGATGATAATTATCATTTAACATCATCTGCTGAAACCACTTATTTGGGTGATGACGGAACGCAAGTCGGTGTATATGGCGGGCTTTTCCCCCTGAAAGAAGGCTTTGTTCCGCAAAACCCCCACATCAGCACAAAAACCATAAGTTCCGGTACAGATGAAAATGGTTTTCTCAATGTGGATGTTGAAGTTAACGCTCAGGATAATTAATTATGAAACGCCTGATTTTCATACTATTATTTTTGTCCGTCAGCTTTGCTTTGTCTGCACAAAATCAAATCAATGCATATCAGTATTGGTTTAATGATGATTTTGACGCAGCCACAACAACAGCACTTGCTCCCGGGCAAACGGTAAATCTGCAAACCGATATAGATGCTTCACTTCTGCCACCGGGCGTGCATGTTTTTTATATCCGGTTTAAGGATGAAAATGGTCTGTGGAGCAGTCCGCAGGCACAATTCATCTACCGCCTCTCTTCTCAGAATTCCGGAACCGGAAACAATGACATAGTCGAATATCAGTACTGGTTTGGCTCAGACTTTGATGCAGCAGTAAGTCAAACGGTTGCAGCTACACAAAACTACCAGATGCTGACAGACATTGATGCATCAGCATTAACACCCGGAGTCCATATTTTTTACATTCGCTACAAAGACAGCCGTGGACAGTGGAGCTCACCGACAGCGCAATTTTTCTACAAATTTTCGGAGCAGGTTTCTGTCCAAAATAATGGAATCACACGATACCAATATTGGTTTGACAATGCTCACGACCAGGCCGTTTCTCAAGATATTTCCTCATCATCAAATTTTCAGTTGATTTCTGATATTGATGCTACAGCACTCAGTTCAGGTGTACATATTTTTTACCTGCGATTTCAGGATGAACGGGGACAATGGAGCAGTCCGGTTGCACAATTTATTTACAAAACAGCCATCCCGGGAAACGGACTTGAATCTGGTGAAATTGTGGCTTATCAGTATTGGTTCGATTCGGGTTATGATGATGCAACAACCGAATCCGTAACTGCATCTCAAAATATGCTGCTGGCAACGGATATTGACGCTGGTGGAATTAACCCCGGAGTGCATATCTTTCATCTCCGATTCCTCGATGATCGGGGTCAATGGAGCAGTCCGGTGTCTCAGTTCATTTATAAAACACCCGAATCTCTATCCCTTGATAATAAAATCATTGCCTGGCGCTATTGGTTTGATGATAATTTTGACAGCGCATTTGAATCACCGGTGAGTCCGGCTCAATCTTTCTTTTCACTGAATCAGCAAATTGATATGACACAGATGTGGAAAGGCCAATATACCCTGCATTATCAGTTCAGAGATACCCTGGGAATGTGGTCATCTCCAACCGTTGATACCATAGAAAAAATTTCTCTGCCAATTGCTGAATTTACTTATAACCGGATTGAAACCTGTGACTCAACGGTAATTGATTTCCAAAATCTAAGCATTGATAGCGATAGCTGTTTTTGGGATTTTGGTGACGGTGCAGTAAGCTCAGATTCTGCAGCCTCGCATGTGTATTATGGAACAGGAAATTATTTGGTGAGCCTTACGGTAACCGATACTGCCTTGAGTATTGACAGTACGATAACAGAAATGATTCACATTATCGGACCGACAAACAGTTCCATTACTGAGGTGGTTTGTGATACGTTTACAGCGCCTTCAGGAGCAGTCTTTACCGAATCGGGAATTCATTACGATACGATTACAAATTACATGCTTTGTGACT
>Ga0102940_1002990_pt1 | contig 9911 bp, 8 predicted proteins | sample SalPonR2_C_D1_MG_FD_78215 | JGI IMG/M metagenome (GOLD analysis project Ga0102940, IMG submission 78215) | Salt pond soil microbial communities from South San Francisco under conditions of wetland restoration - Salt Pond MetaG R2_C_D1_MG | ecosystem: Environmental > Aquatic > Marine > Intertidal...
AAGGATACTGACAATCCTTTCGTTTGGGGTCTAGCACAGCAACAGCCTCCGGAATCTCCCCTCCGGGGTAGTGGTGGTCGCAAATGATGAAATCGATGTTACGCTCATTGGCATATCGCACCTTTTCAACGGCCTTTATGCCGCAATCCAATGCAATAACCAGCGAGTAGTTTTGCTCTTTGGCATAATTGATACCCTTAACAGATACCCCGTAACCTTCTCCATAACGGTCGGGGATATAATAGTCCACGGCATCTTTCCCATAATACCAACGGAAAAACGAATAGATAAGGGCTACAGAAGTAGTACCATCCACATCGTAGTCTCCGTAGATCAGGATTTTTTCATTGCTCTGTATGGCCCGACCAATGCGTTCCACAGCTTTATTCATATCCGCCATTAAAAAAGGATCATGAAGATCCTCGAGTTGTGGGCGGAAGAAGGCTTTGGCCTGGTCGAAAGTATGAATGTCGCGCTGCACCAACAAGTTCGCCAGCACGCGATGCACCCCCAAGACCTCTACTAAGTGGTTAACCGTATTTTCCTCGCCTTTATTTTTTAATACCCAACGTTTTTCCATATATCAAAGCGCTATCGCTTTAGCTTAATTCCATGCCGAAAACGGCTTCTAGTTGATTTTTCAATACAGCAGCAACCTCGGGGATAGCGATAGGTTTTCCAAGTTCTTGCTGCATTGAGGTAACGCCCTTATCCACAAAGCCACACGGATTTATGTGTTGAAAATAAGTTAAATCGGTGTTTACATTAAGAGCAAATCCATGCATGGTAATAAATCGACTGGCTCGTACACCTATAGCACAAATTTTGCGCGCCTTGGACGTCTGTGTATCAATCCACACACCCGTTGCGCCGTCCAGTCGCTCAGTTTGAAGCCCGTATTCGGCAAGTGTGCGTATGATTGATTCTTCCAATTTATAAATATATTGTTTCACCTGCAAGTGAAACATCTCCAAATCAATTATCGGGTATCCGACCAACTGTCCGGGACCATGATAGGTAATATCTCCGCCACGATTGATGCGATAATAAGTGGCCCCGATTCGCTCGAGTAACTCGTCGGTAATAAGCAGGTTGTCCTGTGCCCCACTTTTCCCCAAGGTATAAACGTGAGGATGTTCACAAAATATCACGGCAGTATCTTCAGGAACGAGCACATCGCCCTGACCTTTTCGCTTTATCAGTTTCCCGAAAAGATCTTCCTGATAGTCCCATGCTTCCTTATAATCAATTTCACCTAAACTAACGAATCGTACTTTTTTTGTCATACCCTTTAATTTTCCACATGATTTTCGGCGCGATAGGAAGAGCGTACCAATGGGCTGCTCTCAACAAACAGAAACCCTTTCTCCAGTCCAACCTTGCGATATTTCTCGAATACTTCGGGTGGACAATAGGCTTCGACGGGTGCATGATCTTTGCTGGGTTGCAGATATTGTCCAATTGTAATCACTTTACAGCCTACTGCCAAAAGATCATCCATTGTCTGATACACCTCCTCTTCGGTTTCACCTAACCCCAGCATGATGCCTGATTTGGTTCGCATATCATTTTTTGCCAGATAGTCCAATACCTCCAAACTACGCCGATAGGTTGCCACACTTCGTACATCAGGCGTAATGCGCTCAACTGTTTCCAAATTATGCGACACCACTTCGGGCGCGGCAGTTACTATTCTATCCAATGCTTCCTTATGCATCTGAAAATCCGGAATAAGGGCCTCAATGGTTGTATCAGGATTTAACGTTTTAACCCGCTCAATTGTTTTTTGCCAGATGATTGAACCGCCATCGGGTAAATCATCCCTATCCACCGAAGTAATTACACAATGCTTTACCCCCATTATCTTTACCGACTCTGCCAGACGCTCCGGTTCAGCCTCATCGGCAGGCAACGGTTTTCCTGTTGTTACATTACAAAATCGGCAATTGCGTGTACAAATGTCTCCCAATATCATAAAAGTTGCAGTGCCTCTATTCCAGCACTCACCAATATTTGGGCAATTTCCACTTGTACAGATGGTATTTAGGTTATGATGAGCAACCAAATTCTTTACTTTTGAATACTGTTCCCCTTTGGGCATCTTCATCTTCATCCAGCGGGGCAAACGACCGCTCTTCTTCTGCTCTGCCATAATATTCCTGAATTAGTAAAATGCAAATTATCTGTACAAATTTAATATTATTCACTGGCTCTGTATGGATAATTTAGTTTTTATCGCAAAGGGTTTGCGTCAAAAATTGGTTAATAGCCCTTTGCACGATATTCTTTTATTATCTTATCTTTGCAAAAAATTTTTTGAAGTTAAACTCGATACCATTCAAAAATGATGAACTTAGATTTGAACGAACAGCAGTTAAACAGGCGAAAAGCCCTTGAGGAGATTCGAAAAATGGGTATCAACCCCTATCCGGCCGAAGAGTTTAAAACCAATATATCATCCGTTGAAATAAAGAAACAGTTTGATCCTGAAAAGAAAAATCTGCAGGAAGTACGCATTACTGGCCGTATCATGAGCCGACGCATCATGGGTAATGCCTCTTTTATCGAATTGCAGGACCAGGACGGACGCATCCAGGTTTACGTGCGTAGGGATACGCTCTGCCCGGGAGAAGATAACAGCTACTACAATACCTTCTTCAAGAAGCTTTTAGATATTGGCGACATCATTGGCATTGAAGGAGATGTATTTGTTACAAAAGTTGGAGAAATCTCGGTTAATGCACAAAAGCTAACATTGTTAAGCAAGTCGTTAAATCCACTGCCCATTGTAAAAGAGAAGGATGGTCAAACATTCGATGCTTTCAGTGATCCCGAGCAGCGTTATCGCCAGCGTTACCTCGATTTGATTGTCAATCCGCAGGTAAGGGACAACTTTAAGAAGCGTTCCACTCTGGTAAACTCCATGCGTAGCTTCCTGAATGAACGTGAATATCTTGAAGTTGAAACACCTATATTGCAGCCAATATATGGAGGTGCCGCGGCACGTCCCTTCAAAACACATCATAATGCATTAGACCAGACACTTTACCTGCGTATTGCCAATGAGCTTTACCTAAAGCGACTTATTGTGGGTGGCTATGATGGTGTTTATGAGTTTGCCAAAGACTTCCGAAATGAAGGCATGGACCGTTTCCACAATCCGGAGTTTACGCAGATGGAGCTTTATGTGGCTTACAAAGACTACAACTGGATGATGGACCTGGTTGAAGAGATGGTTGAACGTATTGCACTTGACTTACATGGCACAACAAAACTTAAAGTCGGCGAAAATGAGGTAGACTTTAAGCGTCCATGGAAGCGATTCACGATGTTTGAGGCTATTGAGCATTTTACAGGAATTGACATCTCCAAAATGGAGGAGAAGGAGCTCATTGAAACCGCTCAAAAACTGAATGTGGAAATTGACAAGTCGATGGGCAAAGGTAAGCTGATTGATGAGATATTTGGCGAAACTTGCGAGGGCAAATTGATACAGCCTACTTTTATCACTGACTACCCCATCGAGATGTCACCTCTGGCTAAAAAACACCGCACAACCGAAGGCCTTGTTGAACGATTTGAGGCCATTTGCAACGGAAAAGAGATTTGTAACGCCTACTCGGAGCTAAACGATCCCATTGATCAGCGCAACCGTTTCGAGGAGCAGCTTCTTTTGGCAAAGCGCGGAGATGAAGAAGCCATGATGTTGGATGAAGACTTCCTGAAAGCCATTGAGTATGGTATGCCACCAACAGCTGGTTTAGGAATTGGAATCGACCGATTGGCCATGATCATGACCAACTCGCACTCCATTCAGGATGTGCTGTTGTTCCCGCAAATGAAACCTGAAAAGAAAACGGAACGCGATGGTGCCGAGGTATTCGAAGAGCTAGGGGTACCTGAGGAGTGGGTAGCAGTTATTCAAAAAGCTGGCTACATGACAGTAGATAACATGAAAGAGGCAAGTGCAGGAAAATTGCACAACCAAATCTGCGGAATGAACAAGAAGCATAAAATGGGCCTTCAGAATCCATCAATCGATGATGTAAAAGCTTGGTTGGCCAAGATAGACTAATAAAATATACATGCCACAAACACCACGTATAGCAGTATTAGGAGGAGGAAGCTGGGCAACAGCATTGGTGAAATTACTCTCCGAAAATGTTGCCCGTCTACACTGGTACATGCGCAATGAGAAGAATATACAACACATACAAAAACACCAACACAATAGGTATTACATAAGTTCCATCACCCTCGATACCGACAAAATTGTATTGAGCTCCGATATCGACGAGGTGGTTGAACAAGCCGATATCCTTGTTTTTGCTATTCCGGCTGCATTTTTGCAAGCAGCGCTCGATAAATTAAACGCGGATCTTTCCGATAAAATAATTGTTTCGGCTATCAAAGGAATTGTCCCCGAACAAAATCAAATTGTCGGGGAATACTTCCACACGCAAAAACAAGTTCCTCTGGAGCATTTCTGCGTAATATCGGGGCCATGTCATGCCGAAGAGATTGCCTTGGAACGTCTCTCCTATCTTACAATCGCTTCGCAAGATACACGCCAGGCGCGTACTGTTGCACAATTGTTGGAAACTCATTATTTAAAAACCTCAATCTCTGACGATATCTATGGCACAGAATACTCCGCTGTTTTAAAGAATGTATTTGCCATAGCATCCGGCATTTGCCATGGATTAGGTTACGGAGACAATTTTCAGGCTGTGCTGATTTCCAATGCCATTCAGGAAATTAAACGTTTTGTAAATGCCGTACACCCCATTAAACGGGACATAAAAAGCTCTGCTTATCTGGGTGACCTTTTGGTTACTGCCTACTCGCAATTCAGCAGAAATCGCACATTTGGCAACATGATTGGGAAAGGCTATTCGGTAAAGTCGGCTCAGCTGGAGATGAATATGGTAGCAGAAGGTTATTATGCCGTGAAATCGATTTATGAAATAAACAAACATTACAGAGCAGAAATGCCTATAACAGAAGCTGTTTACAACATCCTCTACGAACGCATTTCCCCAGCCGTTGAAGTGGTACTTCTTTCCGATCAATTACGCTAAAACACTGTTTATTATGAGCTTATCACTAGACCTCCAGCATTTATATTCATTTTTCCCAAAAGAGGCATTAACTGCCCTTGAGGGAAAGGCAACGGAAGCCAAAGATCTTCTATTGAAAAAACAAGGGCCCGGCAACGACTTCCTTGGATGGCTCTCATTACCAGAAGAAAACACTTCAGGCATCCTGGATGAAATAAACGCAACAGCCACACAGTTACAGAAACAATCCGAAGCGGTGGTTGTAGTGGGTATTGGTGGATCATACCTGGGTGCCAGAGCTGTTATTGATGCACTTTCGCCCTATTTCCCACAAGGGAAAGATTATCCGGAGATTCTTTATGCCGGTCATCAACTTTCGCAAGCTTATTTAAAGGAACTGCTTGATTACTTAAAAGATAAGTCCTACTCGGTAATTGTCATCTCCAAATCGGGCACCACAACCGAACCTGCCATTGCCTTCCGTTATTTAAAGAAAGCTCTGGAAGAGAGATACAGCAACCAAGAGGTACAACAACGCATAGTTGCCATTACCGACAGTTCAAAAGGTGCCTTGCGTCAACTTGCAGACCAACAAGGCTACAAAACTTTTATTATTCCCGATAATGTAGGGGGAAGATATTCGGTACTTACTCCTGTTGGCTTGCTGCCTATTGCCGTTGCAGGATTCGACATTGAGTCCTTGAACCAGGGAGCTCTTGAAATGGCTCAACATCTGGCACAGGCTGAAGCTTCGGAAAATCCGGCACTTCAATATGCCATTGCGCGTAATTTGCTGTATCGCAATGGGAAAGCCATTGAACTATTGGTTAACTACACACCCAAACTCGCCACAGTAGCCGAATGGTGGAAGCAACTTTTTGGCGAGAGTGAAGGAAAAAAGCACCAAGGGATTTTCCCTGCCAGCGCAACTTTTTCAACCGACTTACACTCACTGGGACAGCTGGTACAAGAAGGTGTACGCAACCTTTTCGAAACGGTTTTACACATTGAGGATACAAAATACAACCTGGCAATTCCCCATGATGCTCAGAACCTGGATAAGCTAAATTATTTGCAGGAAAAACAGGTAGACTTTGTAAACAAGCAAGCTGAAACCGCCACAATTTTGGCACACGTCCAAGGAAAAGTACCTAACATTCTCATCAAACTCGACAATTTATCGGAGAAATCGATTGGCGAACTGCTCTATTTTTATGAATTCAGTTGTGCTGTTAGCGGATACATGCTAGGCGTAAATCCATTCAATCAGCCCGGAGTTGAAGCCTACAAGCGCAATATGTTTGCATTACTTGGGAAACCAGGATTTGAGCAGGAACGCGAAGAGTTGCTTGGTATGATCAATCGATCTTAACCTGGATTTTACGCAGTTTGTCATTTATCAATAGCATCTTATTCATATTCTGAAAAGAGAAAAAGTCTTGATCTTCATTTAGGAAATAATAGAGGGTCAAGGCATTTTTTAGTGCTTTCTTACTATTCCGGAAATCCTGTTGCGTATATTGAATCTCCCCTTTTTCAGCCAGTAATTCAGCCAACTTCGATAGTTCCGACAAACTCAATCCCTTTTCATTTTTTAATGCATTAACCAAAAGATCTTCCGACACCGATGACAAGTATTCATTGTCGGTAGCAAAATGTTCCAGCACTTTGCTGTCAATCAACTTTACGGCATCCTGGTATTTTCCCTGCCGTTTCAACTCCAAAAGCATTGCCAATACATCCGACAGCTCATTAATTAATTCTAAGAGATCTTCACGCGTTTGCATAATAAAAAAAGGTTAAGGGTGGGTATAGGGCTAGGTTAAAAATAATAAAATTTTCACACACTATTTACATTTTCAAAAGATTACCAGTAAAATCGTGTTTTTCGTTTCTCAGAGTATTTGACTATTTTTAGCACCTAAAATCAAATATTATGCGGGAAGGACTAGAAGTGCTCGACAAAATAGACTTGAATTTCAGTCAAAGTGGTTTGCTGGCTCTGAATATTACCCTGGCCTTTATTATGTTTGGAGTGGCACTGGATTTAAACCTTACCCACTTCAAGAAGCTGGCCAACAAGCCCAAACCTCTTGTAATTGGCGTAATAAGCCAGTTTTTGTTATTGCCGGCCATTACCTTTTTCCTGATACGCCTTCTGGATCTTTCCACGGCAGTAGCATTAGGGATGTTGCTAGTGGCAAGCTGCCCCGGAGGAAACATCTCCAATTTTGTATCGCACTTGGCAAAAGGCAATACTGCGCTTTCAATAAGCTTAACCGCCACAGCCACACTATTGGCCATATTTATGACACCGTTGAATTTTGCCTTTTGGGGTAAGTTATACGCCAAATCATCGCCCTTGCTGCGCCCCATTGAAATTGACCCGATACAGATGTTTCAAACTGTATTTATCCTCTTGGGGCTTCCTTTGATTGCGGGCATTATCTTTTCGCAAAAATTCCCGAAGCTCACGAAACGAATCTTAAAACCCATCAAAATATTTTCTATCATCGCCTTTATGGGATTTGTTGTTGTTGCCCTGGCAAACAACTTTGGCTATTTTCTGCGCTACATACACCTGATTGCCATTTTGGTTTTGGCACATAATGCCATTGCCTTGCTCACCGGCTTTACTGCTGCTTCAGTTACGGGTTTATCCAGAACTGACAGACGTTCGATAACGATTGAAACAGGAATTCAAAACTCGGGACTGGCACTGGTGCTTATCTTCAATCCCAAAATATTTCCCGTTCACCTGGATATTGGAGGCATGGCTTTCATAGCTGCCTGGTGGGGCGTTTGGCATATTATTTCAGGGCTGATAATATCGGCCTTATGGTCTCGAAAATCTTTAAAAAACTAATTACTTTATGGGCTTTAAAAGAGAAACAATTGAGAAGTGGTCATTTTTGTATGCCATAGCCAAACCCATGGTAAAATTCTTTTTCAAAACCTACTATCGTGTATCGGCACACAACTTACAAAATATTCCCAAGGATGACATTGTTATCTTTGCCCCCAACCACCAAAATGCCCTAATGGATGCATTAGCCGTTTTGTCAATAATCCCCGGGCAACCAATATTCCTGGGCAGGGCCGACATCTTTCAAAATAGCCTGCAAAACAAAATCCTCACTTTTTTAAAGATGTTGCCCATATATCGCATTCGTGATGGTAAGAACAACCTGGCGCAAAACGAGGTCACCTTCAAAAAAACCATCGACGTTTTAAAAAAACGCAAAAAGCTGGTAATTTTACCGGAAGGAAACCATGCTGGTTTTCGCAGATTAAGACCCATAAAGAAAGGCATTTCGCGTATCGCCTTTCAGGCCGAGGAAGCCGAAAACTACCAGCTCAATATCAAAGTAGTACCTGTAACTCTCGACTACCAGCACTATTCTAAATTTCACAGTGGCCTGTACATAAGTTTCGGAGAGGCCATACCTGTAAGTAAATTTTACGACACGTATCAGGAAAATCCGCCCAAGGGCATGAATATGCTTCGGGAAGATCTTGCCGAAAGTTTAAAATCGGATATCGTACATATAGAAAGTGAAGCCAACTATGACACCATCGACCAACTGGCTCGTTTCTACGCTCCTGAACGATGCCATAAGCTCAGAGAGAAAGTAAAACAACCTTGTCTGTTTCATCAGGAAAAGCGAGTTGTGCAGAAACTTACTGAACTTGAGCAGGAGAATCCCGAAGAGCTAAGGCAATTCAGCCGGCTGAACAAAAAATACCGGCAACTGAAAGCTGACCTGAATTTCCGCGATTGGCAGTTTAGACAAGACAAATTCTCTGTTTTCTCACAGGTACTCCAAAGTATATTGCTATTACTCTTGTTTCCTGTTGCAGCTTATGGATTTATCCACAACATTGTGCCATTCTTAATTCCCGTGTGGAGTACGAAAAAAGTAAAAGACCCTCAGTTTATAAGCTCATTTAGATTGGTAATTGCCATAATTACTTTTCACCTGTGGTATTTGCTTGTTTTTATCTTATTTGCAGCCCTTACTTCACTCCCCACAGGTTTCACCATAGGTTACCTGGCAAGCTTGCCCATAAGCGGGTTTATTGCATATCACTACTATATTGGAGGAAAGAAAAACATATCGACATGGCGCTACATTTTGAAGAAGGGCAAAAAAGACAAGAAATTGACTCAAGCGCGCAATTTATATAAAGAACTATTGACAAAAATGGATTCTTTCTGTTAGGAGAATTTTATTATACAGATATGTCGACAAAAAAAGAGAGAACGAAATTATCGGCCTCTCTTTTTGTATCTGAATATCTTTTCTTTACTGCTCTTCGGTCGATTCCTTTTCGAGATTGGCAGGATGCGCATAAGCAACACCCGTTAAGGTAGTACTGGGCACTTCACCAAATGCCATGCTCGATTGCTGATCGACCACCAATACGATATGGGCATTTAACAGTGCAGCTTTACGCCGTAAAATAATTTCAGCACTTCGTTCCAGTGAGCGCAAAGACGTATTTCGCCTTCTTGAACCTTCGGCTTTGGCTTCAAATCTGCCTACCTCAAGAAAATTCTCAACATCCTTTTTATCGCGTGTAACTTTCACTTTCCGATAGTCGCCAACTTCAGGAATCTCTTCATCAGCTTGCGACAAGGATTCGATTTTACCTGATTTATAATAGACCTTTTTCACTAACCGCGTATCCATTTGCTTCAAATCCTGTTCTTGCGGAAAGGCGTAGAAAAGATCATTCAATTTAATTTTTTTTACATCCACGTACATTTTCTCCCCAGAGTGTAGTACCAGGATATCGGTCTTTATATTTACAGGCTTAACAAGCATTAAAGCAGTACTGTCAATGGAG